>Ga0078972_1010984_pt1 | contig 16500 bp, 17 predicted proteins | sample YelNatPaOPGAMG01_FD_67568 | JGI IMG/M metagenome (GOLD analysis project Ga0078972, IMG submission 67568) | Hot spring thermophilic microbial communities from Obsidian Pool, Yellowstone National Park, USA - OP-RAMG-01 (SPADES assembly) (version 2) | ecosystem: Environmental > Aquatic > Thermal...
GGCCGGGAGGGGGGGTGGCACCCCACTCCCCCGGGGGGGTACACCCCGTTTGTGGGAGGGGGGGTTCCTCCCCCTGCCGTTACTTATTGGCAGGCTCGCCTGCCTTTACTTATTGGCAGGCTCGCAATGACATGGTTTTGAAAAAAATACGAAAATATCTTCACCAGATCAGGAGTGTAAACAAAATTGGCAGAAAGAATAATAATTACTCTATCTTGCAGTGTCTGTAAAAACAAAAATTATTATTTTGCACGCGGAAAGAAAAAAGAAAAAAAACTTGAAATAAAAAAATTCTGTCCAAAGTGCAGAAAACATACTATTCATAAAGAGACAAAATAAAAAGTGGGAGCATCGGTTAATGGCAAACCACTGGTCTCCAAAACCAGGACTGGGGGTTCAAATCCTCCTGCTCCCGATTAAGAAATTAAAATGCCAAACTACATTAATCAGATTATTCAGTTTGTCAAAGAATCATACTTAGAATTAAAAAAAGTAAGCTGGCTGTCAAAAAAAGAAGTAGTTGCATCAACTATAGTAGTTGTACTCTTTATATTTTTATTGTCAATCTTCGTAGGGCTTGTAGATTTCATTCTTGCTAAAATAATGAGCATCTTTATTGGAGGTAGATTATGAGTCGTGGGTGGTATGTCGTCAGAACAAGGTCAGAACATGAAAAGAAAGTCAAACAGGCAATTGAAAAAAACATTTCTCAACTTGGATTAGAAAATAAAATTTTTAAGGTTGTTGTGCCAAGTGAAGAAATCGTAACTCTTAAAAAGAATAAAAAATATATTAAAGAGCGTCCTTACTTTACAGGTTATATATTCATTGATATGGATTTGGATGCAGAATCATATTGGGCCGTAAAAAATACTCCAGGAGTCAGCGGGTTTCTTGGAGGAACAAATCCTAATCCACTAACTGAAGAAGAAGTAAAAAATCTAATTGAAATCACTGAACAGCCATCTCATATTAAACCAAAACCTGCTGTGAGTTTTGAGAAAGAAGAAAATGTTAGAATTATAGATGGTCCTTTTAGACACTTTGTAGGTGTTGTAGAGGAGGTAAATGAAGAGAAAGGCAAATTAAAAGTTATGGTAACAATTTTTGGAAGACCCACACCTGTAGAACTCGACTTTTTTCAGGTCGAAAAAATTTAGTCCGCTGAGGAGAAATTGACATGGCAAAGAAAATAAAAACACAAATTAAATTACAAATTCCAGCGGGGGCTGCTAATCCTGCCCCTCCAATTGGTCCTGCTTTAGGACAGCATGGTGTAAACATTATGGATTTCTGTAATCAATTCAATGCTAAGACAAAATCAATGGAAGCAGGTATGATTATTCCTGCAGTTATTACAATCTATGAAGACAGAAGTTTTTCCTTTGTATTAAAAATGCCCCCTGTTTCTGCCTTGATAAAAAAAGCAGCGGGACTGGCAAAGGCAAGCGGCCAACCAAACAAAAACAAAGTTGGTAAAATCACAAGAAAGCAACTTATTGAGATCGCTAAACAAAAAATGCCTGACTTCAATACTGATAATCTTGAATCAGCAATAAAGATGGTCGAAGGAACTGCCAGAAGCATGGGAATTGAAATAGTGGACTGATGTAAAGGAGGAAAAGTGACCAAACGCGAAAAGGAAATTGAAAAACTTGTAGATAAAACCAAGCATTACAAACTTGATGAAGCAATAGAAACTCTAAAAAAATTACCAAAAGCAAAATTCGACGAAACAGTTGAAATTCATATACGTCTTGGTATTGACCCAAAGAAAAGTGACCAGACTGTTCGCGGAGTTGTAGTTCTACCTGCTGGAATAGGTAAAACAAGAAAAGTAGCAGTAATTGCTAAAGGTGAAAAATTAAAGGAAGCAGAGGAAAGTGGCGCTGACTTTGTTGGTTCAGAAGAACTTATAGAAAAAATTTCAAAGGGCTGGCTTGATTTTGATGTTCTTGTAGCAACACCAGATGTAATGAAAGATTTATCAAAACTTGGGAAACTTCTTGGACCAAAAGGACTTATGCCAAATCCAAAAACAGGCACGGTGACTTTTGAAATTAAAAAAGCAGTTCAAGAACTGAAAAGTGGAAGGGTTGAATTTAAAAATGATGAATATGGTATAATCCACTGCCCCGTGGGGAAGTTATCTTTTGAAAAAGAAAAACTCTTCTCAAACATAAAAACATTTATTGAAGCAATAATAAAATCGAAACCTCCCGCAAGTAAGGGCCAATTCATTAAAAGCATCACTCTTTGTTCAAGCATGGGCCCAGGAATTAAACTTGATGTTTCACAAAAATGGTAAAAATAGATACAGGTCTCATGAAAAACAAATTTAAAAATGTCATATCTTTTCTCTTCGCTCGCCAGTCATCTTCTAATGAAATAAAAACAGAAATAATTGCAGGAATTACAACTTTTATGACAATGGCATATATTTTGTTTGTGAACGCAAATATATTGTCTGCAACAGGTATGAGTAAAAATGCTGTTATGATTGCAACTGCGTTAAGTGCAGGACTTACCACTATTCTAATGGGAATCTATGCCAGATATCCCTTTGCTCTTGCACCTGGGATGGGCATAAATGCTTATTTTGCTTATAGTGTATGTATAGGAATGAATCTTCCGTGGCAGGTTGCACTTGGTGCTGTTTTTCTTGACGGTGTTTTGTTTTTGATATTGTCTATTTTACCTGTAAGAGAAGCAATAGTAAAAGGAATACCCCTTAATATAAAATATGCGGTAAGTGTAGGAATCGGACTATTTATTGCTTTTATTGGATTAAATCACGCAGGAATTGTTGTCCCTTCAAAGGCAACTACAGTAACTCTTGGGGATATAACTTCCCAGAGTGTTCTACTTGTCATTTTTGGATTGTTTTTTACAGGGCTACTTATTTCAAAAAAAGTTAAAGGAAGTTTACTCTGGGGAATAGTTGCTACAACTGTTTTGGGTTTTTTTGTAAAATCTCCTGACGGAACAGGAAATCTTACAAAAATTCCTGAAAGAATTTTTGCCTTGCCTTCCTTGAATATGTTGTCACAGACATTTGGAAAACTTGACATAGTAGGTGCAATGAAATGGGGATTTATAAGTATCATCTTTACATTTACTTTTGTTGACATGTTTGACACAATAGGCACAGTTATAGGACTTGCTTCAAAACTTAAAATTATTGATAAGGATGGCTCTTTTCCGAGGGCAGGAAGGGTTCTGATCTGCGATGCTGTCGGCACAATATTAGGTTCAGTTCTTGGAACAAGCACAGTTACAACTTATGTAGAAAGTGCTTCAGGTATAGGAGAAGGCGGAAAAACCGGCTTAACTTCCATCACGGTAGGGGTTTTATTTTTACTTTCAGTTTTTATCTGGCCACTTGCAGGAATTGTTCCACAACAGGCAACCGCACCTCCACTAATAATTGTAGGACTTTTAATGATGGAACCAATTTTCAAAATAAATTATGAAGATACAACAGAGGTGCTTCCCGCTTTTCTTACTATGCTCATAATGCCTTTGACATACAGTATAGCAAACGGTTTAATATTTGGAATAATGTCCTGGACAATAATGAAACTTATCACAGGAAGAATAAAAGAAATAAGTCCTGTTATGGTGGTTCTATCTTTAATCTTTGTTCTTTATTTTATGAAAGGAACACATTAGAGCACACGGACTTTGTTTGTCGGTTCCTTGTTTTTTGTTAATTTTTTCAGACAGGAAAACACAGGAGGACATAAGTGAAAAAACTAAAAATTGGATTGCCAAAAGGAAGTTTACAGGAGTCAACCTTTGAACTATTCAGAAAAGCAGGTATAAAACTTTATTGTGACAGCAGGTCTTATAAACCAGTTTCAGACGACGAAGAACTTGATATAACTTTAGTCAGGGCACAGGAAATTGCAAAATATGTCCAGCAAAATGTTTTTGACTGTGGAATAACTGGCTACGATTGGATTATAGAATCAAATTCAAAAGTAAAACAAATTTGCGAACTTGTATATGCGAAAAGTGGATTTAGACCTGTAAGATGGGTCCTTGCAGTACCTGTAGATTCTAATATAAAATCAGCAAAGGACCTGAATGGAAAAAGAATTGCTACTGAACTTGTAAATGTTACAAAAAAATATCTAAAAAAGAACAAGGTAAAAGCAGAAGTTGAATTTTCATGGGGTGCAACTGAAATAAAAGCACCACAACTTGTAGATGCAATTGTTGAACTTACAGAAACTGGTGCATCTCTGAAAGCAAATAACCTAAGAATTGTTGATGAAATACTAAAATCAACTACCAGGTTTATAGGTAACTTTTCATCGTTAAAAGATCCATGGAAGAAAGAAAAAATAGAAAATCTTGCAATACTCTTAAAAGGTGCTCTACAGGCAGAAAATATGGTTGGATTGAAGATGAATTTAATGGAAAAAAATATTGAGAAAATATTGAAAATATTACCCGCATTGAAAAAACCCACTATAAGTCGACTGACACTTTCTGGCTGGGTTGCCTTAGAAGTGGTCTTAGAAGAAAACAAAGTCAAAGAAATCATACCAAAATTGAAAAAAACAGGTGCACAAGGAATAATAGAATATCCTCTTAACAAAGTCATATTATGAAAAAATTTTTTCTGCGGATATGTGTCCTGTTGTTTACCCTTCAGTACTGCTTCTGTGAATACACTGAAGACCTCAAGTTTGGCACTCCCGAAAAAAGAATTCAGGTGATTGAGAGCATATCAAATAAAGGTGAATCAAAATATATCGATTTACTGATGGAACAGTTAGAAGACCCTGATTCTCGTGTAAGATTAAGTGCAATAAAAGCATTACACAAATTAGGGGCAAAAAAATATTTTGAGAAATTTATTGAAGCATTAAGCGACTCAGACCAACAAGTATGTGCAGAAATAAGAAAAACCCTGATTGATTTTTATGACCAGGACACTCTAAAAATTTTAAAAGAAAATCTAAACAAAAACCCCAACCCGCAAATAAGACAGCAAATAGCAGTTTTGTTTGGTGAAGCAAAAGAAAAAAGTGCGGTAGATTCTCTTATCAAAGCACTTAAAGATAATGACTTCGTAAGATTTTCTGCTGTAAAATCCCTTGGAAAAATTGGTGATAAATCTGCAAGTGATGAACTTATAAAATCGCTGAAAGATCCACTGGGTGACATAAGATTACAGTCAGCAAAATCTCTTATTGAAATGAAGGTCTACAGAGCAATACCATATATAATGAATTTATTGGAAGATTCGGATATTTCTGTTAAGTCAGAAATTGAACAGGTTCTGAACGACGCTGTGTGCAAAGAAACCATACTTTATTTTTCTGAAGGACTAATGAAAGATAAAAGACCTGTCGTCAGAAAATACTGTGCTAAAGCATTGGGATTGCTTGGAGAGAAGGCCTCCGCTCCTTTACTATTTGAAGGTCTAAAAGACAAAAACAAAGATGTCCGGCAGGAAGTCATCAAATCAATTGAAAAACTTGTTGACAATTCAATGGTATTCAGTTTATGTCTCTCACTTAAAGAAAATGATATCAATGTCAGGACTTACGCTGTAAAATCAATATTAAATCTAAAAGACCCAAGGGCGGTTCCATCTTTGATTGACCATTTAAAAAAAGAAAAGTCACCAGAATTAAAAAATCTTATACAGCAAACAATAGTTGAAATTTCTGACAATTCCATACTTGATTTTTTAATCAATGCCCTGTACGATAAAAACACGCTTGTGCGAATAACTATAATCCAAACAGCAGGTAAGATGCAGGCAAAAGAATTTTTACCTGAACTAACCAGATTGCTCACAACAGAGAAGAACACTGAACTAAAATATGTGATTCTTGAAACTATAAAATCATTTGGAGATAAATCAGTAGTACCTGAGTTGAACAAAACTCTGCTCAAAGAAAAAAATGATGAATTAAAACTTGCAATAATTAATGTTTTGAAAGAAATTGGCGACTATTCTTCTATACCATTTTTACTTGAGTGTCTTAAATCTTCAAACGAAATGCTTTTAATGGAGGCGGAAAATCTTTTAGACAAACTGGCGGACCAGAACTCAGTTGAAATTTTTTTAGAAGCGCTTCAGGACAAAAATATTGCTGTTAGAACCTATGTCATGAAAATATTGAAAAAATATCCAACAAAGAGGGCTTTGCCTTATATGTTTAAAGCACTGAGTGATACCGATGTTTATATAAGAAGAGATGCTGTAGTAATTCTTGGAATGATAGGAGATGAATCAATAATACCTGAACTTGTAAAAAAACTAAAGGATAAGGAAGAAATAGTGCGATTAGAAGCAATTAAAACCCTTGGTAAAATGGAGATAAAAGAAGTTATAGATTACTTAAAGCCGTCTCTAAAAGATAGTTCTCCAGCGGTTCGGCTTGAAACTGTTAAGATAATAAGCGAATTTACAACAGATGAAACTCTCAGTGAACTCCAAAAAGTTTTCAAGAAAGAATCAGACCCTTTGGTCAAAGAACAAATTATCATGGCATTAAAAAATTTCCAACAACCATCATGTGTTAAATTACTGAAGGAGTCACTTGAAGATATTGAACCATCAATAAGAAAATCTGCAGTTCAATCCCTTGGAGCAATAGGAGACAAAACAGTTATACCTGAACTTAAAAAGGTCTTCCAAAAAGAAATTAATTCAGAAGTAAAATCTGAAATAATGCTTGCTCTGGCAAAATTGGGAGCAAAGGAAATGATTCCTGAATTTATGAATAAACTTTCTGACCCCCTAAAAGAAATAAGTTCAACAGCAAAAAAAGCACTTGATATTCTTATTGAGAAATCAGACGGGAATTACTTAGTGGCATGTATTCAAAGTGACAATAAAGATATTCGAAACTATTGCTTGAATGCTTTAAAAACCCTTAAACCTGAAGAAAGTGTTCCTGAAATGTTTAGGATAATAAAGACAATAAAAGGAACAACAAGAACACAGGTATTAAACTTAATTGACAATATTCCAGCAAGAAAAACTGCTGATCAGTTTATTTCACTTGTTGATAATCCTTCCACAAACGACGACACAGAACTTCAAATATGGGTAATAGAACATATTGCCAGTTTTAATGAACCAGTTGTTATTGATTTTTTATCTCAAACCATTAAGAATGAAAACACAAAAATAAGAACAGCAACTCTTGACGCACTTAAAAAAATTGGCGGTAAAAAAGCAATTGGAATAATTCAATATGTTTCAGAAAATGATACATCTTTATCAGTAAGAAATCATGCAAAAGGTTTGCTGGCAACAACACGGTAAAAAAATAAAAATGGGAGGACAAAATGCAAAAAATAGTCAACAGAAGAATTAAACTTGAAATGATAAAACTTGTTATTTTGATTTTTTTCATACTGCTGATAGTAACCGCTGTCAATTTTTATTTATTTTTAAGCAGTATCTTACCGCTGGGAATAATGTTACAAAAAGAAAATCTGATAAGATTATCTGTTTTTGGAGTCATCACAGGTGTTCTAATCTTTGGTATTACTGCGATGCTTGTAAAATGGTTTACCTACACTACACTTGGACCTGTTCCACGACTTATTAAAGAAATAAAACTTATGAAGGAAGAAAACAAATATCATTTCCTTGAAGTAAGAAAAAAGGATAAATTAAGAGACCTTGTGGATGCTATAAATATTTTAATAGAAAATCTATGCAGAAAATAGAAATACACTTGAATTCATCAGGATTTATTATTGTCTTATCCTTATTTTTAATTTTCACAAAGATTACTGGACAAGATACAAAAAACATTGAAAAAATTCCTGGTATGGAATTTATACCTGCTGGCGAAGCTATAATTGGCACAAATGAAGGATTTGATTATGAAGGCCCCGCCAGAAGAGTTTTTATACAGGAGTTTTACATAGACAAATATGAAGTTACAAATATTCAATACAAAAGATTCATTGATGCAACAGGCCATCCAGCGCCACCACACTGGAAAAATGGTAAATTTCCTGAAGGACAGGAAGATTATCCTGTTGTGAATGTATCTTACTACGATGCACTAAAATATGCAAAATGGGCAGGCAAGCGTCTACCCACAGAAGAAGAATGGGAAAAAGCCAGCCGTGGCACTGACGGAAGAATCTATCCCTGGGGAAATGAGTGGGAAAAGAACCGCGCTAATATCAGGCCAGTTTTAGGGTTTGGTAAACCAAAACCAGTCGGAAGTTTTCCTGACGGTGTAAGTCCTTACAATGTCTATGATTTATGCGGGAATGTATGGGAATGGACAACATCCTGGTTTCAGGCATATCCTGGAAATACAATATCTAACCCAAACTTTGGAGAAAAATTTAAAGTTATAAGAGGTGGCAGTTATAAACAGTCAGAAATAATTGCCCAAAGTGTAAGAAGAGATTTTCTCAATCCAAATGATAGAAGAATGGATGTCGGATTTAGATGCGCAAAATAATCGAGGTTATTGACGAAGTGACACTTTGCCTTAAGCAATCCTGTCAATTTTGATTTTATACAGTTGTGCGCTGACACGACTATGCAGGCAATATTATTTCCTCCCTTTTGTAAAGGGAGGTCAGGAGGGATTTAAAAATTCTAACCAGCATGGAGGTAAGAATGAACTGGAACGGAAAAGAAAGAAGAAAAAAAATCCTTGTGGAAAAGAGAATTCAATTAAGACATACAGGTCTTCTTATAATTTCTTTTCTTTTTATTTTAGTGCTTGTCGAAGTCCACATTTATTCTCTCCTAAAAAGCATGATGCCAAAAATTGCACTTGAGGCTGATATATCATATTTGACCGGACTTGGCATATTGATAATGGCAGAAATGCTTCTCATAATAGTTATTTTTGGAATCATAAACATAGTATATACTCATCGTCTTGTGGGTCCTGTAGGCAGAATTTCAAGGGAACTTGAAGAAATGGTAGAAAAAAATGAATACCACCATATTAAAATAAGAAAAAAAGATGAACTTCAAGGTTTAGTTGCAAGTATAAATAAACTCATTGATTGTCTTATAAAAAAACAAACTTGAAAATATTACTTTTGTTTCTTGTTTTCTTAAACAGTTACGCATCACCACAACAAAAGAAACAATATATTGGAATGGTATATATTCCTGGTGGTGAAGTCACAATAGGAACAAACGAAGGTTTCTCCTCTGAAAAACCAACGCATATTGTATACACAACAGGTTTCTACATTGACAAGTATGAAGTAACAAATGCTCAATACAAAATTTTTATTGATGCAACAGGCCATCCAGCGCCACCACACTGGAAAAATGGTAAATTTCCTGAAGGACAGGAAGATTATCCTGTTGTGAATGTATCTTACTACGATGCACTAAAATATGCAAAATGGGCAGGCAAGCGTCTACCCACAGAAGAAGAATGGGAAAAAGCCGCCCGTGGCACTGACGGAAGAATTTATCCCTGGGGAAATGAGTGGAAAAAGAACTGTGCCAATGTCAAGCCCTGGCATGGATTGTTTACTTCTCTACTACCAGTTGGATCATGCCAGGAAGGAATTAGTCCCTATGGTGTATTTGATTTGAGTGGAAATGTAGCAGAATGGACTGATTCCTGGTTTGAATATTACCCAGGAAATATCAATCGTCACCAAAACCAGGAGAAAAAATACAAAGTAATTCGTGGAGGAAGTTACAAAACAACAAAAAGTATGGCTCAGACATTCAGAAGAAATATCCTTGAGCCAGAAAAATTTAGAGACGACCTTGGATTCAGGTGTGTCAAAGATGAATGAAAAAAAAACAAGAGTCCGATTTGCCCCATCTCCAACAGGATACCTTCACATAGGTGGAGCAAGAACAGCAATTTATAACTGGCTTTTTGCAAAAAAAACAGATGGGACATTCATACTAAGAATAGAAGATACTGACGAAGTTCGCTCAACAGATGAATCAGTAAATGCAATAATAGAAAGTATGAAATGGCTTGGGCTTAACTGGGATGAAGGAGTAGAAATTGGCGGTAATTATGGGCCTTATTTTCAAATGCAACGACTCCAAATTTATAAAGAATATTCTAAGAAACTTTTAGACACAGGCAATGCATATTACTGTTTCTGTACACCAGAAGAACTCGAATCAATGAGAAAAGAACAACTATTAAGAAAACAACCTCCGAAATATAATGGAAAATGTAGAAATCTAACAGAAAAAAAAATAAAAGAAAAAATTGAATCCGGCTTAAAACCAGTGATAAGATTCAGAATGCCTCAAGAAGGAAAGGTTGTTTTCAATGATATTATTCGTGGCCAACTTGAATTTGAAAACATATTGCTTGATGACTTTGTTATTCTAAAAGCAAGCGGTGTTCCCACATATAACTTTGCATGTGTTGTTGACGATTACCTTATGAAAATCACTCATGTCATAAGAGGAGATGACCATATTTCAAATACACCGAGACAAATAAATTTATACAAGGCATTAGGGTTAGAAAATGAAATTCCAAAATTTGCACACCTGTCTATGATACTTGGACAGGACAAAACACGTTTATCAAAAAGACACGGTGCAACAAGTGTCCTTGAATACAAAAAACTTGGATATCTTCCAGAGGCACTTTTTAACTATCTTGTTCTGCTTGGATGGTCAACTGAAGACAGCCAGCAAATATTTGACCCAAAGGACAACTGGAAAGAACTTATAGAAAAATTTTCTCTTGAAAGATGTTCAAAGGCACCTGCTATATTTGACCCTCAAAAACTTATATGGATGAACGCAGAATATATAAGAAAAACGCCAGTTGAAAAACTAATTCAACTTAGTGGGCTTGACATTTCATACGAAAAGAATTACAATCTAATGAAGAAAGCAGTATCTCTTGAACATGAAAAAATTAAACTTTTGACTGATATCTCGCGCTTGACTGAATTCTTTTTCAAAGAAGAAATAGAATACCAGGAAAAAGCTATAGAGAAAGTTTTCAAGAAAAATCCTGAAAAAGTAAAAGTTATCTTATCTGAAATTTCTGAGAAATTTAAGAATATTCCTGAATTCAACAGTCAGACAACTGAAAAAATCTGTAGAGATTATGCCTCTGAAAAAGGACTAAAGACCTCAGAGGTTTTTCATCCGGTGAGAGTTGCAGTAAGCGGAAGAACAGAAGGTCCCGGATTATTTGAAATGCTTGAACTTCTTGGGAAAGAAAAAGTTATCAAAAGAATCCAGAATGCTATAAAACTGGTGTCTTTTTGAGAGAGGGCCTGAGTTCGTTTAACTTCCAAAAATTTAGATGTGTAATCAATAACTATTCAAAGGAGACAAACAATGTCTGAAGAAACAAAGAAGGTCAACAACAATTTTCTTGCGTTAGTTTTCTCCATCTCAGCAAATGCCTGGCAACAACTTGGAAAACTAAAAAATCCTCTTACTGACAAAACAGAAAAAAATCTTGAACATGCAAAAATCTCAATTGACATTCTTGAAATGCTAAAAGAGAAAACAAAAAACAATCTAACTCCTGAAGAAGAAAAATTACTTATAAGCACACTTACAGACCTCCAACTGAACTATGTTGAAGAGTTAAAAAAAGAGAATATCGAAAAACCGAGTTAATTTTTGACCAATTGCTCTTCACTGTCTTTATATTGCCGGGTGGTGCAATGGTAGCACATCTGGCTCTGGACCAGAGGAGTGGAGGTTCGAGTCCTCCCCCGGCAGTTAAACATAAAAAACATTCCAATATTGACAAACCTGCTTTTATTTAATTCATTAAATCATGAGCGAAAAAACAGGAATTAATTTGATAACACTTGGCTGTCCAAAAAATCTCATTGACAGCGAATTAATTGCTGGCTCCCTTTTCAAAGAAGGATATTTTTTTACAAGTTCCCCACATCTTGCTGATTTTATAATTATAAATACCTGTGCTTTTATTGACTCTGCTGTAAAAGAATCGGAAGAAAAAATTTCTGAAATCTGTAAATATAAAAGGTCAAATCAGAAAATAATCGTCTGTGGTTGCCTTCCTCAACTAAAAAGGAAAAAACTATTTGAAAAATTTCCAGAAATAGATGCGTTGCTTGGCAGTTCTGATTTTCCAAAAATAAATAACATCATAAAAAAACTTGAACAGAAAGAATATATCTGTTCCGTCGGAAATCCATCTTTTATTTATTCTACTTCAGATACACGCGCCATTTCTACTTGTTCATCTGGCTATGCATATATTAAAATTTCTGAGGGCTGTAATAACAGATGCCATTACTGTCTAATACCAAAACTCAGAGGCAAATTCAGAAGCAGAAAAATTGAAGATATTCTTGAGGAAACAAAAATCCTTGTTGGTTCAGGAATAAAAGAAATAATTTTAATTGCACAGGACACAACACTTTATGGATACGATATTTACAATGGCAGATTAATGCTGCCGACTCTTCTTGAAAAATTGTCTCTGATTGATGGATTACACTGGATAAGAATATTATATACGCATCCTGCTCATTTCACTGATTCTACCATAAAGTCAATTGCAGAGATTGATAAGGTCTGCAAATATATTGAAATCCCAATTCAACACACCTGTGACGACATCTTGAGAAAAATGGGAAGGCCAGAAAGTAAAACAATATTTAAAACTATTGAGAGATTGAGAAAGTGTGTTCCTGATATTGCCCTCCGCACCACTGTAATGGTCGGATTCCCTGGAGAAACAGATGCTCATTTTAAGAAACTGCTAAATGATATCAAGAAACTTGAATTTGACTGGCTTGGATGTTTTGAGTATTCAAGACAAAAAGGAACAAAGGCGAACAAACTAAAAGATAATGTCAAAAAAACAATTAAGGAATCCAGAAAACATGAACTGCTGGAACTGCAAAAAGAAATAACTTATAGGAAAAACAAGGAAAAACTTGGTAAAATATGGAAAGTCCTGGTAGAAAATGGCAAATTTGGGCACGCTGAATTTCAGGCGCCTGAAATAGATGGCAGGATAATAATTAAAAACGCTAAAAGAAAAATCTTGCCCGGGAATATACTGCCGGTAAAACTTGAAAAAATAGACAAAACTTATGACATTCTCGGCACACTCGTGAGTATTCCAGAATAAAAATGTTTCACGTGAAACATTCCGAAAAGGTGTCACCCCGAGCGATAGCGAGGGGTCCCCTTTTCCTGCCTGAAAAAATTTTTGTTAATCCTCCAAAACAACCTTGATAAGGGTGTCTCATAATTGTAGCCGAACACTTTATGTGTTCGCTATTTACCGATGAAAATGAAACGACGGCATAAAGCCGTCGACTACCAAGTCTCTTCCATAAGAGCAGAAGCGATTGACCAACGGATAAAAAGGTCTTGACACCAAAAACAAAAATATATATAATTTTTCTATGAGCAAAATCATAACTGTATGCAACCAGAAAGGTGGAGTAGGAAAGACCACAACTGTCATAAACCTCGCAAGTTGGCTCGCTACAAAATGTTTATCAATTCTTCTTATTGACTTAGACCCTCAGGCAAATGCAACAAGTGGCCTTGGCTTCAACAAAAATGAACTTGAAAAAAGTGTCTATCAGTCATTAGTTGATGGAATCTCCGCTTCAGAAATTATAAAACCAACCTGTGTTGAGTGGCTTGACATTTTACCGTCCAAAATTGACCTGATTGGCGCAGAAGTTGAACTTGTAAACACTTTCGCAAGAGAAACAAAATTGAAAAATGCAATAGAAGAGATTAAAAATTGTTATGACTATATTTTTGTTGATTGTCCACCTTCTCTTGGGCTTCTTACAGTAAATGCTTTAACCGCTGCTGACTCTGTTTTAATACCAATCCAGTGTGAATACTATGCAATGGAAGGGCTTACCCAGCTTATGAAAACAATCCATCTTGTAAGACAGGCACTAAATCCAAAACTTGAACTCGAGGGTGTTCTATTAACAATGTATGATTCAAGAGTAAATCTAAGTAACCAGGTTGTTGCAGAAGTCAGAAAATTCTTTGGAAACAAAGTTTATAATACAGTGATACCAAGAAATATTCGACTTGCAGAAGCACCGAGTTATGGTAAACCCGTTTTTCTATACGACAGATATTCCAAGGGGGCTGAATCCTATTTATCTATGACAGAAGAGTTCCTCTTGAGAAATAAATAAACTTTGGATTGCTTCACCTTCAAAAGAAAGTTTATTATTAAAATGTTTTGCCCAAAATGTGGCACTCAAAACACTGATGATTCAAAATTCTGCAAGAACTGCGGGTTAACCCTTGCTGTTGGCCAGGTAATTGCACCGCAACAACAAAAATATGCTGGCTTCTTGATAAGAACCATAAGTTCTGTTATTGACATAGTAGTATTATTCATCCTAATAGTCATTTCAAGATTTTCTATGGGCATCATAGTTGGTTTTTCAATTTCTACTTTTCTTGGAATCAAACCAGAAACCATCAAAGAAACCACCTGGAATGAAATTTTGTTTACAATAACTGTCATTTCAATATTTGTAGTTCTTTTTGTGGGTATTTTCTATGAAATTTGGATGCATGTAAGATTTGGCCAGACAGTAGGAAAAATGCTAACTGGGATAAAAGTGTTTACAACAAGAGATGGACCTGTAACTTACAAACTTTCACTTTTAAGATGCCTTGGAAAACTTATAAATCTTTTGACCCTTGGTTTTGGATTCTTTCTTGTTGCCTTTAACAAAGATAAAAGAGGGCTTCACGATTTGATTGCTACAACAAAGGTGATATATTGGAGACAGGGTTAGAATAAAGTAGCGACAAGATGGTTCTGAACAAATCTTTTTCAAAATGAATAATAAAAAAACAAATTCTAAAAATGAAAAATATCTACAGGAAGCAATCTTGCAAGAAAAAGCAAGAGGAACTCCTGATTTAGAAATTGGGCGAAAATATGGTGTTACATTTAGATATATTGAGCGACTTATTACTAGAACACAAGGACTTAATGTTAGCGCTTTAGATGTACCCAAAAAGATAAAAACACTTCATCCAAAAGATTTTAAAGAGGAACACACTACAGTTTGGAGTTTTAAACAAAGAGGTAATTGGGCAACTCATAGTGGCGAGTACAGAGGTAACTGGTCACCCTATATTCCAAGAAATGTGATTTTAAAATATTCAAAACCCGGCGAAATAGTTTTGGATTATTTTTGTGGTGCAGGAACAACTGCTGTAGAATGTAAACTTTTGGGTAGAAAATGTATTGCCATTGATATTAACGATAAAGCAATTGAACTCGCAGAAAAAAATCTAAATTTTTCTGTAGAATCACAACAGTTGACTTTTCTTAATATAGAGAGTCATTTACAAATTTACGAACCAGAACTTAAAGTCGGCGATGCTAGAGATTTATCCTTTCTTAAAGATAACTCAATAGATTTAATCTGTGCTCATCCCCCTTATGCAAATATTATTCATTATACTGATTCCAAAGAAGGTGATTTATCGTTTTTTGATATAGATGATTTCCTAAAAGAGATGTCAAAGGTTGCCAGAGAAAGTTTTAGAGTATTAAAGCCGGGTAGGCAATGTGCTATTTTAATTGGAGACACACGCAAACAAAAACATGTAATTCCTTTGGGCTTTAAACTTATAAATGCTTATCTAAATGCAGGTTTCAAATTAAGAGAACTTGTTATCAAGCGACAGCATAATTGCAAGACCACAGGATTTTGGTATGAAAATAGTATAAAGTATAACTTTCTTCTTCTGGCTCATGAGTATTTACCAATTTTTGAAAAACCTAAAACACATACTTCCTTAAAGATAAGAGAAAAAGAGGTAAATTATAACTTGCCTGTCTCTGTATTAGAGAAACCACTCCTGAAGAGAAGGTTAGACGAACTTGAAACAACAACTGTTTGGATCTTTCCAACAAAAGATTTTGAAGAGCGGCTAAATAAAAATGTGATTGATAGATATTCAAATGGTAGTGATTATTCAACAATAACTTTTATTTCTCATAATAACAAAGGCATCAAGTTCACTGAGAAAAAAAAGGAAGGAAAGATTAGATTGCTTTTTATCAAGTCCCCTTTCTTGAATAATAGCCCTTCTTATTCAAACATCGAATATTATTTAAAAGAAATAAAAAATATTGTAATTCAACAATTACCTAATATAAACAAAGATGGATTTTTGGTAATTCAAACACAAGATGTAAGGATAGATGGATATATAGAACCTCTTCCAAAGAAAATAGTAGATATACTTGAGGATGATAATTTATGGCTTAAGGAAATTGTGGTTGTCACCCCAGAAGAAGCAAATTCAAATTCATTAAATTCAACAGAGTATTTAAAAATAGCTCATCAATATTTACTTGTTTATGAGGTGAGAAAATGAACAGTTTAAAAATAGGAGATTATTGGGGTAAAGGTAGATATTCTAAACGGATATTAGATATAAGAAAGTTATCTAATGGATGGTATTTAATTAAAACAGAAAACTCAAAATCAGAAAATGATTTTAGAGTAAAAGTTATTTTCTCTTTA
>Ga0078972_1010986_pt1 | contig 16496 bp, 13 predicted proteins | sample YelNatPaOPGAMG01_FD_67568 | JGI IMG/M metagenome (GOLD analysis project Ga0078972, IMG submission 67568) | Hot spring thermophilic microbial communities from Obsidian Pool, Yellowstone National Park, USA - OP-RAMG-01 (SPADES assembly) (version 2) | ecosystem: Environmental > Aquatic > Thermal...
AGCTTCTTCGCAGCCTCGGGGTCGTAGGGCACGGGCGCGAGGTCCGTGTTCGCCCACGGGGTGTTGTCCACCTCGGTGACCGCCGGTTTGCCGAACCCCTGCAGCACGGTCTTGCAGGCCGTGAAGCGGTCCATCCCCATGGCGATGGCCTTCCGCACATTGATGTCCGAGAAGATGGGATGGGGCTTGCTGAGGTCCTTCGGGTCGCGCAAGTTAAAGTAGTAGCGCTCGATATTCACGCCGGGGATGCTGATGAGCTTGACGCCATCGATCTTCTTGATCTCGCTGGCCTGAGCCTCGCCCAGGTCGTAGGCCACATCCACATCGCCGGTGCGGATCAGCGCCACCAGAGTGTTGACGTCAGGCACGAACTTGAAGACGATGCTTTGCACCTTGGGCTGGATGGGGCAATTGGGGTTGGCCACCACAGTGATGTGGTCGCCCGGCACCCATTCCTTGAACATGAAGGGGCCATTGCCCACGGGCTTGCGGGCAAAGGCGCTGTTGGCCGGATCCTTGACTCCCTCCAGTGCGTGCTTGGGCAGGACAGGGAAAGTGAGCGTAGTTGCCACAAAGGGCACGAACGCTTCCTTGAGGTTGACCACGGCGGTGAGTTTGTCGGGCGTGTCGACCGAGTCGATTTGGTTCCAACCTGCGGTCGTCTGCGCTTTGGTGTCGGGATTCATGATGAACTGCCAGGTGAACTTGAAATCCTCCGAGGTCACCGGCTGCCCATCTTCCCACTTGAAGCCGTCTTTGAACCTGAGGGTGATCTTCTTGCCGTCGGCAGATACGCCGCCGTTTGCCACCGTGGGGATCTCACTCAGCAAGACGGGGACCAGCTCATCTTTCTCGTTCAGGCTGACGGGTGCCAGGTACATCGAATCCAGGATGTCGTTCGTGTGTGCCTCATAGAAGATAGGGCCGATCAGGCCCTTGGGCTCTTGCCAGACGCCCACGACGATGGTGCCCGTGGGGGCGCTCTTCGCGGGCGCTGCGGTTGCTGCCGCAGTGGGGGCTGCCGCATTGCCCGGTGCCGCCGTGGGGGCCACGGTTGCCGGCCCGGCACAGCCCGAGAGCAGCATGACGGCCACCAGGGCGATGGTGACCAGGACAGACCAATTGCGCTTGAACATCGGGGATCTCCTCCTCACACAGAAATCGACGGATAGCCTCAAATGCTTGCCCGCGGTGTCTCTCGGCGATACACCTCCTTCTCTTGATCACTGCGTTCCCCGCTGCGATGCCGCCGTTGCATCGCTCTCTGAACAAGCGCAACACTGGGCTTGGTCGTCATTCGCAAGTTCAAGACGCCGGCGCGGTGGCAATGAGGATGGGCTCAGTCTGCGGCGGCCAGAACCACTCGGCCCCGCTCGCGGTAACGAGAGCCTCCTCTTCCAGGCCGATGTAGCCGTGTTCGGTCCATACCCCCAGCTCGATGGTCAGGAGCTGGTTGGGCTCGATGAGGCCATAGGCGCGCTCGCCGTAGGAGGGCCAGCGTGGGCAGAGCATGGCCACACCGCCATCGTGGGCATAGTGGCCCACGTTATGCCCCAGGGCGTGGAGATACTCGGGATAGCCTGCGTCGGTCAGGAATCTGCGGGCCGCCGCATCGACCTCCCAACCCTGCACCCCAGGCCGCAGGGCAGCGAAACCGGCCTGAATGGCCCCTACAACCGCGCGGAAGGGCCGCATCACGCTCTCGGGTGGCTCACTCTCACCCGGGCGCAGCGCATACCATACTCGCTGATGATCGGAGCAGTACCCGTTCTGTTTTACACCAAAGTCCACATTCAACACATCGCCCGGCCGCAGGACCACCGTGGGCAGCGGGCCGAGATGGCCCCGCCCTGTGTTGGGCCCGGCGTTGATATTTGGGCAGTGGCCGGCGTCCCACGAGGTCCCGATGCCGCGGGTGCGGACCTGGCTGAGAAAGATCTCCGCCATCTCGGTTTCTGACATGCCGACGCGCACCAGGGCTGTGAAACGGTCGAACAGTTCGTGGGCCGTGCGGGCGGCCTCTTTGAGCAGCGCCAACTCGGCGGGCAGCTTGCGTTGGCGCAGGAGTCCGATCACCCGCTCGGCCGAAGTAAAGCGGGCGGGGTAGGGCGTGCCGTCGAGCATACGTTGCAGGTTGAGGAACAGCCCGTGGGAGAGCCCGTCGGCGGCTACCTCGCCCAACGAGTAGTTCAGAGCGATGCTCTGGGGATCGAGTTCCTTCAGCAGTTGCGGCAGGGTCTCGTCGGGCACTTTCTGGAAGGGCACCACCCGTGTGAAAAGGCCGCTGGCCTCGAAGGTGGGCGCATCGTGCACGACGCCTGTGGCGATGCGTTCACCATCAGAAGTGATGAGGAAGGCTGCCGGCCAGATGGCCTGAAAGTCCCAAAGCAGCTCTGTCACCGGGTCGGGGTTGAGCGCCGTCTCGCGCACATAGATGAGCCAGGCATCAATGCCCACTTCGCGCAGGATCTGGCTGGCCTGCTCCAGCTTTTGCCGGTAGAGCGAATTCACCACGTGAGCCTCCTCATTGCCCTGTCGCCCGGAGCATAGTCAGGCCCTCCAGGTCTGACATCCTGAGCAGGCGGCAGGCTGCCTCGGCCAACACTGCGGCGCCGCTGGGCAGCACCGAGTCGTCAAAGTCGAAATCGGGGCTGTGGTGCAGGCGCTGCTCGCCGCTCCGCTGTGCGCCAATCTGGAAAGCCAGCCCCGGCGCCCGCTGCAGCATCCAAGCGAAATCCTCGGCGCCCATGCCTGCCTCTTGCGCCGTGACCGCCTGCGCTCCCAGCAGGCCAGCAGCCGCCTCGGCGACGACCCTGGCGATGGCCGGGTGGTTGTAGGTGGCGGGCACACCCTCGCGCAGCGCGAGGGTATAATCCCCGCCCAGCGTTCGTGCCAGGGCCAGCGCGCGCTCGAGCTCCCGGTGCAGGCACCGGCGCGTCTCGTCATCAAAGCTGCGGATCGTGCCCTTGAGCCGCACTTCGCCGGGGATGATGTTGCCCGCATCGCCGCCGTGAATGGCGCCAATCGACACCACCGCTGGATGCAGCGGGTCAATCCGCCGCGCTACGATGCTGTGAATGGCCGGGATCACCTGGGCCAGCAAGCTGAAGGGATCGAGGCCAAGATGCGGGTAGGCGCCATGGCATCCCTGGCCGGTGAGGGTCGCCTCCCAGGCATCGGCCGCTGCCAGCATGTAGCCCCCCGATACCGCCACATTCCCCGCCGGCAGGGTGCTCGCCACGTGCAACGCCATGACTGCCTCGACGCCATCGAGAGCCCCATCCTCGAGCATGCGCTGCGCGCCGCTCTTGCCCTCGGCATCGGCTCCCTCTTCGCAGGGCTGGAAGAGGAAGCGAACCTCGCCCTGTGGACGCTCGCCGATCCGCGCCAGGATGGCGGCCGCGCCCAGCGCCATCGCCGTGTTGCCGTCGTGCCCACAGGCGTGCATAACGCCCGGCACCTGCGAGGCATAGGGCACGGCGTTGACCTCCTGCAGGGGCAGCGCATCCATGTCGGCGCGTATGGCGACACACGGGCGACCCGAGCCCAGGCGGCCCACCACGCCCGTCTTGCCGACACCCCGGCGCACCTCGAGCCCCAGGCCCTGCAACACCTCGGCGACGAGAGCCGCCGTCCGCTCCTCGTGAAAGCCCAACTCGGGGCGCATATGGATCTGCCTGCGCCAGCCAACGATCTCCTCGCGCAAGGCTTCGGCCCAGCTCAGCGTATCCAGAGGGACCTCCCCTTCTCGGAGAAAAACAAAAACTCCGCCTTCACTGATGAAAGCGGAGTGCGCACGGCTGCAGCAAAGCTTCGTGGACCGCCGCTCGACGGCCTCCGCAACCAGGCACCAGCACACTCTCGCGAGCCGCTTCTTTGCGGAAGACCACAAGCGCGCGGTGGAACGCCCCGGCTTCGTGTCGGGGCATTGCAGACCTAGACGACAGTCAGGACCTTGGTGATGATAGCACAAGGCCGGAGGATTGTCAAAAGCGTCACAATTGGGGCGACCGGCAGGCGCGCCGGCCTGGCCGGCCTCGCTGGGGCGGGTCATTTTCCGCTCGGGCCACACCCATGTTATAATCACAACATGCACATTTACCGCGTCGGGCAGCTCACGAGCTACATCAAGAGCCTCTTCGAGGCCGATGACCTGCTGCAGGACCTTTGGCTGGAGGGCGAGGTCTCGAACTGGCGCGCCTACCCCTCGGGCCACGTCTACTTCACCCTCAAGGATGCCGAGGCGGCGATCAACTGCGTGATCTGGCGCAGCTATGTCTCGGGGCTGGATTTCCGGCCCGGCGACGGCGATGGCGTGTTGGCCCATGGCTACGTCTCGGTCTATGAGGGCCGCGGCACCTACCAGTTCTACGTGGATCACCTGCAGAGGGCGGGGGCAGGGCTCTGGGCGCTCGAGTTCGAGAGGGTGAAGCAGAAACTCCAGGCAGAGGGCCTCTTCGAGCCCGGGCGCAAGCGCCCGCTGCCGCGCTTCCCGCGCCGCCTGGGGGTGGTCACCTCACCGGCCGGGGCTGCCTGGCGCGATATCTGCCGTGTGCTCTCTCGCCGCTACCCCCTGGTCGAGGTGTTGCTCTCGCCCACGGCGGTGCAGGGCGACGATGCGCCGCCGCAGATCGTGAGCGCGCTGCAGCTTCTGGCCCGCCATGGGGATGTGGATGCCATCATCGTCGCCCGCGGCGGAGGCTCGGCCGAGGACCTGTGGGCCTTTAACGACGAGCGGGTGGCGCGGGCCATCGCCGCCTCGCCGGTGCCGGTGATCACCGGGGTGGGCCACGAGACCGACGTGACCATCGCCGACCTGGTGGCCGATCTGCGCGCCCCCACCCCCTCGGCAGCGGCCGAGGTAGCCGTGCCCGACGGTGAGGAGTTGCGCGATAGCCTTGCGCAGTGTGCGGCAGCCCTCGAAGGAGCGATGCGCGCCATGCTGGGCCATGCGCGAGCCCGGCTGGAGCGCGAAGCGGCAGCTCTGCGCCGCGCTTCGCCGGTGAGCTGGGTGAACCGCGAGCGCCAGCGGCTGGATGAGCAAGTGCGTGCCCTCAGCGTAGCGATGGAGAACGACCTGGCGCTGCGCCGCGCCCGCCTACAGGGGCTGGAGCGCCAACTGCTGCCCCTCAGCCCCCAGGCCACGCTCGAGCGCGGCTACGCCCTGGTGCAGGAGGTCCCTGGCCATCGCGTGGTGCGCTCGGTGCGCCAGGCGCCGCCGGGGCAGCCCCTCACCATCCGCGTCGCCGACGGCCAGTTCCCGGCCCGTGCCGAGGAGGGGCCGCGCGGGCCTCAGATGGCGTGAGGAGCTGCGGGCGATTCGCCGAGCACCGATGGCCCATCACTACGCAATCGAATGGCAAGGAGCGGCCGATGGCTGACGAAGAACTGAGCTTCGAGGCCGGCTATGCCGAGCTGGAGCGACTGGTGGCCCGCCTGCAAGGGGGCGGCCTGACCATCGAGGAATCCATGGCCCTCTTCGAACGGGGGATGGCCCTGGCGCGCCGTTGCAGCGCCCAGTTGGAGCAGGCCGAGCTGCGCGTGCGGCAGTTGATGGCGGATGGCCACATCGACGAGGCAGAGCCAGGGGCATAGCGCGTAGGGCGCTGTCAGTGGTCAGTTGTCAGTGGCCAGTCACCATTCGTAACGCGGCGGACGGTGTCTGTGGTGGCAAAGGGCAGGGGGTGACAGGGGATGGGCCGTACCCGCTTCGAGACCCTGCGCGTGTACCAACTGGCCGAAAGGCTGGCCGATGAGATCTATGCCATCGTCTGCCGCTGGCCGCCACTGCCCCGGGACACTCTCGGCAGACAGATGATCCGAGCGGCAGATAGCATCGGCGCCAATATAGCCGAGGGATGTGGGCGCGGAACCTACCAGGATAACCGTCGCTTTGTGAGAATAGCGCGTGGATCGTTGAATGAGACCAAGCACTGGCTGCGCCGCGCGTACGGCCGCAAGCTACTCAGCGATGACGACGTGAACAGGCTCAAGCCCATAACCGACGAATTGGCACCCAGGCTCAACGCTTACCTGCGCTCCATCGGCTCAGTGGCACCGAAAGGACGCGCCACCCCCGACAAGCCACAAACCACTGACAGCTGACCACTGACCACTGACAACTGACAACTGCCCCCCCCTACCGGTTCATCTCCCAGATGAGCCGCAGCCCTTTGAGCGTGAGCCACGGGTCCACCGCCTGGATGACCGAGGTCTCTTCGGCAACCAGGCCGGCCAGGCCGCCGGTGGCGATCACGCGCATGTCGTCACCCAACTCGGCCCGGAAGCGGGCGACCATTCCCTCCACCAGCCCTACATAGCCAAAGAGCACGCCCGACTGCATGCTCTGCACGGTGTTGCGGCCGATGGCCGAGGGAGGGCGGGCCACCTCGATGCGCGGCAGCTTGGCGGTGCTGCGGTAGAGGGCCTCGGCCGAGACGTGCACGCCGGGCGCAATGGCGCCGCCCAAATAGTCGCCCTCGCGCGAGATGGCATCGAAGGTGGTGGCGGTGCCGAAATCGACCACGCAGGCCGGCCCCCCGTACAGGCGCTGGACCGCCACGGCGTTGGCCACGCGGTCGGCGCCCACCTCGCGCGGATTGTCGTAGCGGATGCGCACCCCCGTCTTGATGCCGGCATCCACCACCAGCGCCGGGCGCCCCAACAGCCCCAGACACACCTCCTGGAAGACCCCGGTCAATGGCGGTACCACGCTGGCCATGATCGAGCCCTCCACCTCGGTCAGGGCCAGGTTGGCCTGGGCGAACAGGTTCCACAGCAGTACCGCGTACTCGTCGGGCATCTTGTGGGCGTCGGTCGAGATGCGCCAGTGCTGGCGCAGGTCGTCGTGGTCATACAGGCCCATGACGATGTTCGTGTTGCCGATATCGAGACAGAAGAGCATAGAACCTCCTTGGCGGATGGCGTATGGCCTATGGCGGATAGCTGATGGCGTATGGCTTATCGCCTCTGGCTCACCGGTCATCACCCATACACCATAGGCCATCTGCCATCGGCCATTCGCCATCTGCCGCACACTACCCGCGCGGGTCCAGCCAGTCCCTCAGCCCATCGCCCAACAGGTTGAACCCCAGCACCGTCAGGGCAACGGCCATGCCCGGGAAGACGGCCAGCCAGGGCGCCACGCTGAGATAGTTGTGGGCATCGTTGAGCATCTGCCCCCAGCTCGGGTCGGGCGGCTGTACCCCCAGGCCCAGGTAGCTGAGGGCGGCCTCGGCCAGGATGGCCCCACCGAAGGCCGTGGTAGCCTGGACGAGGAGCGGGTTGAGGCCATTGGGCAGGATGTGGCGAAAGAGCACGCGCCCTGGCCGGCAGCCCGCCGCTCGCGCAGCCTCCACATATTCGGCGCCCGCCTGGCTGATGACCGAGGCCCGCGCCAGCCGGGCGAAGATCGGCACATAGGCCACACCGATGGCGAGGATCGTGTTCCTCAGCCCCGGCCCCAGTGCCCCCACGATGGCGATGGCCAGCAGCGTGGCGGGGAAGGCGAAGAGGCCATCCATCAGGCGCATGATCACCTCGTCGGCCCAGCCGCCGGCAAAGCCCGCCACCGCGCCCAACGGGGCTCCCGCGGTCAGCCCAATCGCCACGGCGGCGCCACCCACCAGCAGGGCGAGAGACGCGCTGTGCAGGATGCGGCTGAAGACATCGCGGCCGAACTGGTCGGTGCCCATGGGGTAGGCCAGGCCGGGCCCCAGGCCACGGCCGGCTGTGCCGATGGCGTTGGGGTCGTGGGGCGTGTGCACGAGCCCCACCAGCGCCAGCAGCACAATGGCGCCCACGATCGCACCCCCCAGGTAGAGGGGGTTGCTTCCCCTCCTCGCCCCTGATCTTCCACAGGGGGGAGTGGAGGGCCCTCCCCTCGTGTCGCCGTGGCGAGATGGGTGCTGCATCCTGAGCACAACTACCTCCGGGCCGACAGACGCGGGTCCAGCGCGGCGTACAAAACGTCTACAGCAAAGTTGATGGCCACCGCCAATGCGGCGATGAAGACGACCAGGCCCTGGATCAGGGGCACATCGCGGTTGGCGATCGCCGAGAGCACCAGCCGCCCCAGCCCCGGCAGGGCAAATACCTGCTCGATGACGATGCTGCCCCCCAAGAGAAAGCCCAATTGCAGGCCGACCATGGTCACCGTAGGGATGAGCGCGCCGCGCAGGGCGTGGCGCAGGAGCACCGTCCGCTCGGGCAGCCCCTTGGCGCGCGCCGTGCGGATGTGGTCGCGCCCCAGCTCTTCGAGCAGCGCGCCCCGCACCAGGCGCACCAGCACGGCAACCATGGGCAGGCTCAGCGCCACGACCGGCAGGGCCAGGCTGCGCAGCGCACCGGCCACGCTCTCGTGCCAGGGCACGTAGCCCCCCGTAGGGAAGAGGTGCCCCCGCACCGCCAGGGCCAGGATGAGCAGGATGCCCACCCAGAATGCCGGCAAGGCCAGGCCGGCCTGCGAGATCAGCAGCACCGCCAGGTCGAGCGCCGTCCCCTCCTTCACCGCCGCCAGAATGCCGAGAGGCAGGGCCAGCGCCAGCGCCAGGAGCGTGGCGAGCCCCGCCAACGACCCCGTCACCGGCAACCGTTCGGCGATCAATCGGGTGACCGGCAGGCCGTGGCGCAACGACTGGCCCAGATCGCCGTGCAGCGCGCCTGCCAGCCAGGTCAGGTACTGCATAACCAGCGGCCGGTCGAGCCCCAGCGAGGCGCGCAGGTTGGCCAGCGCCTCGGGCGAAGCCTCATGGCCCAGGATCAGCATCGCCGGATCTCCCGGCAAGACGTGCACCACCACGAAGGTGATCAGCGATACCAGGAAGAGCGTCACCACCAGCCCGAACAGCCGGCGCAGGATGTAGTGCATCAGCCGTTGCCCTTCCACACGGTGCGCAGGTCATAGATATCGATGGGGTAGACCACCCAGCCCTGTACCTGCTTCTGCATCGTCACCGAGGAGAGCGGCGCCAGGAGAAAGATCGCCGCGGCATCGTCGGCGAGGAGCGTCTGCATCTGGGCGTAGATGGCGTGGCGCTTGGCCGGGTCGGCCTCTACGGCGCCTTGGGCAGCCAACTGGTCGAACGCTTGGTTCGAGTAGTTGCGCATGTTCTCCGCCGAGGCGCTGATGTAGGGGCTCAGGAATGGGTCCGGGTCGAGCCGGCCGGTGGCACCGATGGCTGTGAGGGCGAACTGACGCCCGTTGTAGACCTGCTGCAGCCAGGTGCCCCATTCCATCGTCTCCAGTTTGACCTTGATGCCCACCTTCCCCAGTTGGTCGGCCACCACCTGGCCGTTGCGGATGTGAAAGTCGTAGGGCTGGGGCAGGATCATCGTCGTCTCGAACCCGTTGGGGTACCCTGCTTCGGCCAGGAGCTGTTTCGCCTTGGCCGGGTCGTAGGGGTAGCGGCCGGTCAGGTCCACATAGTAGTCCGTCACCGGCGGCATGTGCGAGCCGATGGGCACCCCAATGCCGAACTGGGCCATATCGATGACCGCGCGCTTGTCCACCGCATAGTTGAGCGCCTGGCGCACCTTCAGGTTGTCCAAGGGCGGCATCTTGTTGTTGATGGCGATGTACTGGATTCCGTTAAAGGGCACCTCGATGATCTTGAGGTTGGGGTCCTGATGCACCGCGGCCACGTCCTGCGCCGGCAGCTCGGGGATCACATCGACCTCGCCGGCGCGCAGGGCCGCCATACGCGCTGCGGGGTCGGTGATTACCTGGAACGTGGCCTTGTCGAGGTAGGGCACGCCGGGCGAGAAGTAGCCATCGAAGCGCGCCAGGGTCACATGGGAGTCTTTCACCCACTCGACCAACTGGAAGGGCCCCGTGCCTACGGGGTGGTCGCGCAATGTGGCGGCAGCCTCCTTGGGCACGATCGCCGCCCAGCCGTAGGCGAGGTTCGAGAGGAAGGCAGCCGAGGGCTTTTTCAGCGTAAAGACCACCGTCTTGGCGTCGGGCGCAGAGACCGACTGGATCACGGCAAAGTCCTTGGCGCGGGGGCTGGCCGTCTCGGGCGAGAGCAGGCGCTGGAAGGAGTAGACCACGTCATCCGCCGTCATCAGGCGCCCATTGTGGAAGCGGACTCCCTCGCGCAGGGTGAAGGTCCAGGTCAGCCCATCGGCCGAGGGCGCCCAGGCGAGCGCCAGGTCGGGCACCAGGCGGCCTTTCTCGTCGGTCTGCACCAGGGTGTCGTAGATATTGCGGGTGATCTGGAAGGTCGCTGCCGCCACGGTCTTGTGCGGGTCCAGCCCGTCGGGGTCGGCGGCCACGGCCACCACGAGCGTGCCCCCGCGTTGGGGCGCAGCAGGCGCGGGCGCGGCGGTCAGAGCGCCCGTTCCCGGCGCTGCCGTGGGCTGAGCCGTGGCCGTAGAAGCAGGCGCGCAGCCTGCGAGCATCGTCGCGGCCAGGGCTGCGATGAGGACGAGCGAGAGGACGAATCTCGAGTGAGCCATTGTGCACCTCCAAGGGCATTCCCCTGAAAAAGGGAAAGCCCCCGAGGCGCGCCCGGAGGCTGGAGGAGAAGCAGTGTTCCCTGCCGTCTCGGTCGCGCCGGCGATCCAAGCGACACCTGTTGAGCTTGCGGATCGATGGGACAGGCTCACCGCCCGCGACGGGCCGGCCAGAAGCGACGTGGCCCAAGAGCGGGTCGGTGGCAGCCCTATTATAGCATGGTTTGTCTGCCGGGCACAAGAGGCGGACCCGCCATTCGTAGGGCTTTTTCCAAGTCGGCGTTATGTGTAGCCCGGACCCTTCGCAGGCCGGCGTTCGCCGCGTTGTGAGGCCCGCAGAACCTGCTCAGAGCTTGCCCTGAGCAGAGCGAAGGGGTGACAATGACGGGACTTTGAAAAGGCCCTGCCGCCATTCGCTAGTGGGGGTTGGCAGGGGCCGCCAGTGAGAGTAGAATATGCAGGCTTGGTGACAGTCGGGTGCGGTGGAGTATGGAGAGGAGGCCCTGGAGATGGCTGAGCGCCCCCCGGTCGCGCTCGTGCGGTGCGATGATTATGACCCCCAACGCGTGGAAGACGCCCTGCGCCGCGCCATGGACCTGCTTGGCGGTATGGGCAGCTACGTGCGCCCAGGCCAGAGGGTGGCCCTCAAGCCCAACCTGCTGCGGGCCATGGCTCCCGAGGCGGCGGTTTCGACTCACCCGAGCGTAGTGCGCGCGGTGGTGCGCCTGGTGCAGGAGGCAGGCGCGACGCCCTTCATCGTCGAATCCCCGGGCGGGCCCTACACGCCGGCCCTGCTGCGGCGGGTGTACGAGAAGACCGGCATGCGCCAGGTGGCCGAGGAAACGGGCGTGGAGCTCAACTATGACACGAGCGCGGAGCGCATCGCCGTCCCCGAGGGTGGCCTGCTTCGCCTGGTTGATGTGCTCTCGCCGATTGCCCGGGCCGACGTGGTGATCAACCTCCCCAAGCTCAAGACCCACAACCTCACGCGCCTCACCGTGGCCACCAAGAACCTGTTCGGGGTCGTGCCCGGGGTCACCAAGATGGGCTACCATGCCAAGCTGCAGGATGCGCTTCAATTCTCGCGTGGCCTGGTGGATATCGTGCGCGCCGTGAGGCCCGCCCTCTCCATCGCCGACGGTGTGGTGGCGATGCATGGCAACGGCCCCTCGGGCGGAGATCCCTTTGCGGGCCGCGTGCTCCTGGCCAGCCCCGACGCTCTGGCAGAGGACGTGGTGGCCATGGCGCTGGTAGGGTGGGATCCACTGACCATGCCCACCATCCGGGTGGCGGTGGAGCTGGGCCTGAGCACGGGCCAGCTCAAGGATATCGAGCTGCTGGGCGACCCGATAGAGGGCCTGCGCTTCCAGGGTTTCCGCTCGGGCTCGGCGACGACGGTGGACCCCGGGCTCGTGCCGCGGCGCCTGTGGCGCTTCTTCAGACGCCTCCTGGCGGCGCACACGGTCGATGGACGCTCGGCGGCCGACGGCCAGGTGCCAGCCGAGTCGCTCGATGTGGGCACCGTGCCCGGGCCTCTTCGGCGCTGGGCTACCAACCAACTGGTCGTCACGCCTCGAGCCGGGCAGGGCTGCACCGGCTGTGGGTACTGTGCCCGCCACTGCCCAGTGCAGGCCATCCGCATTGTCAATGGGCGCGCCATCATGGACCCCGGCGTGTGCATCCGCTGCTATTGCTGCCACGAGCTGTGCCCGCAGTTGGCGGTGGAACTGCGGCGGCCCTGGCTGGGCCGGCTGTTCTTTGGAGAGTGAAGCGGCCCCGGCCGCCAGGCGCGATCTGGAGGGCGGACCATCTGGCACGCTTTTTGCTGGGCGCCCTTCTGGGGTTACTTCAAGCTCCATCGCTGTCGCTGGCGGCGGGCGGCTCGCAGGCGGGGCTGCGAGCCGTGCGCTGCTCCCCACGACGGCGCGCAGGGGCATTCCGCGCCTTGGCCCACGCCTCGGGCAGTCCGTCGGGCTGGAGCGTGGGGTGGCGCAGCCCCCTGGCGGCTGGAGCGCCGCAGTTTCGGCAAGGAGTGCACAGCGTTTTGGGCCAACGTCGCCGAGAGAACCTGTGGGTCGTATGCCTGGTAGCGCTCCTGAGCCTGGTAGTATACCGAGAGATGGGTTGGCAGGCGCCAGTTGCCACGCACCTGTCGCGGTTGGCGCCACCCCAGCCCGTGTCGGCCCGCGGGGAGGGCCGACAGGCCGCGGCCCAGGTGACGATCCTCGGCCCCTGGACCGGCCCAACTCTGGAGAGCTTTTGGGCGGCCGTCCAGCCCTACGCCCGGCGCCGGCAGATCGCTGTGGACTATGAGTCCACGCCCGATGTGGCGCGCGTGCTGTCGGGCCGCATCGGAGAGGCCACAGCCCCGGACATCGCCATCCTGCCGGGCACGGCCCTGCTGCAGCAGTACGCCCGGGCCGGGCAGATTGTGCCACTGCGGGGCATCCTCGACGCCGACCGCCTCACCGCGCAATATCCCCCGGGGTGGCGCGAGCTGGCAAGCGTCGGCGGCGAGGTCTATGGCCTCTTCTTCCGCACAGTCAACCAGAGCCTCGTCTGGTACAGCCCCGACGAGTTCCGGCGCCACGGCTGGAAGGTGCCGGCGACCTGGAATGAGCTGGTCGCCCTCGGCGAGCAGATCGCTCGTGCGGGGCTCACTCCCTGGTCGATGGGCCTCAAGAGCCGCGTGGCCGACGGCCAGGCGGGCACCGATTGGATCGAGAACATCCTCCTGCGTACCGCCGGGCCCGAGCTGTACGACCGCTGGGTGAAGCACGAGATCGCCTGGACCGACCCTGTGGTTGTGCAGGCCTTTCGGTTGTGGGGGCAGATTGTGGGCCGGCCGCAGCAGCTCTTGGGCGGGGCCGAGGGCGCCCTGGCCGCTCCGTCGGCCGATGCGGCCTTCCCCCTCCTACAGGAGCTGTCGGGGGCTTATCTGTGCCTGGCCGATTCGTCCACATTGCCCCTCATTTCCCAGCGCTTCCCCCAGCAGGTCGAGGGCAAGGACTATGATTTCTTTCCTCTGCCGCCGCTGCGGGTGGGCGAGGAGGCGCCCGTAGTGGCCGGCTCCGACGTGCTCGTGGTCCTGCACCCGACGCCGGAGGCCATCGCGCTTGTCAGCTACCTGGCCTCTGCCGAGGCCCAGGCCCTCTGGGTGCAGCGGGGGGGCGTCATCGCCCTGGGCGCGGAGGTAGACCTGGCCGTCTACCCCGACCCCCTCAGCCGCCGGGCTGCCCAGCAGGTGCTGCAGAACCGCGCGCTGCGCTACGACGCCTCGGCGCAGATGCCCCCTGAGGTAGGGCAGGCCTTCTGCGACGCCGTCTGCCGGTTCATGGCCGACCCCAGCCAGCTCGGTGCCATTCTGCAGCAGGTCGAAGGGGTGGCGGCGGCCGCCTATGCTGCCCGCGCTGCCCCGTGAGGCTGCCCCCGGTTGTGCAGCCGCGCACAGCCGGCCCACTCGGCGCGAGCCGGCTGCTCGCCCGAGCGCCGGCGGCCTTCACAGCACACGGCCGAGGCAACCCGCCTGCCCCAGGCGGGTTGCCTCGTGCTAAACATAATGGTGGCGCCGGTCCTCCAGTTGCGCGGCCCCTCGGTTCAAGGCACCACGGGCAGCATCAGCTCCTGGCACAGGCGGCCCGCACGGCTCAGAGGCCCTTGCGAGCGCTGGACATAACGTGGAAAGCCCCCTCTTCTGGACGCCAGGGTCCGCGTGCCAGGTTCGGGCCAACGCTCTGGCTCTGCCTCGACGCCTTGTTGAGGCACAACGGGATGCAGGTCGTGGGCGCCTGCGGTTTGGCGAGCGACTTGGTCCGGCTGAACGGGTTGGACGGCGGCTTTGCGCCCGGCGTATAATGGGGCAGGCCACTGGAGTGGAGGTAGCATGGCACAGATACGAACGTTCCGCCCGGGCGATCTCGATGGGATGTGGGCAGTGGAGAGCGCCAGCGCCGCCGGGGAAGCGGGGCTGTGGAAGGCCTCGCGCGCCGCGTTGGAAGCCTACTGGCGCCTGGGAAGCGCGCAGCAGCATGACCATCTGTGGGTGGTGGAGGAGGGGGAGCAGGTGCTGGCCTATGGCGGCCTGCGCGCCTGGCACAGCCCGGGGTGGCAGCAGGCCGAGGTCGTGGTCCACCCCGCGCAGCGTGGCCGGGGCCTGGGCCAGGCGCTGTTGCGACAGCTCATCAGCGCTGCACGCCAGCGGGGGGTGATCTACCTCTGCGCCATTGCCGCCGATAGCCCGCCGGAGGGCGGCGCCTTTCTGGAACGCCAGGGCTTCCAGCCGTTCGTCAGGCGGCTGCACATGCGCCTCCAGCCGCCCTGGGCGCTGGCGGCGCCTGATGTGCCGGGGTTCACGGTGCGCGTGGCCGGCCCCCACGACTATGCCGCCCTGGCACAGGTCAATAACGCTGCCTACGGCACCGGGGAGCGGGTGGGTCACGCCAATGCCGCCGGGTACCAGCGCTTCATCGAGGAATCAGGGGCAGAAGTGAGGGTGGCAGAAGAGATGCCGGCCGGACCTGTGGTCGGGCTCTGCGAGGTGCGCCGAACGGAGGCGGCTCTGAGCGATGGGCCGGTCGCTACCGGCCATATCGGCTCGTTGGCGGTGGCGCCTGCCTACCAGGGGCGCGGCCTGGGGCGCCGCCTGCTCGCCTGCGGCATCGACCTCTGCCGCGAGAGGGGCTGGCCTACGGTCGAACTGAACGTGGACCGCGACAACTGGCCTGCTCTGCACCTTTACGAGAGCGCCGGCTTCCGCCCGGTCTATGCCTACACCGTCTACCGGCTGGTGCTGGCTTCAAGGTGGCCGAGCCCGGAGGCCTGAGGGCGGGGCGTGGGTCGCGTTGGGAAACCCGTAGGATAGCTCCCTTCGCCTTGCTCAGGGCAGGCTCTTGTGGGCGTCGCCGGCTGCTCTGCAGACACAGATGGGTCCCGAGGGCCAGGGTGACGTCGAGACCGATGGGCCTGCGGCCGGCGCACGCAGTGGGAAACGAGTGAACCACGAAGCACACAGAAGGATGACGGGAAACGGGATCTGTCTCTGTGTGCTTCGTGGCAACAGGGGTGTCCGGTTCGCTCAGAGGCCCTCCTCAGGCACGAGCCGGTCGAAGGCATCTTGCGGCAGGTGATCGAGGCGGTCGACGACGAGGTCGGCGGCGCGAAGGGGCTCGGGCGCGTGGGTGGTGGTGACGGCGATGCAGCGCGTTCCGGCGCGCCGGGCCGCCTCAACGCCGGCGGTGCTATCCTCCACAACGACACAGCGGGCGGGGGGCACACCCAGCGCTGCCGCCGCTTGCAGAAAGAGGGTCGGGTCGGGCTTGGAGCGCTCCAGCCGCGCGCCGCTGAGCACAGCGTCGAATGCGTCCCACACATCGAGTTCCTGCAGGATGGCTGCGATGTTGGCCATCGGCCCCGAGGAAGCGACCGCCTGGCGCCAATCGGCCTCCGAGAGTCGAGCGAGCCACTCACGCACGCCGGGCAGGGGCTGCACGCGGCCGCGAGCCAACTCGCGGTAGGCAGCTTCCTTGCGGGTGGCGATCTGGTGCGCCTCGGCGGCACCGAGGCGGTGACCGTAAAGGCGACGCAGAATGTTGTGGTTGTTCATGCCAAAGGTCTCTTCGAACTGCCCGCGGGTCATGGAAAGGCCATGCTCCGCCAACACCCGCGTCCAGGCCTCATAGTGCAACTCGCCACTCAAGACGAGGACGCCGTCCATATCCCACAGCACAGCGCGCAGCCCACGGTTCATTGTCTTCTATCTCCTCCCAGGCCCGTTTCACGAGGGGCGCGGCAATCCGCCCAACCGGCGGTTGTCATTGCGGGCACATTCGCTCATCAGAAACTCCAGCGGTCGCCGGTCCACGGACCGGGCTACACGCTCCACAACCCACCCGCAAACCCCCACCTCGGGGCCGGGCCGGCAGCGCGGAGCCCAGAACGCCTAACAGAACCATGAAACGCGACGCAGCTTCGTGACTGCGGGTACCCCCCCCCCCCCCCCCCCCCCCCCCCCCGGCGGGGGGGGCCGGGCAGGAGGGGGGGGC
>Ga0078972_1010987_pt1 | contig 16493 bp, 12 predicted proteins | sample YelNatPaOPGAMG01_FD_67568 | JGI IMG/M metagenome (GOLD analysis project Ga0078972, IMG submission 67568) | Hot spring thermophilic microbial communities from Obsidian Pool, Yellowstone National Park, USA - OP-RAMG-01 (SPADES assembly) (version 2) | ecosystem: Environmental > Aquatic > Thermal...
ATAAAGAGGGATCTGAACATAGATATAGAGTTAGACAGAGTTTTCATCGACGAAAGGGAGGTAAACATATACGGGGCTGTGAATGACATCTGCGTTATTGGAGAAGCCACAGTGAGGCTGGGTACAAAGCTGATTGACGAGCTTCTCGATAAAATAGAGCTCATAAAACATGAGAGGCCGGACCTTCTGAGAAAGAAGGTCATAAAGGTGATATACACTGATTATGCAGTTCCTGATGCTGTGGAATCTGCTAGAAACAAAAAAGTGTGGATATTGAGGCGGAAGAAGGATCTGACACCAATGGTGATTGAGGAAGTTAGTTGAGCAGTAAAGTTTTAGATAATTTCTAGTAATAGAGTTAATTTTGGTAACTCTTTAAGATGCTGTAAACATCTCACTTAATCCCCTTAAGTAAAGCTTTACTTTTCACGTTAGTAAGCTTGCTCGGATTATCCTTAAAAATTTTAACAAAAAAGTTTAAATATTTCTTCTTCACTTTTCTAGTAAAAGAAGTTCAGAGAATGGGGGCAGGTAACACGGCAGAAAAAAGCAAATTGAAAAGCTCTAGGGGGCATGATAACGGTGAATTATTTGATAATCGATTGATTGTAAGAATGAGGACATTAACTCCGATATGGACAGGAGATATAGACCAAAAAAGCGAGCATATCCAGACTCTAGGTATTATGGGCTCTCTAAGATGGTGGACTGAAGCAATATTAAGGGGTATTGGCAAGTATGCCTGTGACCCAACGGACGATGAAATAAAATGTCCTAAAGAAGACAAAAATAATAAAAAGTACTGCTATGCATGTCTGATTTTTGGATCCACAGGAATTAGAAGGACATTTAGGTTGAATACAAATGGAGGAGAAAGCATTTTCTCTGAAGGGCTGTTGAATATCAAACCATCAGAAAGACGCAGAGGGTGGTACCTGGGAAGCGGTGTCGTAGGTGAAATAAATTTAGAGATAACCCCCTTAGACAAGGATTTCGATGAAAGTCTTATTCTTCTTCCCCTTATCATCGCATCTAAGTGGGGAGGAATTGGCGCAAAAACCCAGCACGGATATGGTGTTGTCAAAATAGGAAATTATTCTGTTGTTGATTTTAACAGATTTGTAAGAGCAGTGGAAAAAATCGCGAATCAAGGAAGGCTTTCTAGGTTGGGGATCGAACTGAGGAATGAGAGTAATGATGGGCTTCCAAATATTAAGGATATGTTCTTTGCTAAAATTAGATTTTCTTCTGCTAAGGAAGACTGGTGGAAAATGGTAGATGGAATTTCAACAAATGATAAAATAGATAGTTGGGTAAAATCAGGCTCTGTTCCAGTGGCTCCAGCAATAAAAAACTGGTTAAGATATAATAGAGGTGGGGTTATCTTGTGGAGTGCTAATCGAAATGCAACTATAGAAAACTGGTTATTCGGAACACCAAGAGCAAATGCTTCAAAAATTAACATATCTTGTGCTTACTTGGTTGACAGTAACTCTTGGGAACTCAGGATCTGGGGGTGGATCCCCAATAGCAACTTACCTACAGGATTTAATAGAGATCTCTTTTTGGAAAAGCTTAAAGGAGCATTAGAGGGTATAAGGTTTCCAATTCCTTGGAATAGACTCTTAGGTAGCCAAACTAGAGACCATAAGCTCGAAGTCTGGCGAGAATTTAATTCGCAAAGAGATACTGTAAAACAGGAGAAGGATATTAGCAGCTATCTTCAAAGCCTCCTGAAAGGTGAGGGATGAGGTATGAGCAAGAATAAATTTATTTACGATTTTTATGCAGATTTACAGATAAAAGAAAATGAAATTGACAATCTTACCAAGAGATGCCTTGAGGTAAGAAAAGAGATAAAAGATACATTAATGGGAGTAATGCTACTCATCACTGCTTATGGAGTGAAGAGAGATTGGGGAGGAACTGACCCAGAAATAGCCGCTAAGAATTGCTTGAAAGCTATTGTACACTCAGATAATAAGTATACCCATTATTTAAGGGAGAGCCAGTTGCCTGATTTGACGTCCTTGGGTATAGATGTTTCCATTGATTCGTCTTCTCTCCCCAAGGGAAGCTGGATCTTAGAGTTCCCTATAACTCTGACAAAACCATTTATCTCTAAAGATGACGTTCCTTTCTATATAATCGAAAATCCTGTTAGAAAAGACAAGGTATTTGGTATACCATTTATCTCAGCAATGACATGGAAAGGAAACCTAAGATGGGTCATGATGAAAGTTTTCTTGGAACCTGCTGCAGATAACCCTGATAAATTTGCCCAAATCCGATTCCAGCATACGCTTTTATTCGGAACAGAGAAGGGGTGGGCAGAAACAAAAAGCTGGATCAAATATCTGGATAATCTCTGTCCAAATGCAAAAGAACAATATAGAAACATGTTAAAAGAGAGATTTAACGGAAAGGATATAAAGGATGTGCATTTACAGGGGATGCTGTACTTCTATCCAACTTTTTGGGATAAAATAGATATGCTTATCATTAACCCACATGATAGAAAAACTAAGGCAGGAAGGAAGCCCATCCATTTTGAAGTTGTACCGATGGGTGCGAAGGGTAACTTCAGGCTTGTTTATGTTCCATTTTACTGGTTTGGTTTGCCTGAAGACAAGCTTAGGGAGAAGGTAATTATCGACTTGAAAGATGTCATAACCGGAGTCAAAGAAATGATGCTAACTTATGGGTTTTCATCAAAGAAATCTTCAGGATTTGGGGTAGTTGAAAACAGATGGGATGAAAGTAGGAGCAGGCTTGAGATAAAAGGATTTTGCAATGTTAAAAAATATAGTAGTTTTGAGGCTCTCGAAAGTACGGTTGAGAGTTTGGAGGGGCAAAGATGAGCAGCATACTAGATAAGCTTAAAGAGAGCAGAGATGTAATTCTTCTTGCTGAAATAGGAGCATACTTGCATGACCTAGGTAAAGCAACAAGAGAATTCATTGAGTACTATTCAAAGGATTATTCTGCGCAGAATAAATATATGCATCACTTTCCCTCAATCTTTCCAGAAAAGCTTAGAGAAATTTTGAAAGGAATTAAGCTATCTATCTGTAGAGAAGAAGTTAGTCTAATGGATTTCATAGAAAAACACCATCCTGAAAAGGAGGAAGGCGGGAAGAGAAGAGATTGTGAAATACCGCCTATTATCCGCTTGCTCTATGCAGGATGGAAAGGATACGATGGAATAGATTCTGGTTTGGATAAGGGTAAAGTAATGAGTAGGGAAGAAGTTGGACAAAGAAAAGATTATACTTTTATCGCAACAGCCTTTGGATATGAATTCAAAAAAATTGAGTTAGATAAAATAGAAGATATTACAAAGAACTTGTGGGATATTGTGAAAAATGCCTTAGATCAATTCAATAAAGATAAAGACATAGGAAAACTCCGAAAAAAGATCATAGAGGGAACTGAGGAATATTATCGCTACTTTCTGGGAGAAACCCGTCGTCCGGCAAACGATGTGACGTTGTGGGATCACTCATATTCTGTAGCTACTTTAGTTAAATGTGCTGTGGCTAAAAACGTTATTGATTGTTCCAACGCTTCTTTTGATCCTCTTGATTTTAACTGGAATGTTCTCTCAATTGACTTTGATGTATTGGGATTACTGGCCAAAGGTGTAAAATTAGGCGATACACTAGGTTATTGGAGCCGTATTGAAGAGGCTTTTAATAAAGTTAAAGAAATGGTCGAGGTAAAATATCCTATAGGAAATGAGATCTATCGAGACACAACGGGCATCTTCTTTCTAGTCTCTGACATAGATTTAGAAGAACTGAAGAATCTTATATTAGAAGAATTAAGAAAAATAGAACCAGAACTTATGCCTAAAGTTGTTATAGAAAAAATTAGATATTCAAATTTTAATTATGGGTTTACTTGTAAATCTAAAGAAGAGGATATTCCAAAGGAAATCAAACAAAAACGGGAGGACATTGAAAGAAAGAAAAAGGAAGAACTAAAAGATTCCCTACCCTTAGCAAGAGAGAGTGCCTTACAGGAGATTGCCTATCCCATTTCTTATGAAAGATTTTATTACAACGAATTTGGTAAATATGACTGGAAAAGTAAGGAGATCTGCCCAATATGTCGCTTACGGCCGATGGATGAAAATTCAGATGGATGTGAGTATTGTCTTGAGAGGAGGAGAAAACGTGCAAGTAAATGGAAGGAAGACCCGAAAAATACCATATGGCTTGATGAAGTTTCAGATAAGAATGATAGAATCGCCCTCATAGTTGGGTGCTTTATTTTAGATAGATGGCTTGATGGCTCTTTTATTATGAAGACCTTAATGATTAATGATAGCGACAAAAAGAATCCATCTCCAGCTAGAATAAGGAGATGCTGGGAAACTACTCAAGAGTTTATCCATTCTACGATTTTTGATAATATATTGAAAAATTGGCAATGGAAACCTGATATAAGGAGATACCGCATCCAATTCAAAATAGAGCAAAATCCAGATATTCCGGAAGAATCAACATGCGACATAGATGTTGATGGCATAAGGTTTAGCCCAGTTTGTATTGATAAGCGAAATGGAATCTTTGTGAGCACAATAAATCTTGAGCTTCTGAGCAGGTACGGAAATAAGCTAGAAGAAATTTTATCTAAACTAGATGGTAAGAAAATAAAAATAAAAACAGAGAAGGATAGAATCTGGAAAGAAGGTAAGATAGTCGAGGCAAGACCTGCTGAGGAGAGATACCAGAACTATTTACCATATGTGAGAATATATGATTTTCCTGACCAGTTTATGGTACTAGTCCCTGCCTATGAGTCCCTTGATATTGCTGAAAGCATTCTAAGAGAATATGAAAAACAATTTTCAAAAGTAAGAGACAGATTGCCCCTTCATCTAGGTATAATCGCCTTTCACAGAAAGACCCCACTTTATGTTGCGATTGATTCTGGAAGGAGGTTATTGGAGACGTTTAAGGAGAGGACAGAGACTAAATTAGCGGAGATTCAGGACATACAAGATGTGCAAGAAATAGAAGATGTAGCTCTTAAGAAAAGCAAAGAGCTAACGATAAGAGCGGAATCATATTCCCTTACTCCACTTAAATGGAAAATTTCTTACTCTACAGGCGATCCTGCAGAGGAGGATAGATGGTACCCCTATATCAGGATTGAAAATAACGGCTGTGAGGAATTAAGATACATAAATGAATTAAAAAAGGGCGATAAAATAAAGATTGAGCCCTCCTATTTCAGGCTATTATATTTAGAAAATACAGCTGATAGATTTAGTGTCGATGAAGATCTAAGACCGCTTGATTGTATTCGTCGCCTCAAAGAACTCTGGGAAATAATAGAGGACAGATTAAGATCGAGAACTTGGTCAACTTCCCGAGTATATGCATACTGGGAGGAGATAAAAAGGAGAAGAAAAAGCTATGATGGTCCTACTTTTGAAAAATTCGTTAAAGCAGCTTTAGTGAATATTTTAAAAATTAAGCCGCAAGATGGTAATTTATTTGACCTATTTTTCCAATCTACGATGGATTGTAGCTTAGATTTATGTTTGTATTGGAATTTTCAAGTTAGAAAGATAAAAGTTAGGGAAGGTGGGGGAATATGATGAAGGAGGAGGTGAAAACCGTGGGGAGTGTGAGAGTGGAAGATACTAATGAGAAAGAGTTTGATATGAAGAAATACTATGCAATAGCTCTCGATCCCATACATGTTGGAGCCGGTGAAGCGAGACTTGGAAGTGTGGATCTTCCAATAATTAGAGAGCCAGGAACTAATCTTCCAAAAATACCGGGCACGAGTCTTAGCGGCCCTGCAAGAACATATACTGCCATGCAAACAGGAAGGTATAGATGGAGGGATTCTGATGGGAGAGAATATTCCTGTGCAGGAAAAGGTGGAGAAGGGGGAGAGAATCACTGCGGAAAGGTAAATCCTGCTTGCCCTGTCTGCGTTCCTTATGGCTTTTCAAAAGGATCTGGAAACAGCATGCAAGGCCTAGCTCAGTTTTTTGATGCCCATATACTTCTCTTTCCGGTTGCTTCAATGGTAGGGACAATATGGGTAACTTCACCAATGGTACTAGAATGCCTGGGCTTAGGTTCGAAATTTGAAGTCCAAGATGATAGCTTTTATCCCTTGGGAGATGCCTTTCAGTCCAGAGAAAGACTTAATTTCGGCTGGCTTATGCTGCCGAAAGGTAATGGAAAGGGAAATCTTGGAGATATCAGGAACAAAGAATTTAATTCAGTACCAGATAAAGTTAGAAAAAGGGCTGTGCTTGTTTCTGATAAGCTCTTTTCTAAGATCGTTAACAGCAATCTTGAGGTCAGGACTTCTGTAAGCATAGATCCGGCTACAGGAGCAGCCGAAGAGGGGGCCCTCTTTACTTATGAGGCAATACCGAGGGGGACGATTCTGGTGTTCGACGTTGTTTACAACTCTGGCAAGTACTTTAAAGTCGGAGGTAGTGAGTTAAAGACAGAGGAAGGAAAAGATGTCGATATTTCTTGGGTGAAAGACAAAGTAGAGAAGGGACTGAAACTATTCGAGATCCTTGGAATTGGTGGAATGGGGACTAGAGGGATGGGAAGACTGAAGGTTCTAAATCTCGAGGGAGGGAATACGGATGGAAGGCGAAGTGAATCTTGATCGGCTCTGTGCGGAATATGGATATGAATTTGCAGAACAAACTAAGAAGGCATGTACTGCCAAAAGAGCAGAAGTCTTGATTACCAAGGCTCTCAGCGTCCTTCAAGAGCAGGGATTGTATGCTTTTGTACTCTTTTGTAGATCAAGATCGAGCGATGAGAAAGAAGCAGCTGAGAAGATAGAAGATTTGACAAAAAAGTTGTTAAAAGAGCTAAAATTCATCGACAACGGCGATTTGCTTGACGAGCTACGAAGAGATGGTGGTCTTTTAACAAGACTTGATGATCTAATGTTAGCAATTAATATACTTGAAAAATCATTAATATATGCCAGATTTCACGCGAAAGCCATGAAGGAAGCTGGTGAGATGAAATGAGCTGGAGCCTCTATTTACTGACCTTTAAGCTCAAATCTCCTCTGCATATAGGCTTCCATAAAGTGGCAAATCTTTCCCGAACAAGAGCTTATATCCCAGCTAGGACTTTCTGGGGGGCTCTGACCGCAAAGCTGACTAGAAAACTGAAATCAAGCAATTACAGAGAGGTCGGGGAGTTTCTAAAGAATACCATAAGATTTGGTTATTTTTATATTTCCGATGGGAATAATATATTCATACCTAAGTATACAGATGAAGGACTAAAATTTGGCGAACTACCACAGGTGGAGTTCGAAAAGAGGTTTATAAGATCGTTTATTTCCACATCAGTTGAACCATATTCACTTACAGCCGAAGAAGGCACCTTGCACGAGATTGAGTTTATAAGTTCCTATGAACTAGGCAGAGAGGACGAAGAACCAAAGCCTGTTTTTATCAAAGGGGTGTTATGGGTTTCCGAGTTATTAGAGAGCAGATTAAAAATACATACAGACGAGAATGATTTTTCTATTTTTAACAACGAAAAATATATAAAGTTCTCTGATCTGGTGAATAAGTTGCAGATAGGAGGGGAAAGAAGATATGGATTCGGACAAATAGAAATATATAATATTGAAAGAATACACGATCAAAATTTGGGAAATACAGGGTTCAAAGGAATATGGAAGGAGTATAACAATGAGATTGAGCTGGAACTCAAGGAAAACGACTTTATCTGGTCACATGTAAAATTTAGTTCTGATTTAGAGATAAAAGGAAGCATAGAACCTCTTGTTGGCAGAGATTGGAGTGATAAAGGTGCTGGTAGGGAATTAAGGTTTCACGGCTTTTGTTGGACTCCTGGTTCTATTCTTGTTAAAAGTAATACCTTCAAAGTAACAAAAAATTTTGGACTATGGGAGCAATCCTCTTTGCATTGAGACTCAAAGATCCCTAATGATACTGAGGAGTCAGCTGATACTTTCAATCCTCTTTGCATTGAGACTCGAGATTGGGACTTTAGTCCCAGCCGGTTTTGGGGGAATCTTTCAATCCTCTTTGCATTGAGACGTCTTTCCTTCAACAGACAACTTAATCAATTTCAATGTACTTTCAATCCTCTTTGCATTGAGACACCACAGAAAACATGACAATAGTAATTTCACAGAGCTTTATCTTTCAATCCTCTTTGCATTGAGACCAAGTTCTTCCTGTGAAATATAGGGATACTGCGAAGGTGCTTTCAATCCTCTTTGCATTGAGACAAATTCGAAAAGTCAGGACGTATAAAACAATGCCTGAGATCTTTCAATCCTCTTTGCATTGAGACCGTAAGTTCCAGCAAGAAAATACCATGCATTTGTTGAAGGCCTTTCAATCCTCTTTGCATTGAGACCCCATCCAAAATAAAAACATTACTGTCATAATGAAAAAACTTTCAATCCTCTTTGCATTGAGACGAATTTAGTTTCCAAGAAGCAACAGGAGTTAGAAAATGCTTTCAATCCTCTTTGCATTGAGACTATAATCTTACCGACCGGAGAGAGGGCCCTTATTTCGATCTTTCAATCCTCTTTGCATTGAGACGTTCTTTGATATATCTAATTTTGTAAAGGGGCATAGTCTCTTTCAATCCTCTTTGCATTGAGACGGAGGTGAGGCGGTGGGCGCCAGCGCGGACGAGATAACTTTCAATCCTCTTTGCATTGAGACCACCTTCTCGTAGTCCTTCTCGTGGTAGTGCGTCCAGTTCTTTCAATCCTCTTTGCATTGAGACGGGAAATATGAATAAGATAGTGGACATTGTAAAAATATTGCTTTCAATCCTCTTTGCATTGAGACTGTCGAAGGCCTCCAGCGAAAAGATATACGTCGCCAAGATCTTTCAATCCTCTTTGCATTGAGACATATGCTAGCAGGACAATAGCTAAAAAAACCGAAAATATCTTTCAATCCTCTTTGCATTGAGACCTGTTATTCAGGATAAGGGAGTTGATCCCCCAGTCCAGCCTTTCAATCCTCTTTGCATTGAGACTCCGCCAGCTTTCTGACGTATATGTAGTCTATATATCTGTCTCTTTCAATCCTCTTTGCATTGAGACTTACGAACATGCCATGAAAATATACGCATCAAATAACTTTCAATCCTCTTTGCATTGAGACTTATTAAGCTACTGGATAGTTTCAAGGGGGGAGTCTCGACTATGGCTTTCAATCCTCTTTGCATTGAGACGTACGAAAAGGATAATTACGTATTAAGCGTGGAAATAGACTTTCAATCCTCTTTGCATTGAGACCAGCTCCCCGACTTTCGCCTTTATCTCCTCCCACTTGTCCTTTCAATCCTCTTTGCATTGAGACACTTCCTGAGGCCGTTGCTGGAGGAGGGCGGGGAAGGGGACTTTCAATCCTCTTTGCATTGAGACGCAGACCCTGAGCTCCAGAGGTATGTAGGAGTACCAAGAGGCTTTCAATCCTCTTTGCATTGAGACATCTGGATGGATCAGATCCGGTAAGGCTGAATGCCCCAGCACTTTCAATCCTCTTTGCATTGAGACATAGGCGAGATAGGCCCTTAGAAAGAGATAATGGAATCTTTCAATCCTCTTTGCATTGAGACAATACGAAAAAATGTTTTGGTTTAACTATAACACACTAAACTTTCAATCCTCTTTGCATTGAGACCATACGGGGAATACTCGACAACCGGTATTACAGTTAATACTTTCAATCCTCTTTGCATTGAGACTACAGGGGCGAGTTCGAGGGCTCCGGGGACGTGGAGGAGATCTTTCAATCCTCTTTGCATTGAGACTCCCAAGGGTTGCCCGCCGTCTCCCTCGGCTCCCTCCCTTTCAATCCTCTTTGCATTGAGGCGGAAAGGCTTACGGAAGACGACCTTCTGTTCGTGGTAACCTTTCAATCCTCTTTGCATTGAGGCAGACTATTAAGTCTGCTAAGCCTGTTCTCTCTAATTCCCTTTCAATCCTCTTTGCATTGAGGCGATAGATAGAGCTCCCCTGGGCCCTCATAGTGATTTATCTTTCAATCCTCTTTGCATTGAGGCCCTGAGCGTATGCGATGGCAAATATGACAGATATCACCGACTTTCAATCCTCTTTGCATTGAGGCCTTTAAAGGCTGATTGGCTATATCCTGCCCAATATCCCCCTTTCAATCCTCTTTGCATTGAGGCAAAACCTACTCTATATTCGTATCAGGACAGAAAGCCTACTTTCAATCCTCTTTGCATTGAGGCAGTTGGTGGATGTTGAGATACTGGTTCCAGATCCCTGTCTTTCAATCCTCTTTGCATTGAGGCGTGTTCTTCGCCATACTTAGTCACCTGAGTTTCCCATTTTGCTTTCAATCCTCTTTGCATTGAGGCAAACAGCTTAGCCAGCTCGATCCAACTGACCCATTATACGCTTTCAATCCTCTTTGCATTGAGGCCTTGGGGAGTTCTTCAGCGCCAAGAAGGAGGAACTCAACTTTCAATCCTCTTTGCATTGAGGCTTGTGGCACAGTGAGGGCATCCCGGAGTTGTGAACAGGCTTTCAATCCTCTTTGCATTGAGGCAGTTGGCGTACAGGAGGGGCAGGAGGTTTGAGCACTACGCTTTCAATCCTCTTTGCATTGAGGCGGAGCATTATAGTAACTATTTGAGTAGGTAAGTGAAGTATCTTTCAATCCTCTTTGCATTGAGGCCCGTGTATTAAAATACCGTGTCCTGTCCAAACCTTGCTTTCTTTCAATCCTCTTTGCATTGAGGCGACTAATAAATTATTGTTGGGATCTAATACATGAAATACACTTTCAATCCTCTTTGCATTGAGGCATAAAGGTGGACAGGGAACACATGACTCAATATACTATCTTTCAATCCTCTTTGCATTGAGGCAGAGAAAAGATAAAGGTAAAAGGTGATGTAAAATGATCTTTCAATCCTCTTTGCATTGAGGCAGGCGGTGCCGGGGGAGCTGCTGGTGGTGCGGGAGGTGCTCTTTCAATCCTCTTTGCATTGAGGCTTGGGTCTATGAGTCTTCCTTCGACTGATGACTTTATAAACTTTCAATCCTCTTTGCATTGAGGCTGAATCTAAAACAGTGATGGAAACCCTGTACAGGTAGGACTTTCAATCCTCTTTGCATTGAGGCTCCAAAGTTCGTGGAAATAGCGAAACAGGTTCTCAGTCACTTTCAATCCTCTTTGCATTGAGGCGAAAAGAGAGAAGAGGTTTCGGGACAAGATGCGGGCCCTTTCTTTCAATCCTCTTTGCATTGAGGCATGAAATTCGATGATAAAAACCTACGTAAGCTGATAACTACTTTCAATCCTCTTTGCATTGAGGCCCCGTTAAACACCTCGCCCACCCGCCACACCGGCACCTCGTCTTTCAATCCTCTTTGCATTGAGGCGAAAAGCATGCCGATAGGCTGTTTCAGAGGTTTGTCAATGACTTTCAATCCTCTTTGCATTGAGGCCTTGCTCTCCATAATACCACCCCCAAAATTAAAAACAAACTTCCAATCCTCTTTGCATTGAGGCGTAACCGGATGACGTCTGAGGGCAGGATGTTCTCCGTGGCTTTCAATCCTCTTTGCATTGAGGCTTTTCCTCCTTCTCCCCGTTCACATACCTCATTATCTCTTTCAATCCTCTTTGCATTGAGGCAGCGTTACATTACAGTGGAGCTCATCGGATACTGCCCTTTCAATCCTCTTTGCATTGAGGCCGTTTTGTGGATGAGGAAGTGCTTTCTCCCAAGTTGCTTTCAATCCTCTTTGCATTGAGGCTGGAGGAAGTTCTGAAGAAGAGAACACAGGAGAACATAACTTTCAATCCTCTTTGCATTGAGGCACGAGGATATCCTTTCCAACAGCTCTAATGAACTGGTAACTTTCAATCCTCTTTGCATTGAGGCGCAGTTTGATATGACTCTGTCATCTGCACCAAGCTTCCCTTTCAATCCTCTTTGCATTGAGGCATATTCCCGATATCCGGTAGTATAACACTGACCAATTTCCTTTCAATCCTCTTTGCATTGAGGCTATGTTAAAGATAATATCGGCTACACCACCCAGAACTCACTTTCAATCCTCTTTGCATTGAGGCGGGATGGAGATAATACTGTCTACTGCGGAGTTCTTCCACCTTTCAATCCTCTTTGCATTGAGGCTGGTGAATTAAGAGGCCCTCAATGGGCCTTAGAAAAATGTTTCTTTCAATCCTCTTTGCATTGAGGCGAAGAAGAAACAAAGGAGGCATTCAAAAAGAGATGCGACTTTCAATCCTCTTTGCATTGAGGCCGTACTCGTGGTGCACCAGCGCACTGCCGTCTAAAAACTCTTTCAATCCTCTTTGCATTGAGGCTAAGCCTGGTTGTGTATGAGATCCTGAACTTCGGGTGGAACTTTCAATCCTCTTTGCATTGAGGCTTCCCGTCGATATAAAAGCACAGTCAATAACAGCGCTTCTTTCAATCCTCTTTGCATTGAGGCTTAAATATGCTGCAATCTACTGCGGAGTGGACAGGACTTTCAATCCTCTTTGCATTGAGGCGAAAGAGTTTGCGGAGAGGTATAATCGAATTGTTTTTAACTTTCAATCCTCTTTGCATTGAGGCGGTGTAACGGGAACAAAGGTCTATGGCTCACCAAGACTTATCTTTCAATCCTCTTTGCATTGAGGCGTTTGTCGGAGATATAGCTTATGAATTGAGCGATTTACCCTTTCAATCCTCTTTGCATTGAGGCCGGCTATGGCTACTATGGCGGGGAGTATTGGGCCCAGCGCTTTCAATCCTCTTTGCATTGAGGCGTAGAAAAGGACAGCAATACCACCTGCTGACATAATCACCAAACTTTCAATCCTCTTTGCATTGAGGCCCATAAGATCAAGCACATCGGGTTCTGGTGCTACACAGACTTTCAATCCTCTTTGCATTGAGGCGTTAGGTTGGAGCTCTTTATCAGATCTGAAAGCGTTAGGTCTTTCAATCCTCTTTGCATTGAGGCTAGAGCGATTATCCCATAGTCTTCCTGTTATCAAGTAGTCTTTCAATCCTCTTTGCATTGAGGCGCCTCCCTGCTGGCGGCCTCCCTTATGATCTCCTCCAGCTCCTTTCAATCCTCTTTGCATTGAGGCATGGGAGAAGAAGTGGAGATAATTAATAAGTTTCTTGAGACTTTCAATCCTCTTTGCATTGAGGCGGAAAAAGAGGAAGTGGAAAAACGGCATGGGCTATAAGATCAGCCTTTCAATCCTCTTTGCATTGAGGCATAGTAGTGAAGCCTGAAGACTTCCAAGAACAAATCAGCTTTCAATCCTCTTTGCATTGAGGCTTAGCTAGGAACAAAAAATCAGGAGAAGCTCTCCTCACTTTCAATCCTCTTTGCATTGAGGCAGAAGTACTATGTGCAGGGGGAGACCTTCAAAATAATAGCTTTCAATCCTCTTTGCATTGAGGCTGAAGAGCAGAACCAGAGCAATCAAGAAGAGAATCACTTTCAATCCTCTTTGCATTGAGGCCCATCAGGTGAGGTTATGGAATAGCTCGCAGCTGAGCCCTTTCAATCCTCTTTGCATTGAGGCTTTAGCGAGATCATATAAGTTCACTCCTGATTTTATCTCTTTCAATCCTCTTTGCATTGAGGCTTTCCCAGGAACAACATCGGTCATGGGAGTTATAGCATCTTTCAATCCTCTTTGCATTGAGGCTCAGATTTGCTGCCTCGCCTATCCTTATGCCCGATGAATCTTTCAATCCTCTTTGCATTGAGGCCTTCCAGCTGAATGCAGTCCACCCTATTATCCATAAAAAACTTTCAATCCTCTTTGCATTGAGGCCAATAACAATAGACAACACGCAGAATGCGAATGCCTTAACCTTTCAATCCTCTTTGCATTGAGGCTGAGGAAATGAGGAAGGCTAGAGCTGAATATGAGAAATCTTTCAATCCTCTTTGCATTGAGGCGCAGTAGGCTCTGAGCAGGTTTACGCATCCCCCTCCGTATCTTTCAATCCTCTTTGCATTAAGGCAATCAAAATAAAAGGATAAGGCCGAGGAGGGGTTGTAACTTTCAATCCTCTTTGCATTGAGGCCGAAGATATCCTTTGCTTCTGCAGCAACGCTGGCACTCGCCTTTCAATCCTCTTTGCATTGAGGCCCTGAAAGAGCTAAGGGCCCTTTCTGATAAGGAAATAACTTTCAATCCTCTTTGCATTGAGGCTTAAGATGTCCATTCCCGCAAATTCACAGAGAAAAATAACTTTCAATCCTCTTTGCATTGAGGCCAGGATAGCTGAAACGATTAAAATAATCAAAACGTAATTCTTTCAATCCTCTTTGCATTGAGGCAGAAGCCTGTTGAGTTTCCTGTTAAATTCAGAGGAACAACCTTTCAATCCTCTTTGCATTGAGGCAAGAGATAGCGAGGCTGCTTGAAAAGCTCCAGCTCCAGACTTTCAATCCTCTTTGCATTGAGGCGCCCCCCCTCTCTCCTTATTCACCACGCCAGGATGACTCATCTTTCAATCCTCTTTGCATTGAGGCCAGTCCCCAGAGCACCAGGGTCTCGTACCCTGCTCCCACCTTTCAATCCTCTTTGCATTGAGGCACACATTAGCATCAGCAAGGGCTAAGGAGCTAAACCAAAACTTTCAATCCTCTTTGCATTGAGGCAGATGCTTGTAATGCCAATGGAGGAAAAGAAGAGAATACTCTTTCAATCCTCTTTGCATTGAGGCTTGGGAGATCCAGGTCTCCCACATACCTGCTGGGATCAACTTTCAATCCTCTTTGCATTGAGGCCTGGTAGCTTGTACAGGTTTATGCACTCAGCTGTTATCCTTTCAATCCTCTTTGCATTGAGGCAAGCCCCGTTAAGGGAGGGAGAACATGGAGAAAAGGAAGCTTTCAATCCTCTTTGCATTGAGGCAGGCTTCTACGACAAGTGCTATCTGCTTCAGGATCCTCAGCTTTCAATCCTCTTTGCATTGAGGCGAGGAAGGAATACGATTATCTAGTGAAGAACCACAGCCCCTTTCAATCCTCTTTGCATTGAGGCACAAAGAATACCCGATGATCCTAAGAAGAGATGTTTATCTTTCAATCCTCTTTGCATTGAGGCAGCGGATGCAGTAGAACTCAGATTCCACATAGAAACAAGAGCTTTCAATCCTCTTTGCATTGAGGCGAAAGGCAAGGATAATGATCCTTCCTAAAGAGATAACAAACTTTCAATCCTCTTTGCATTGAGGCTTGAGATAGAGCTGAGGAGGTGATTCTATGGAGGAAAGGATCTTTCAATCCTCTTTGCATTGAGGCTTACATTCACCTCCATTTCCAAACCAGATAAAATGTTATACTTTCAATCCTCTTTGCATTGAGGCTAATATGTTGCAGAATACATTGTTCAAGTTATCGCTTGCTGTCTTTCAATCCTCTTTGCATTGAGGCTCACGGACATCCACCTCTCCTCGGCCGGGTCGTACCACACTTTCAATCCTCTTTGCATTGAGGCAAAAACTTATCGTGTTTTTTGATACTCAAGTAACAAAAAGCTTTCAATCCTCTTTGCATTGAGGCCAAGTTTTAACCAATTCTCAATATGATGCTGTAAAATTCCTTTCAATCCTCTTTGCATTGAGGCATTACCTTTTTCTTCTCGCTCATCAATTATACTACAAAAACTTTCAATCCTCTTTGCATTGAGGCGAAGGACATTTGAGTTCTGGTGCGGGAAAATACAGGTCAACTTTCAATCCTCTTTGCATTGAGGCTTGTCATTGATGTTCCAGAGACCAATAAACATAAAAATCTTTCAATCCTCTTTGCATTGAGGCAAATAATTGCATCTTTCACTTCGCCGAAGGGTTTTAGCATCTTTCAATCCTCTTTGCATTGAGGCTATTGCTACATTCCGGGTAGAGGGGTAAGGTTCGTGCTTTCAATCCTCTTTGCATTGAGGCATGCCCGCCGGAGCTTGCATGCGCCACTAGAGTGATAATCCTTTCAATCCTCTTTGCATTGAGGCATGTACTCTAACAATCTATCCATGGCGAGGGGCTCCTATTTAATCCTTTCCACAGATCCCTTTCTCGAACATCAATCATGAAGGAAAAACCTTAAAAACAATTCTCAAAATGTTCGAGGAAAAATTTATATACTCTTATTCAGGTTCCCTTTTCACATATTCAGAAAAACCAAAATGTTCGAGAAAGTTGCCTGCACTTAATGGCCTTCTCCCAGCTTTTTTATTCCACCTGAAACATGTTGCTTCCTCTTTCATCCAATAGCATGTTTTTAAATCAAGAGAGGATGAAATCTTATGGATACAACAGAGTATGGCCATCTTCTGATCGATGGATTTGGTGTCTTCCTGAAAAAGAAGAGGGGAAGGATTATCGTATTATCGGGCAGGGAGAAGAGGGAGGTTCCTATTAAAACAGTTAAAGAGGTAGTGATAATGGGGAAGGCAT
>Ga0078972_1010988_pt1 | contig 16491 bp, 12 predicted proteins | sample YelNatPaOPGAMG01_FD_67568 | JGI IMG/M metagenome (GOLD analysis project Ga0078972, IMG submission 67568) | Hot spring thermophilic microbial communities from Obsidian Pool, Yellowstone National Park, USA - OP-RAMG-01 (SPADES assembly) (version 2) | ecosystem: Environmental > Aquatic > Thermal...
CGGGGTGCTTCCCCGCGCGGCCGCCTCACAGGTACAGGCGGTACAGGCGCTCCAGGGCCTCGTAGTCCTTGAACAAGAGGTACCTGGGCTTCTCATCCTCTTCGATATCGGGCAGGCGGCCGCCATAGTCGTGGAAGCGGTTGTCGACCCGGTCGTCATTCACCGTCGACACCTCGCCCAAGAGGATCCTGCCGGTGCCCTCCTCGGCCCAGAAGCAATGGTACTGCCCCGGCATCAGCGTGATGCTCTCCCCGGGGCTGACGCGCACGATGCCGCCCGCCTCGACCTGGAACCTGTGCCCATCCGTGGTGATCTCCACCGGGGTGTCGGCGTACTCGCCGTCAGGGAGCGAGTTGTACAGTTGCACCATCAGGTTCCCCCCGCCCCGGTTGATGATGTCTTCCATCTTCTTCCAGTGAAAGTGGAAAGGCAGCACCTGCCCCTCATCCTGGATCAGGATCTTCTCGCAATAGGGCTTGACGTAGCGCGGGTCGTGGAGGTTGCCGTTACGCAGGGTAAAGATCGACAGGCCGACGTGCGCGAAATCGCCGCTGCCGAAATCGGTGATGTCCCAACCGAGCATATTGTCCTTGATCTCGGCGTACTCTGGTCCCTTGGTCCGCCATTCCTCCAGGCTCCAATAGGCGAATGGGGGGAGGTGGAAATGCATCTCGTGCAGGAACGCCACGGCCGACTCAAGGATGCGGTTGACTTCTGAACGCTTCATGGGCAGGCCTTCCTCACTGGGTGGTGGTGCGGATAGAGTCCGCGTGGCAGGGCATGGGCTCTCGCCGTCAGGGCAGCATCCGCATTCTCCGAGCAGGTCCCTTTACCAGCACTAGCCGTAGGTGCAGCGTCTGGCCTCATCGGCAAAGGCTTCGATGAGCGAGAGATCGGCATCGAAAAAGTGGTCCGACGGGCTCAGAATGTACCCGCCGCCGGGTCCCGCCTCCTCGAAGCAGCGGCGCACCTCGGCCCGCGTCTCCTCCGGGGTGCAGCCCTGGAAGAAGTGGAACTGGTCAAAGCCGCCGATCATGCACACCCGGCGGCCGATGCGGCGCTTGGCCTCGCGCAGGTCCGTATCGCCCCCCATCCCTGGCGGGGTAAAGGTCTCCATCGCGTCGGGGCCCATATCGGCGATCCGTTCGAGGATGGGCATCATGCCCCCGCAGGTGTGGTACACCACCCGTTGCCCGGCCTCGTGGGCCAGCGCGATGAGCTTGCTGTCGTAGGGGGCCACGAACTCGTCGAGGATGCGGGGCGAGATGACCGTCGATGAGGCATCGCCTCCGCCCATCTCGATCAGGTCGTAGCGGGCGCCCTTCAGCGAGCGCACGAACACCTCCTTGCGCCGCTGCAGGATGGACAGGAATTCATGCACCCACTGGGGATCGTCGTAGGTGGCCAGGATGAGGTTCTCGATGCCGAAGAGGCAGGCCGCATCTTGCCAGCAGCCGGCCTGGCCGTAGACGTCAAAGCCGCAGATGATCCCTCGCACGATCCCCCGCTCTCCGAACTGCTCGGCCGCCCGGTTCACCGCCTCCACATCGCACTTGGGCGCCGTAGCGTAGGCGGCGATGAGCTCGATATCCTCCTTACGCTGGATAGGGCGCTCGGTGACCCACGAGGTATAGTCGTTGCTCTGCAGGACCATGGTCAGGGTGCCCCCCGGCGTGACGAACCGGTAGCGCGTGGTACGATACTCCTGGCCGGGCACCTCTTCGGCCTCCACCCGCCACTGGTCGCTGGCGATACGGCGGCCTTCGAGCGGGCCGGCGGGCTGGTGGTGGGGGTCGAAATACTCCCCCTGACTCGGGTCGGGGCGGTAGTGGGCCGTCCACAGGATGGGGTCGAGCCCGAAGCGGTCGAAGAACTGCTGGTGGGTGGCGCCGTGCATGTAGCGGTTGAGAAAGTACGGCATCAGCTCGTGCGTGGTGGCCGGCAAGCGGTCGGCCGGCTTGCCCGACAGGGCGGCCAGGAGGCGTTCTCGCGCATTCATCGCTCACATTTCCTTCCGTGGGTTCAGGCGCGTGGCCTGTACCGGGCGCAGGAGTCGCGGATGACAAGGCGGGTGGCGAGCACGATGCGCTTGCGGGGCTCGCTGTGGCCCTTGGTTTGCACCCGGGCCAGCAGGCAGCTGGCGGCCTCGCTCGCCAATGCTTCGATCGGCTGCGCCACCGTCGTCAGTGCCGGAGATACGGCCGAGGCGATGTCGATGTCGTCGAAGCCGATGAGCGAGATGTCTTCTGGGATGCGCAGGCCCGCGGCCCCGATGGCCCGCATGGCGCCGATGGCCATGAGGTCGTTGCACGCCAGGACGGCCGAAGGGGGATTCTGGAGGCCGAGCAGGCGGCCCATCGCCACCTCGCCACCATGGGATCGGAAGTCTCCGGGCACGATCAGGTCTTCGTCGCCGGCAATGCCCGCTTCGGCCAACGCTCTCCGATAGCCGCGCACCCGGTCGGCGCTGGGCGTCAGATGCGAGGGCCCGGTGATGCAGGCGATGCGCCTGTGGCCGAGGTCGAGGAGATAGCGGGTGGCATCGTAACCACCCTGCTCGTTATCGACCAGCACTACGTCGGCAAGGTCCTGAGGGATCTCGCGGTCGGCCACCACCACCGGAATGCCGGCAAGGGTGAACTCTTCCAGATGCTGGGGGTCGCTGCCTGCAGCGATAAAGATCACGCCGTCGACCTGTTTGGCAATCAGCACCTCGATATAGGCCGCCTCTTTCTTGGGCTGGCCGTCGCTGTTGCACAGGATCACGCTGTAGCCCCGGGCGAAGCCGACATCCTCCACCACGCGCGCAATCTCGGCGAAGAACGGGTTCGAGTTGTCGGGGACCACCAGGCCCAGGGTCTTGGTCTCGCCCCGGCGCAGGCTGCGGGCCAGGACGTTGGGCCGGTAGTTGAGCTCCTCCATGGCGGCGACGACGCGGGCGCGGGTTTCCTCGCGCACAAAGCGCGTGCCATTGATCACGTGCGAGACGGTCGCAGCCGACACTCCAGCCCTCTGCGCCACATCCTCGATGGTCGGTATCGAGTTGGCCGAACGGTCCTTGCCCATGGGCTGCTCACATTCAAACGTTTACGCAAACGTTTACTTATCCAAGTGTAGCACCAATTGCTGTCTGTGTCAATATCCCGCCCGGGCAATCATCCGGTTTCCCTTCCCTCGCCGAGCATGCTACAATGGCACTGCCCAAGTACTATGCTCTGGAGGATGCGATGCCAACCCCCCACTACAGCGATCTCGACCACCTCTGCATCAACACCATCCGCATGCTGGCCATCGACGCCGTGCAGCGAGCGGCGTCGGGCCACCCGGGCATGCCCATGGGCATGGCCGGCCCTGCCTATGTGCTCTGGACCCGCTTCCTGCGCCACAACCCGGCCAACCCCCAGTGGGCCGACCGCGATCGCTTCATCCTCTCCGCCGGCCACGGCTCGATGCTCCTCTACGCCCTGCTGCACCTGAGCGGCTATGAGCTCCCCTTCGAAGAGCTCAAACGCTTCCGCCAGTACGGCAGCATGACGCCAGGCCACCCCGAGCGCGGCGTGACCCCTGGCGTCGAGACGACCACCGGCCCCCTCGGCCAGGGCTTTGGCAACGGCGTGGGCATGGCCATCGCCGAACGCTACCTGGCCACCCTCTTCAACCGCCCCGGCTACACCGTGGTCGACCACTACACCTACGCCATCGTCTCCGACGGCGACCTGATGGAGGGCGTGGCCTCCGAGGCCGCCTCGCTGGCCGGCCACCAAAAGCTGGGCAAGCTCATCTACCTCTACGACGACAACCGCATCTCCATCGAGGGCTCCACCGAGCTCTCGTTCTCAGAGAACGTGCCCCGGCGCTTCGAGGCCTACGGCTGGCACGTGCAGACGGTGGATGGCCTGGACCTCGAGGCCGTCGAAGCGGCCATCCGCGCCGCGCGCGCCGAGACCACACGCCCCTCGCTCATCGATTGCAAGACCCACATCGCCTACGGCAGCCCCCACAAGCAGGATACGGCCGCAGCCCATGGCGAACCCCTGGGCGAGGAGGAGGTGCGGGCAACGAAGGAGAACCTGGGCTGGCCCCCCGACCGCCAGTTCTACGTGCCCGACGAGGTGCGTGGCTACTTCCAGGAGCTCCAGGAGTACTGGGGCCACCTGGAGGCCGACTGGCACGACCTCTTCGAGCGCTACCGCCAGGATTTCCCCGACCTGGCCCAGCAGTTCGAGGCGACGATGGAGGGCAAGCTCCCCGAGGGCTGGCGCGAACGCATCCCCACCTTCAGCCCCGCCAAGCCGCTGGCCACGCGCACCGCTTCGGGCGAGGTGCTCAACGCCATCGCGCCTGCGATTCCTACCCTCATCGGTGGCTCGGCCGACCTGGCGCCCTCGACCAAGACCTATCTCCAGGGCCTCGGCGATCAGGAAGCGGCCACGCCCGGCGGCCGGAACCTGCACTTTGGCGTGCGCGAGCATGCCATGGGCGCCGCAGTGAACGGCATGGCGGCCCACGGCGGCCTGCGCCCCTTCGGCGCCACCTTCCTGGTCTTCTCCGACTATATGCGGCCGGCGCTGCGCCTCTCGGCGCTCATGGAGGTGCCCAGCATCTGGGTCTACACCCACGATTCGATCTTCCTGGGCGAAGATGGGCCCACCCATCAGCCCATCGAACACCTGGCCTCGCTGCGGGCCATCCCGCATCTGGTCACCATCCGCCCCGCCGACGCCAACGAGACGGCCGTGGCCTGGCAGGTGGCGCTCGAGCGGAGCGGCCCCACCGCCCTCATTCTCACGCGCCAGAACGTGCCCGTCTTCGACCGCAGCCACATGGCGTCGGCCGAGGGCCTGCGGCGTGGCGCCTATGTGCTGCTCGATGCCGACGAGGGCCGGCGGCCCGACCTGATCCTGATCGGCACCGGTTCGGAGGTCTCGCTGGCCGTCGAGGCGCGGGCGCGCCTGGCCGAGCGCGGCCTGCAGGCACGGGTGGTGAGCATGCCGAGCTGGGAGCTGTTCGACGCCCAGCCCGAAGAGTATCGCCGCGCGGTGCTCCCCGATGAGGTGCCGGTGCGCCTGGCGGTCGAGGCGGGTTCGCCTATGGGCTGGGAGCGCTACGTGGGGCCTTTTGGCGGTGTGCTGGGCATCCAGGGGCGCTTTGGCGCCTCCGCGCCCTACAAAGTGCTGGCCGAAAAGTTCGGTTTCACGGCCGAACACGTGGTGGCCCAGGCCGAGGAACTGCTGCGCGACTTTCCCGAGAGGGCGCACCTGATGGAGGGCCAGATCGCCTGCGCGCGCTGAGCGCCGAAACTCCATTTTCTGCTGCCGGTTCACACTGGCGGAGCCGTCAGGGGAACGACGAACGGGGATGGACAGGATGCACGGGATGGTGGTACCGGATCCTGCCCATCCCCGTTTCCCTGCCCTCTTCCGGCCGGGGGTTCAGGGGCCGGCAGGGCTAGTGGCTTTCCCTCTCCCTCCGAGGGAGAGGGCGAGGGTGAGGGTGAAATGTCGCATGGGCGGCCGCCCGGGCGCTTTGGCGAGAGCTTTCCGCTGACCCGAAGGCTCGCCACGATGAGGAGTCCCCCCTCACCCTAACCCTCTCCCCCAAGGGGAGAGGGAAGGGACCGGGCCACCTCTCAACCCGCGCCCCACCCCCTCACCCTAACCCTCTCCCCCAAGGGGAGAGGGAAGGGGGACGGCCGCTACAGGTACCCCTTTTCCTCGGCCTGGCGGAGGGCGCCGGCCAGGTGGGTGCGGGCCGCATCGGGCTGGCCCTCTTCCCACGCGCTGCAGGCACGCTCGAGGGCCTGCTGCAACTCGGCGGGCTGGGGTTGCTGCGAGGGGTCCACCAGGGCGTGGGCGTGCTGCGCCGCCTCGGCCCAGCGCTGGCGCGCCGCGGCCACGGCCAGCAGCGGCCAGAGGGCTGCCCACTGGAAAGGATAGTAGCTGAGCCCCCTCCATGATGCCAGGGCGGCGCGGCCGTGGGCCTCGGCCGAGGCCAGGTCGCCTGCCCGCAAGGCAAGCCACGCCTGGTTGGCCGACGCCATGCCCGCATAATCGGGCATGTCGCCCTCGGCGTTCACCGCCAGGCAGCGCGGCATCAACTCCTGCACACGGGCCACCTCTCCCCGCTTGCGGTGGAGCACGGCCAGGTACGTCAGCGAGCATGCGCGGGCCATGGTGTAGCCCGTGCGCTCGGCCAGCTCCAGCGCTCGCCTGAACTCCACTTCGGCCTCGGCCAGGTCCCCGTGCCACAACAGGCAGAAGCCGAGGCCAAAGTGGACCACGGCCAGGTCTTCGGCCGTGCCGGTGGCCTGGCGAGCCTCGAGCTCAGCCCGCGCGTAGCCGAGCGTTTCATCCGACACGGCAAAGCGCTCCTGCCGGTGCTTCATCTGCAGGAGGCCGTGGAGGAACTCTCCCCGCTGTTCGGGCGTGCCTTGGCGCTCGATCACCGGCCTGGCCAGCCGTACCGTGCGCTCCAACTGGGCCACGGCGCCGCTGCGGTAGTACAGGCGCAGTTTGTCGAGCTGGAGGTGCACCCACTCCTCGAGCCAGGCACGGGCGCTGTGGTCGGCGTCGCGCTGCAGGGCACTCTCGGCCAGGGCGTAGCGCTCATCGGCCTCGGCATAGAGGTTCTGCCAGGCCAGCGACACGCCCAGCTTGCGCTGCAGCCGAGCCTGGCCGATAGTATCCGTGGCGGGCACGTGGGCGAGAGCGGCGAGATAGGCGGCCCTGGCCGCTTCCTGTTGTGCGATGCGGGCCAGCACATCGCCCTGCCCCTCATGCAGAGCGGCCAGCAGCTCGGCTGGGATGCTGCCCCGCCCGGCCGCATCGGCCTGGCCGAGCGCGAGCTGGTAGAGGGCGATCGCTTCCTGGTTCGCATAGACCGAGGCGGCCACCTGGGCGGCCTCGCGGTACGCCGGCACGGCGCGCTCGTGCAGGCCCGCTTGCGCGTAGTGGCTGGCGACCTCCGCGGCCGGGCCGCGGAGCGATTGCAGAGCCTCGGCCACGCGTCGGTGCAGCAGCCGCTGGCGGGTCGCACTCAGGCCCTCGCAGGCCACCTGGCGCAGGGTATGGTGGCTGAAATCGTAGGCCTCGCCGCCCTGTTCGCGCACCACGCGGCGCTGCCAAAGCTCGTCGAGGGCCTGTACCAGCACTTCTTCACTCGCGCCCGAGGCCCGCTGGAGCACGGCAAAGGTGAACTCGCGACCCACCACAGCCGCCACGCCCAGCAGCTCGCGGGCCGCTGCCGAGAGGGCTGCCAGCCGCGCGGCGATCACCGCCTGCACCTGGGGCGGCAGGGCGGGCTCCGGCGCGCCGGCAGGGCTACCGGAGAGCGCGCTTGCCCGCGCCATCTCAACGATGAAGAGGGGGTTGCCTTCCGTGTCGCGGTAGAGGCGGGCCGCCTCATCGTTGCCCAACGGGCGGCCACCGGCCCTGGCGGCCAGCTCGGCCGTCTCGGCCGCATCGAGCGGCTTGAGCTCGATCTCGGCCACAAGGCCCTCGCGCCGCAACGCCCTCAAGAGCGCCGCAAGTGCGCTCTCGGGGGCCACCTCTTCGGCCCGCAGGCTGCCCACGACCAGGAGGTGGGCCTGCGGCGCCCCATGCAAAAAGTGGTGCAGCCAGGCCAGGGTTTCGGCGTCGCACCACTGCAGGTCCTCGATCACCAGGAGCCGCGGCCCTCCGGCCAAGAGAGCGCGCGCCAGGGCATCATACAGGCGATGGCGCTGCCACTCTTCGGTCAGCGGCCCCGGGGGAGCCACGTCGGGGCGCTCGGTGAGGAGCTCGGGCACGATGCGCGCAACCTCGCTCAGCCAGAAGGGTTCGACCGCGGGCAGCGGCCGCGCCCTGAGCCAGGCGGCGATGGGCGCGTAGGCCAGGCTGCCCGGGGCGTGGCACGAGGCTGTGGCCGTGGCCAGGCCCTGCCGGGCTGCCCAGGCCAAGAGCTCCTCGGCCAGGCGGGTCTTGCCGATGCCGGCCTCGCCGGCGATGAGCACCAGGCGCGGCCTCCCGTTGGCTGCACTATGCCAGGCCGCTCGCAGCTTGGCCCACTCCTGCGCGCGCCCCACCAGCGGCAGCATCCCTTGGAGGGGCCGAGCCGGCTCGCCTTCGGGCCGGCCGCCCCCGACGGCGAGGAGCCGCTCGTACGCCTCGCGGGTCACCGGGCTGGGCTCGATGCCCAACTCGCGCTGCAGGGTGGCGGCGCAGGTATGGTAGGCGTGGATGGCTGCTGCTCGGTCGCCCCTGAGCGCGTGCAGGCGCATCAGGTCGCGGTAGGGCCCTTCGAGCAGCGGGTCGCAGCGCAGCAGGCGCCACAGGCAATCGATGGCCTGGGGGTAATCGCCCGCCTCTTCCAGGCGACGGGCGAGCCTCTGCAGCACCGACACAAAGAGCGCCTGCAGCCGCTCGCGCTCGGGGATCACCCAATCGTCATAGCAGGCAGGCAGGAGGTCACCGGCGTAGAGGGCCAGCGCTTCCTCCAGCGCACCTGCCGCAGCCGCCCGCTCGAACGCGGCCACGTCGATCCACACCGCGGCCCCCTCTTGCCAGGCCAGGGCCTGTGCATCCAGGCGCAGGAAGCGGTCGGCGTCGGGCAGGGCGTGGCGGAGCTGGTGCAACAGGTGGCGCAGGTTGGTGCGGGCCTGAGCCTCCTCCGAGTCGGGCCACAAGAGAAAGGCCAGGCTCTGGCGTGGCAGGGGCGTGTCGCGGTGCAGAGCGAGGTAGGCGAGGAGCGATTGGAGCCGCGGCGTGTCGATGGGTGGGAACGTATCTTCCCCGAGGGCAATGCTCAAGCCCCCCAGAAGCCGCAATTTCAGCACGGAACCCACACCATTTCTCCCCCAGAGAAGGGCGGCGGGATGCATATTCTGTGAGGATTATACAGCAGCCGTATAGGGGGGCAAAAAACCAGGAGAGGATGGGGCCAGGCGCGCGCACCTTCGTAGTGAGGGCTCAAGCCCTCGCTACGAAGGCGCACGCCTCGAGGTCAGCCGCCGACGCTGATCAGGTTCTCGGGGGCGGTGATTTTGGTCACTGTGCCCTGGCTGGCCAGGAACTCGGAGTGGTAGCTCTCGACGGTGGCAGAGCCCGCCGCCTTGCCGCTCCAATCGGTCACCGCTTTCACAAGGGCTCCCTTGCTCGGCTCGACCCAGGCAAAGCCCTGGTATTGCCACTGGGCGCCCTGAGCGCCGGCCGCCAACCCGCCTAGCCCGAAGGAGGCCAGGTCCATATTCACCTGGTACTTGTTGGCGCGCCAGGGGCCGACGGCTTCGCTCCCCACCAGCTTGGCATCGCTGAGGTCGTTGAAGGCCAGCAGGTAGGCGCCGCCATAGATGGTGAGGAAGGCAAAGCCAGTGTCCTTCTCGACGTCACCCATGGCCATAAACTGGCCCTCGCCGGTGCCGAGGTACATCTTGCCGTCGACGACATAGATCTCGACCGGCTGGTCGCTGCCACTGACCAGCTTCATGTGCTGGTTGCCGGCGGCGTCGAGGTCGGCCTCGTACGAGAGGCTGCTCGTCACCTGGTCGCCGCTCTTGGCGACGAAGGAGGAGCTCATGTGCACCGGGGCCAGCTTGACCAGATTATTGAAAGCGTTCTCGAGCCGAGTCGCCTCTTCCGTAGGCGTGGCGCCGGGCTTGGCGGTGGCAGCCTTGGTCGGCGCGTTGGCCTGTTGGGGCACCTGGGTGGCCAGCTCCTTGGCCACATTGGGCGCCTGTGTCGCGAGTTCCTTGGCTGTGTTCGCCGCCTGCTTGGCCGTATCGACCGCTCCGCAGCCCGACAGCACGGCGCTGAGCATCACGGCGGCGAGTAGGGCCAGAACGACGGGCGTGCGCAGATTCTGGTGCATGGCTGATTTCCTTTCTCCTGCTGAGCCTTTCGCAAGGCAACCATAGACTGGAAGGAATGGCTCGACCGGCAGCCGCAGACCACTCGGCCGACGACGGCAAGCTCTCGCGCGCCGCTCTTCCAATTATACAGCAGCTACGCACTGCTCACAAGCTATATGCAGTATAGCTGGGGAGGCGTTTCGAAAGCGTTTCGAGGCCCGCTGGGCTTTACTGCAACCGTACTTGCCCATCGGGCCGTACCATGCCATGCGGGCATCACGCTTCGCACGTGACCGGAGCGGAACCCCATCCCGGGTCTGGGCCGGCCACGCGAGGGGTCTCTTCTCAGGCTCAGGGGAGTGGCGCCTCACGCGTCGCCCGCTGCCTCTTCGGGCGTCACCTGCAGCCTCTTCAGGTCCACCGCGATGCCCGCCACCACCAGGAGCACCCGGTCGGCGCGGGCCGCCAGGCGCTGGTGGGCGCGCCCCAGGATGTCGCGGTACACCCGGCCCAGAGGCCAGGTGGGCACCAGGCCCCAGCCCACCTCGTTGGAGACGATGACCAGGCTGGCCTGGCCGGCCTCGTAGGCGGCGAGCAGGGCATCGATTTCGCGCTCCAGGCGTGCTTCGGCCTCCAGCGGGTCGGGGTTGGCACCCAGCGGCGCCAGGAGGTTGCTGGCGAGGAGGGTCAGGCAGTCGAGCAGCACCACGTCGGCCTGGCCGGCCAGATGGGCCAGGGCCTCTCCCACCCGCAGGGGCGCCTCCACCGTCTGCCACGAGGCGGGGCGCCGCGCCCGGTGGTGGGCGATGCGGGCCGCCATTTCGGGGTCGGCGGCCTCGGCCGTGGCCAGGTATGCCACGCGCTTGCCCAGCCGGGCCGCCAGCTGCTCGGCCAGGCGGCTCTTGCCCGAGCGGGCGCCGCCCAGCACCAGGATCAGCCGCTTCGTGGCCCTCTCCTGCTGCGCCATCACCTGCCTCCGAGCGCCGCCAGGCCCACCAGCCACGCCGCCTCGGCCACCTCGCAGATGGCCCCGTAGGTGTCGCCGGTGAGGCCGGGGATGCGGCCCATGATCCAGCGGGCCACCAGGGCCGTCAGCGCCCAGGTAGCCGGCAGCGCGGCCAGGCCGGCCCAGCCCCATGCCGCCAGCGATGCGCCAAGGGCAGTAGCGCTGGCCACGGCCAGCTCGCGCAGCCCCGCCCCCTCCTTGGCCAGCCCGCCCAAGCCAGGCTCGCGGCGCGCATAGGGGTAGGCCACCAGGGCGTAGGCCATGGTCCAGCGGCCGAGTGCCGGCACTGCCACGAGCGCCCCCAGGCGCCACGCGGCCGGCAGCTCGGCCAGAGCGGCAGCCTTGACCAGCAGCAACAGCGTCACCCCCGCCACGGCGAAGGAGCCGGCGTGGGTATCGCGCAGGATCTCCAGGCGCCGCTCCGGCGGGCAGGCGGCCAGCAGGCCGTCGCAGCAGTCGGCAAAGCCATCCAGGTGCAGGCCGCCGGTGAGGGCCACCCACAGGGCGATGACCAGCGCCGAGCGCAGGGCGGCGGGCAGGGCGAGGCCCAGCGCCCAATCGGCCCCGGCCAGGAGCAGCCCCACCAGCACGCCGGCCAGGGGGTACCACGCCACCGCCCTGCCCATCGCCTTGGGCGGCAGCTCCGCCGGAGCGGGCACGGGAAGGACCGTCAGGAACTTGAGGGCCACAAGGATGGGCATGGCTGCACCCCCTCGGGTGAAGCGTCAGGCGCCTGGGCCGGGTCTAGGGTTCCCGATCGCCGCCGACTCGAAGGTCGCCATCTCGCTGAGGAGCTTGCAGGCGGCCTCCACCAGGCCCATGCCCAGCACGGCGCCGGTGCCCTCGCCCAGGCGCAGGTCCAGGTCCATGAGCGGCACCAGGCCCAGGTGCTCGAGGGCCGAGCGGTGGCCGGCCTCGGCCGAACGGTGGCCGCTGATCATGTAGGCGGTGGCCTGGGGCGCCAAGAGCGCAGCCACCATGGCCCCAGCGGTGGAGATAAAGCCATCCACGACCACGGGGATGCGGTGGGCCGCTGCGCCGAGGATGGCCCCGGCGATGGCCCCAATCTCGAAGCCACCCACCTTGGCCAGCACATCGAGGCCGTCGCGCGGGTCGGGCCGGTTCACCCGCAGGGCCTCTTCGATGACCGCCACCTTGCGCCCGAGGGCCTGGTCGTCGATGCCGGTGCCCCGGCCCGTCACCCGGGCCACCGGCAGGCCGGTGACCGCCGCAACGATGGCCGCGGAGGGGGTGGTGTTGCCGATGCCCATATCGCCGGTAGCCACCATGTCGAGGCCGCGTTGGAGCTCGGCCTCCAGCACCTCGATGCCGGCCTCCACCGCCTGCAGGGCCTGCTCCCGGGTCATGGCCGGGCCGCGCCGCAGGTTCCCGGTGCCGCGCGCCACCTTCCTGACCACCAGGCCTGCCAGCGGCGGCAGGTCGGCCGCCACCCCCACATCGACCACCACCACGCGCGCCCCCACATGGCGCGCCAGGACGTTGATGGCTGCCCCGCCCTGCAGGAAGTTGCGCACCATCTGCGGCGTCACATCCGCGGGGTAGGCGCTGACCCCCTCGGCCGCCACGCCGTGATCTCCGGCCATCACCAGCACGGCCTTGTGGCGCAGGCAAGGCAGCGCCCGCCCGGTAATGCCGGCCACCTGGATCGATATCGCCTCCAGCCGGCCCAGCGCCCCGCGCGGCTTGGTCAGCGAGTCCTGCCGGGCCTGGGCCGCCCGCATGGCCGCCTGGTCCAGCGGGCCGATGGCGGCGAGGGTAGAGTCGAGTTTGGACATGGAGTTGGGCTTCCTTCCGTACTGCGTAGGGTGCCGTGCGCGGCCGATGGGCCCCTCAGGCATCACACCCACACTTCCGGCACGATGATCGGCCGGCCGGTTTGGGGGTGGCTCATCACCAGCACATCGGCGCGGTAGGCGCGCGCAATCTGGGCGCGGGTGAGCACCTGCTGCGGCTGGCCGCGGGCCAGCACCTCGCCTCCGGCCAGCAGGATGAGCTCGTCGCAGTACACGCTGGCCAGGTTCAGGTCGTGCAGGATGATCAGCGCGGCCAGGTGATAGTCGTGCACCAGGTGCCGCACCAAGACGATCAGGCCGAGCTGGTGGTTCACGTCGAGGTGGGTGGTGGGCTCATCGAGCAGAAGGATGGGCGCCTCCTGGGCCAGGGCGCGCGCCACCACCACCCGCTGCCGTTCGCCGCCCGAGAGGGTGCCGATCAGCCGCTGGGCCAGGGGCAGCGTCTGCGTCATCTCCATGGCGCGGCGGGCTGCCTCCCAATCGCGGGGCGATTCGCTCGCCAAGAGCCCCAGGTAGGGCGTGCGGCCCAGCAGGACGACTTCGGCCGCCGTAAAGGTCTCGGGCAGGGTGGGCGATTGCGGCACGACGGCCAGCCGCCGCGCCAGGTCGCGGCGCTTCCAATGGGCGATGGGCCGGCCATCGAGGATCACCTCGCCCGACTGGGGCGCCAAAAGCCCGCTCAGCAGGCGCACCAGCGTCGACTTGCCAGCCCCGTTGGGCCCGATGACGCCGATCAGCCGGCCCGGCGCCAGGTCGAGCGAGACCTTGTGCAGCACCGGCCGGCCGTTGTAGGCGAAGCAGAGGTCACGGGCACAGAGGCTTGGCCTGGCGGCACCCGCCTGGGCGGTGCTCTCTCGTGTTGTGGGCGATGGCACACTCATGGCACGCCTCCCGGCGACAGCAGTGCTGTCAACGGATTGTGGGAACGGATTGAACGGATTGGCATCGCCATGAAGCCCGGGAGTCCGTTCCAGAAATCCGGCGCACGGGCACACCGCAACCGCCACAAAGCCCAGCAATCCGTTCAATCCGCTCCCCGAATCCGTTGACAGCGCCCCACAGAACGATGGCGAGCCTGGCACTGCAACCGTCGTGGTGTCTAGAACACCGCCTGCTTCTTTTTCCTCAGCAGGTACAGGAAGAAGGGCACCCCGCAGACGGCAGTGATCACCCCCACCGGCAGCTCGGTGGGCGCAAAGAGGGTGCGCGCCAGGCCATCGGCGGCAATCATAAAGATGCCGCCCACCAGCGCCGACATGGGCAAGAGGAAACGGTGGTCGGGCCCCCAGACGAGCCGCACGGCGTGGGGCACGATGAGCCCCACAAAGCCGATGACCCCGCTCACCGCCACAGCCGCCGCCGTCAGGAGGGAGGTCGCCGCCACCAACACCAGCTTGAAGCGCTCCACGTTCAGGCCCAGCAGCCGCGCCTGATCCTCATCGAGCTGCAGCAGGTTGAGGGCGCGGGCCGCCACGATGGTGACGGCCCCCCCGGCCACCAGGTAGGGCGCCAGCACCCGCACGTGCGCCCAACTGGCCAGCGCCAGGCTGCCCATGAGCCACGAGATGACGGTGCGCGTCTGAAAGGCGCTGCTGGCCGCCGTCCAGATGGCGGTGGTCAGGGCCGAGAGCAGCGCCGCCACCGCCACCCCTGCCAGGAGCAGCGTGGTCACGGGCGTGCGCCCGCCCACCTGAGCCAGGGCATAGATGACGGCCGTGGCGCCGATGCCTCCCACAAAGGCGAAGAGCGGCACCGCTTCGAGCCCCGCCCAACTGAAGCGGGCGCCCAGGTAGATGGCCAGCGTGGCCCCGAGCCCGGCCCCCGACGAAACGCCCACCAGGTAGGGGTCGGCCAAGGGGTTGCGGAACAGCCCCTGGTAAGCGGCGCCCGAGAGGCTGAGCGCCGCGCCCACCATCGCCGCCAGGAACACTCGCGGCAGGCGCACGTCGAAGAGGATCGTCTCCCAGCTCGCGGGCCAACCTACGGCCGCGGCGCCGCCCAGCCTGCGCGCCACCATGGCGACCAGCGTCGGCAGGGGGATCTCCACCGAGCCGTGGGCCGCGCCCGCCCCTACCGCCACCACCAGCACGGCCCCGGCCAGCAGCAGGCTGATGGCGCGCTGCCGCGTCCAGAACGGGCCCCAAACGACGGTGTCTTCCTTCATGCAGGTGGCCTTCCTGACACGAACTGACGGAACTATCGGAACTGGGGGAACTGAAGGCGGGGAGCCCTCAGTTCCCCCAGCTCCTTCACTTGAAGAGGTCCGGATGGAGCTGCTTGGCGATGTACTCGACCGCCTCGACCACGCGCGGACCCGGCCGCGAGACCAGGTTGACGTCGTCAACCTCGACGATGCGGCCCTGTTTGACGGCCGTGATGCCGCTCCAGCCCGCGCGGCTGGCGACCTTGCCGGCCGTCTCGCCCGAGCCGTGGTCGGCCAGGAAGATCACTTCGGGGTCGGCGGCGACCAGCGCCTCCATGTTGAACTGCGGCCATTCGCCGGCCAGCGTGCGGCCGACGTTGTTGCCGCCGGCGCGGGTGATCATGTCATCCACGATCGAGCCCTTGCCCGCGGTGTAGAGCATGGCATCGAGCTCCCAGTACACGCGCGGCTTGGGTGCCTGCGCCACCTTGGCCGCCACGGCATCGAGCCGGGCGCGCATCTCCTTGGTCAACGCCTCGGCCTCCCGGGTGCGACCGGTCAGCCGGCCGATGGTGAGGATCTGCGCCAGCACCCCCTCCACATCGGCCGCCTCGAACACGGCCACGGTGATGCCCCGCTGGCGCAGCGCCGGTGCCACCGTCTGGTAGTGCAGGCTGGTGGCCAGCACCAGGTCGGGGCTGAGGCCCACCACCTTCTCGAGGTCGATCTGGGCGAACTGGCCCACCTTCTCTTTGGTCTTGGCGGCTTCGGGATAGTCGCAGTAGGTGGTATCGCCCACCACCCTGTCGCCCAGGCCGAGGGCGAAGAGGATTTCGGTCATGCTGGGCACCAGCGACACAATCCGCCGGGGCTCGGCTTTGACCGTGACGGTCTGGTGGTCGTCGTCGGTGATGGTGACGGGGAAAGCGGGCGCCGCCGGCGTGGCCGTGGGGGGCACGGCGGTGGGGGCCGCCGTCGCCTCGGCGGGCCGGGCAGTGGGCGCCACCGTGGCCGGGGCGGTCGGCACAGGCGCAGTGGGCGCTGGCGCCGGGCTGCAGGCCACCAGCGCCGCAGCCACCACGGCGGCCGCCAGGGCGAGCGATGCGGTGCGGTAGAACGTCTTCATGTCGATTGTCCCCTCCTCGAAGGACAGGATTGTGGGCGGCCCGAGGAGGGTGGCGCTGGCAAAAGAAAAGCCCGGCGATCCAGGCCGGGACGGTTCCTATGCCGGGCAACGAAAACCCCCCATCGTAAGGTATGGGGGGCACGGGCGCTCGCTGCCGCGATAGCTCCGTTCCCTCTCCTCGAAGGCCAACTCTGGAGCGCGGACCAGGCAGGTATCCTGACTCTCTCGGTACCCCTGAGATTACAGTTGCGGGACAGCGCCGGACTCGCACCGGCTTCCCTTTTGAGCTCTGGCATCCGGGCCATGAGCACCTGGACCGCAATATTCAGTTGTGGCTGGTATACCACAAGTTGTGATGCTTGTCAAAGAAGGGCCGAGGGGTAGGCGTGCATCCAAGCCTCGTCGCCTGGGCGGCGGCCGGGCATCTCGCCGGGCCGCCCACCGGCTCCCAGCGCAGAGCGGGGGTTTGGCCGGCAAAGCCGGCCAAACCCCCGCTCTGGATCCTCACCCTCACCGGGGTGGGGGGAAGGCGGTTCAACCCCTTTGCTGCCTCGCGCGCAGCCGCGCCAGGGGCAGCCG
>Ga0078972_1010990_pt1 | contig 16490 bp, 13 predicted proteins | sample YelNatPaOPGAMG01_FD_67568 | JGI IMG/M metagenome (GOLD analysis project Ga0078972, IMG submission 67568) | Hot spring thermophilic microbial communities from Obsidian Pool, Yellowstone National Park, USA - OP-RAMG-01 (SPADES assembly) (version 2) | ecosystem: Environmental > Aquatic > Thermal...
ACATTAAGACAACAGCAATTAGTGAAACAAGCTTTTTCATTCTTCTCCTCTCTCCTATTTTTCGCACTAACAAATAGGCAAAAAGGTATTTAAAAGGTTTATGGAAAATTTGTCTATAGTTGAAGAACCATAAAAACGGCGAATTTTGCGCTATTTTGCGTGAAGGTGACATGCAACGTAATGTCCCTTTTCAACCTCGATAAGCTGGGGCTCCTTTGTTCTGCAAATATCACCAATGTACAGTGGACATCGCGTGTGGAACCTGCATCCTGAAGGCGGGTTTATAGGGCTTGGAATTTCACCCTTCAAAGTTATTTCGACGCGTTTAGAGGTTGGGTCGGGAACTGGAACGGCTGAAATCAAAGCGTTAGTGTAGGGGTGTAGAGGCTGCAACGCGACGTTGTCGACATCGCCCATTTCAACGATTTTCCCAAGATACATGACGGCTAACCTGTCGCATATGTGGCGCGCCAAAGCCAAATCATGTGTAATGTAAAGGAAGGAAGTGCCATACTTGTTTCTTAAGTCTACTAGGAGGTTAAGAATTTCAGCTCTAATTGAAACGTCCAGCATGGAAACAGGCTCGTCAGCCACTATGAACTCTGGTTGAAGAACAAGAGCCCTCGCTAAGGCAACCCTCTGCCTCTGCCCGCCGCTGAGCTCGTGAGGAAACCTGAAGAGAAACTCTTCTGGAGGCGTTAACTGCACATCCTCTAAAACCGTCTTAACTCTTTCCTGCATGCCGCTTCCAACCAAGCCTTGAACTACAAGGGGCTCCTCAACAATGCTCTGAATCGTCATTCTAGCATTCAGGGACTCGTATGGATCTTGAAAAACCACTTGCATCCGCCTTCTTAAGGGTTTAAGTTGTTTCCCGCCAAGTGAGGTGATGTCTTCACCCTCAAAGAATATCTTTCCACCAGTGGGTTCAACAAGCTTAAGCAGAAGCCTACCAGTCGTGGTTTTGCCACTTCCGCTTTCTCCAGCCAACCCAAAAATTTCTCCCTTACGAATGTTAAAGCTTATACCATCAACCGCCCTAACGAAAAGTTGCCTTGACGAAATGAGAGATCTGAAGAAACCTGTCCTTATGGCAAACCACTTCTTCAAGTTTTGAGCATTTATTAGCGTGTCTTTCCCAGACATTCAACATCCTCCAACCAATCAGGTTTTAGTTGCCAAATGGCAAGCTACGAAGTGACCCTTAGTAACTTCTAGATATTTCGGCTCCTCTTTTCTGCAGATTTCAAGCGCGTATTTGCATCGTGGGTGAAATCTGCATCCCACAGGTGGATTTAGTAAATCAGGTGGACTTCCAGGAATCGAAACCATACGCATTCTCTCTTTAGCGTTTATGCTTGGAAACGTGCTTATTAACCCCTGCGTGTACGGGTGCATCGGCGATTTAAATATTGTCACAACGTCTCCATATTCAACTATCTTTCCGCCATACATTATCGCGCAATATTCACACAGTTCCGCTATAATGGAAAGGTCATGTGTGATCAGTATCATCCCCAAATTCAGCTTTTCCTTTAACGTTTTGAGCAGTTTTAAAACTTGGGCGGCAACTATAACGTCTAAAGCGGTAGCCGGTTCATCAGCAATCAGTATAGACGGGTTGGAAGCTAAAGCCATTGCAATCATTGCCCTCTGCCGCATTCCACCGCTGAACTCGTGTGGATAATTATCTATTCTTGAGGGGTCTATTCCGACAAGTTCGAAAAGCTTTTGTCCACGCTCATAAGCGTCTTTCCTGCTTACGTCCGGCTCATGTAGCCTTATCGCCTCAACTATCTGGTCACTAATTTTGTACACGGGGTTTAACGCGTTCATTGCCCCTTGAAAAACTATGGATATCTCCTTCCACCTTATCTTTTCCCGCATAACATCCTCATCGAGCTTCGCAATGTCTAAACCCTTGTACAGGATTTTGCCGCCTACAATTCTTCCGCCTGGAGACAGAACCCGCAGTATTGATGATGCAACGGTGGTTTTTCCGCATCCTGACTCGCCTGCAAGTCCTGTTGCTTTACCGCTTTCAACGCTGAAAGTGACATCGTCAACAGCTTTAACGTAGCCCCTAAGCGTGTAATAGTAGGTTTTAAGATTTTCCACGTCGAGAAGCGCCATAAGCCAAACTCATCTCCTAACCCTAAGTTTCGGGTTCAATATGTCATCCAAAGCGTAGCCCAAAAGTATGAAGGCAGTAGCCACAAGGGCGATGCATAATCCCGGCGGAATAACCCACCACCAGTTCCTCGTAGCCCCCGCCACAAAAACTTCATGCAGCATTCGACCCCAAGACATTCTATTAGGATCGTAGAAGCCAAGCCAGCTTAAAGCAGCCTCAGTCGTAATCGCTCCTGGAACTGATGTGGCTAGAGAAACATATGTCAGAGACATCACATGAGGCAGAATGTGTCGAGCTATAATGTGACCTGTCCCAGCTCCAGCGGCCTTCGAAGCCTCGATGAAGGGTCTCTCCTTTATGGAGAGCACTTGGGACCTCACAACTCTGGCGAACCCGTTCCATCCCAGAAGCCCTAATAGGATTATGAGGTTTTCAATACGTGCACCTAAAACTGCGACAAGCACTATTAGAAGCGGCAAACTTGGAAGAACCAGCAGTAAATCGTTGAACCTCATAAGAAACTGATCTGCTAAGCCTCCCATGTACCCAGCTGCCAACCCAACAATGAGGCCAATCAAAATGCTTAGTACTGACACTGAAATTCCGATGTACAATGAAATTCTCGTCCCGTAAATCAGTTGAGCGAAGAGGTCGTGGCCAAATTGATCCGTGCCCATAATTCCAAAGCTTGTTCCATACAGTTTAAACGCTAAATCATCCACGTACACTGTTGTCGAAGCATTTTCGCTGCTGAACCCCTCATCGATAAAAGTTATTTTTATGCCAAACACGTACTTCCCAGGCATCCGCCCAAAAAGTTTAGCCACAACATCTGGAACTTCACTATCAATCAAGGAAACTTCAGAAGAGCGGCTGGTTCTTGAAATAATCCAATACTGGTTTTCCTCCAACCCGGACAGAGGCCTCTCCACTAGAATTTCTCCAGTTAAAACATCAAATCTGAACCCGTTTGGTACCACTAAACCCTTTGGGAAAAGCACAGTGGCATTCTGTAAAGGTGAATCTGCAGAACCGAAGAAGACTGTGACCTCAACTGGAACATGTAACCTCACCTCTCTACGGAAGAGTTTCACCCTGCTACCTACATAATTAAAGTTTTCATCGCGTATGCTTGCGCCAGCGAATCCTTTCACGTCAAGCCAATACTCCCCATAAGGGTCGGTTATGAAGAACTTAACAAGCACGTATGTATCCGTTTTTTTAGGAACAACCAGGTTGCTGTACAACTTTAAACTGGAAGAAACCATTGTTACAGTTTCGTTTATTTCATGCTTATTCTTAAGGGGCTCCTTAAGTTTTATGTATCCGGAGCCGAAGCTTGAAACTTGGCACAGTTCTTGCGTTTCATTCGAACCTATGACGATGTACGCGTTCACGTTAAAAACTGTGACGGGCCACCCCTCAACAGATTCCACATATATTGTGGTATTGCCTTCATAAGCCTCTTTAACCAGCCGTGTTTCTAAACTTGTCCAATTTGCAATGTTGATTATGTCCGGATTATCCCCGGCGTTCTGCAAGTCTGGGTCAGCAATTTCCGAGTTGTTCTTAAAACCCAAGTAAGGGACATCGCCTGTGTCATTGTAAAGCCACGCGTATGGAGATCCTGCTAACTCGTCATATGTTCTGTTCGCTAAACTTCCTTCGCTGACAACCCAGTTCATCTGATCCCAATGTCCAGGAAGAGAATCTGTACCGTTCAACCATTCTTTCCAGCTTCTATAACCTTGATTCCAACATGTTTGATTGTTTCGGAAATACTCCGTAATGTCTGTTGTAGCAGCAATGTAAAGCCCCGAGTTTGAGCTTGCGAAAAATTCTAAGTCTCCAACAGAATCCTCTTTAGCTCCACCTTTAATCTGAATAATATACCATTGCTCCTCTGGTCGAATAGTCTCCTCATAGCTTCCATTCACAAGCAACTCGAAACTGCCGGAGTACCTAGCTGGCACCCCACTGTACGGGTAATCAAACTCCTTGTAATAGTAGACACTAGTTCTACCTGTACTTGTTCCCGCTGACCTTTGAAATGTAAGGGCCATCGACCCATTTTGACTTTCAAAGTACATCCCTCTAACCAAATAGGGATAACCAACATTTTGTGAAGGATTTAAGCTTACATACGGCTCGTTAACAGACGGATCGATAAAGTAATCCATTTCACCGCCGCTAGTGTTCGCTGGCACGGGATAACCAGGGTTCTGAATTGCGATTAAATTCTCGGATAAATATGGATTGCCCCCAAGAAAAGTTGGAAAGTTGCGTAGCCAAACTGGGGCTGCACGCTTCCCCGCTAAGGCTCCGCCCCGCGCAGGATCAACTCCTAAATTGTCATATGGCGTGAAAAACGGGGCGTCAATAGCTATGAACACAAAAAATAATATGATCAGGATTCCAGCTGTTGCCCGTTTACTCCGCAGGAAAGCCTTCAAAAAACCCAGTAAACGCCTAACATTGAATTCCAGTTTACTTGATTTCTCGCTTTTCATATGTGGTCACTCATACCTAATTCTAGGGTCAAGTACACCGTACAATATGTCAGCGATAATATTCGCTACTATGACGCAAATTGATATTACGTAAAAGATGGCCATGAGCACGGTGTAATCTCTAAAGTTTATTGCATCCCAAATCCATCCGCCTATTCCAGGATAAGAAAAGACAGTTTCAGTTATTATTGCACCCGACAATATAAAACCAAAGGATAGAGCAGCGCTAGTTACAATTGGAAGAGCCGCATTCTTAAGAGCATGCCTATAAAGCACCGTTGTTTCTGAAAGACCCTTCGCACGCGCCGTAACTATGTAATCTTCGGTGATGACGTCAAGCATGGATGCCCTTGTGAGGAGAAGCCACCCTCCGAAGCTGAATATCGTTAACGTCGCTAAGGGCAAAATCAGATGCGAAATGTAACCCCAAACAAGCTTCCAAGATTCGGAGATGCTTATCTGAATATTATAAGTCAAGGCGTTTACAGAATAGGCGGGAGTTGTAACCACTGGGACAGGCCATTTCCCTCCAGCCCATTCTGTTGGAAATGCATGTGCACCTGGGAACCATCCTAGATATTGACTGAAAACCCACAGCAAAACCAAGCCAATCCAGAAAGTCGGCAATGACGAAAGGATTAAAGATACAACCACCGACCCTGTGTCAAACAGCGAACCACGCCTTTTAATAACCTCTATTCCAAGCAGCACACCTATTACAATTGAAAGCACAGTTGAAGTCCCTAAAACAAGTAAAGTATATGGTATTTTTCTCGCCATAACCTCAGCTATTGGACGCCTTCCGATTATTTCAATACCAAAATTCCACGTAAACAAATTGCGCATATACTTAATTAGCTGCACATGCCAAGGATCCCCAATGCCCCAGAGGTCCCGCAAAAGTTTTTCTCTCGCCTGACGCTGCTCTGGGCTTTCCCTACTGTAACCTTGCAGAAGAAAATCTGTTGGATCCCCAGGCATAACCATGAAGAGGACGAAGTTGATGCATATGACTGCAATAATGAGGATTACCGAATAGACAACTCGCTTAGCGATGAAACTTCTAAGCCCCAACCTTCCATCCCAAATAAGAGACTAGAATGTCGTATTCTTAAGCTTTTGCCTCATTAAACCTAGATAAAAAGAAGCAAAACAATCTTATAAAGCCTTAAATAGACCTATCCTCAATTGAGGATACAAAACGTATAAAGACGCGAGTTTAGCGAGGCACCCGAATGACCCGAAAAAATCTGTCAACTAAGGCTAGACAGAATGTTATATCGACGTTAACTATAATAAGCGCATTATTGATAATCGCTAATGGAGTTTTAATCGGCTTAAACGGGTCTCCAATAATTATATCAGCCACAGACCCGCGTATAATACGCATAAACACGTGGGAAGAATTCGCTTCTAGGGCGAGCGAAGCTAAAATTGTCTCCATAATGTACAATCCACCTTCAACTGATTTGCTAGTTGAAGCCTCAACAATGATTAACGTGTCTGAAACAGAACAGGAAAACGTCCTATTGACTTTCTATGGAACTTTTCCGCCAACAGGCTACACTGGACCTAGAGATAAAGAAGCGCTAAAAACTTGGATGTCAGAACAATTAAAAGTTGACCCAAACAACTCTTATACAGATAGAACGTTAAGCATAGAATCAATCAACAGTACAAGTTTTTGGTGGAGAACAGCGTTAGGGTTACCTGGACTTGTCGAAAATGGAATGGCCTACGCTTGGGTTTCCTTAGCAGTCTTGCTTTTGTTAATGGGCATAATAATAAATTTTAAGCCCGCGAGAACAAAATCCTGGAGCATTTGGATAGTTGTCATTTCACTTTTAAGTATACCAATCGGCGGAGGCTTCTTTGTCGGAGCAATTCTTGGTTTTATTGCTGGACTAGCTGGAATTCATGGAACTACAACGCTAAGGCAAACTTTTATAGGTAGAATACTTAATGTTCTTTGCCTACGCAAAGGAACCATAACTGAAATAATTAATGACAAAAGTAGAGTTCAAACTGCAGTTTTAACGATAATTTTCGTGAGCATCTTAAGCAGTTTCGGAGCAATACTTTACGCATACAACGTTAACGCGTTATATTCTGGAAGCACCACAAACATCTTGCGGTTAACATATGCGATATTAGTAAATGGCGCAATATTAATAGACACCAGCGTATACTTTGGTGTAATAAGTTACATCACGATTAGCATCATCAAATGGTTCATTCTCTCGTTACTGCTATATTTGACAATCTCAAGGTTACTGAGCAAAGAGTTAAGCTTTGAAACCATCGCCACAGTAGCAGCATACGCATACGTGCCCGAGCTCATCCAGATATTCACGCCTACGCTTTTTACAAATGAACCATTCCTCTCGAAGGGTATGAGCACAGGATTCTTCCCAATACCCATAACATGGCCATTGACGCTTTTCTTAATAAGCCGACTCTGGACAATAATCATTCTTATAATTGCCATCAGCAAAATTGTTGATGTGCCGAAACCCAAGGCTTTTGGCATAACCTTATTCTCTGGAACAATTTACTTCTTCTTCACATATTTGATACTTTATAACCAGATGAGCCTTCCAGGATTCACGGTTAAGTTCTCACCGTCAGATGTCGCTATGTTAATGTTAACAAGCATCGCGTTCATAATTGCTTTTCTACTAGGAACTTTCAAGAAAGAAAGCTAAGAGGCACCTTCCTCTTTTCCTGCTTCTTTCTCGCGACGTGCAGCCTCTTCTTTATGCTTAGCGATCACCCAGTCCTTGTAACCAGAAGCTACACCCCACAAAAGTATAATGCCAATCGTAGCTAAAAAAGCTCCAATAGGAGGTAATTGCAAAATGCACCAAACAACAACCAAAGGCAAAACAATAATTGAAATAATGGATAAAATTATAATCCAAGTCCACTTGTCAAGAAATACGCTTGACATACTTTTTCATCCTGCCATTAAATAACATTGTGTTAAACAGGCTATTAAGCTTTAATGGTTTTTGCGCAACGCCGAACCTTCTTATAGCATATGAGAACAGAATAAATAAACGTTAGTGACAGCGTGCAAACCAAAAGAGACTCGCCTATTAAGAAACCATAAATTCTTACAACATAAACCCCGGACGAACAGTTAAGATATAGGTTGATATAAGAATCGTTTTCAGTAAAATTTCTGCACTCATAAGAACTCCCATTCACTTCTAAAGAGGAAAAGGAGTACAAATGTTTCGGTAAGGATATTCTGGCGAACCATTCACTGTCACTGGAAATAAGCAAGTTAATAACAAAGGGTTGACCTTCATCGTTGGTAATGCTGTAACTAAATTCATACGCTGAAGCATTCGATATTATGTTCACATTATAATTGCAAACTGTAAAAGTTCTAAAGGTTCCCATCAAAGGAAAATAGTCTATAACGTTGCGACTTGGTACGTAAGGCAAATCGCTTATTGCATCATAATCTTCATCAACACCGTAAAAATCACTCCAATAGTTTCCCTCACCGGAGAAATTCCAATAGTTGTTTTCAGGAGCATACGCTTGATATATCTTACCGAAGGCGTCAGCGTTTCCAACAAAGTTATTATGAAAAATAACGTTCATTGAGGACGGCGTGTAATCAGGTATTTCAAGCCCGAAGGCAAAGTTATAGGATATCGTGTTTGAGCTAACAGTGTTTGCTCCGCCCCAGTCTATTTCAATACCGTTCCAACTATTATTAGCTATTAAATTATTAAAAATAACATTGCCATAAGATTCCACATCATGCTGATACCTGCGCACAAATATTCCATAATGGTTCATAGTTACCACGTTGTTCTGCACGAAGTTAAATGAACCCCCCTCTATCAGAACACCGATGAAATTTCCAACAATGGTATTGTTTTCTATCATGCAACGCGAAGCATTTGATAATCTCACGCCAGCCGATTTAGAGGAATAACCGACGCTTTTGCAAATAAGAAAATTTGAAACTGTAACGTTAGACGCCTCTATCGTTAAAATGTCAGCATCATCTTCGGCAACAATCGCAACCGTTTCGCCCACTGCTCCTCGAATAAAAAGAGGCTTATCTACAAGGAGTTTCTCCTTGTATACTCCACTTTTAACGTAGATTACGTCGTATGATGATGCTGCATTTATGGCGTCCTGTATCGTTGTGTAATCTGTGGGAACCACGATTTCATTGGCGGATTTGCTAAGCGCAAAGCAATTAGTTGAGTAGGTTATCAGCAATAAGAAAAATATTAGGCACAGGAATTTCAAGCGTCTGCCCTCTCCAAAGTTTTCCTTGATAGGATAACGGTCAAAGAAAACAAGGTGATGAGAAGGAAAATTGCTGTGAACGAGGTTTCAGGAATCAACTCCACCGTTATTGATGAAACTTTCGAGCTTCTATTTCCAATAGCGTAGATTACAGCAATGTTCTCCCAGCTGATTATTGAACAGTTTAAGAAGATAATATTCTTGAGAATTGTCCAATGATTTCCTGACCCTGCTGCGTTAGGGTAGCTAGGAAGAGTGACCCTACAGAAAAGCAGTTCATCTTCGCTGTTTTCGGCATAAAACTCAAGAAGATTATCGGCAGGTTCGAAACTAAAAAAGGAAGGCGTAAAATTGCCAATTAAATCTAGAACGAATGTTTTATCATTTACTTTGAAGGCGTGAAAGGCAACTACGGGGTAGGCGAGAGGAAGATAATCTATGTTATTATTATCAATTACGTGTTGTTCGTCAATGATTCCATCACAATTGTCATCCACGTGAGGCTGGTTACTCCAGTAGTTGCCGCCAATTTTATCCTGGCTCCATGTGCAGATTGAGCTTTGAACATAAACATTGCACGAGGCATCATCCATAAAATTGTTGTGGTAAAAAGTGTTATTTGAGCTGGAAACAATATAGGCGCCATAGTGAACACTTTTCTGTATGTTGTTCCCCACTATAAAATTATTTTCTGAATTTTCAATGTGTAGTGCAACATCGTTCATGCTTATCTGATTATGTTGCAAATTATTCATTATTGCACCGTCAAAGTAAATGGCGTTTGAGCTTTCGCTAATTTCGTTTTTGTAAATCCAGTTTCCAGTAGACCTGGCAGGTGAGAGTTCAGAGTAAGAAATTAGCAAGCCATTCCTGTTTTGACGTAGAACGTTATTTAAGATGGTGTTATTTGAGGAGCCTATAAGCGAAACTCCTGACCACCGGTTTAATGAAAAATTGTTGTTTAACACGTTTATACCGTTTGAGAACACTAACCGTAACCCCTCCTCATTAAGTGAACATGAAGAGTTTATAACAAGCGAGTCACTTGTGTATGCAAAGAGGATACCTGAGTAGTTTTGAGTCACATTAACATCTTTTACCGTTATATTTGCTGAGTTCACCGCTGCAACATATCCAGCGTCAGATGGAACGATAAGTCCTGCCTTATTAACCAAATAGTATACTTTCCGTCCATTAACAGTATTTGTTTCGTCAATGCTATGAAGAAAATGCGAAAGAAACAAGCCCCAAACCTTCAAGTTGTAAGTGTTGTTAAAAAGGCGATTATTTCGCATTGTAACATTCGAAGAATCGTATATGCATAAACCCGTTTCATGATTGACAATGGTATTATTTTCAATTATACAATTTTGACCGCCAACATAAATTCCGACGGTAGCCCCTGAAGAATTTATTAGAAAATTGGCAAAAAGCACATCATTGACCCCTCTAACTATTTCAACAGTCTTTGATCCATAGGTGTTCTGGATTATTGTGTCATTTCCGCTTCCAATTATACTTAACGATTTAGTGATTTTAATTTGTTCACGGTATATTCCATCTTTCACTAAAATTGTTGAGCCCTCTACTGCATTATTAATAGCCAATTGTACTGAAGCATAATCGTCAGGCACAACTATTACGTGTTGCTCTGCATGGGCAACTCTAAAATTAACAAATATTAAAGCGGCTGTAACAGTCAAATATAGCGTTGTAATTGTGCACAAATTCTTAAACATGCACGCGCGCATTTAATGGAGCTCTCCTTCAAAAATAAATTATTATCTTACTCTTTTATTCATTGCTCAAATTTCGCTAAATGTTATAGAGGAGAACACCAGCAATGTTTATGAATACGCTTAAATTTAATACACTTTGGAGCACAATATGAAAACTAAAAGTAAAAAGAGAATCGCATTAACATTCGGAGCAGTAGCGATACTTGCAGGATTGGTATTAGCTTCCTTTTCCAACGCTCAAATTCCAGTAAACGAATCGACCTATATACAGAATACTAAACAATGGAGCATCTCTGACAATTTTGAAGAAAACGAAACTTTGGGATTCAGTTTCCGCCCAAACTATGATTGGCCGATTGAAACTCCAGACATGTATTATGTAAACGTAACTGGAACCTACGCGCCTGTTAAGTACCTTGAAGTCAACATTACAAATTCAAACTTAAATCATACAGCAATCAGAATAATCTTGGTAATAGACTTGCAACGAGGATCAGCTAATCCATTGCCAGACTATTTTGAAGCATTCAACAAAAGCCTGTCAGACTGGCAGTGGGTCAATAGCTCAAGAGGTTTTTACGACCCAGAAGGGGCAATTCTTATTTCTAAAGGCTATCCGAAAGTAGATACTATAAAGGGAGAATCTGTATTTCAGCTAGGAAAAGCAACAATTTCAGGGGAATACAACTTAACATGTCAACTTGACCCTGAAAACGTCTTAGACAGATACACGAATGGAACCATATGGCCTCATAAGGCGTTTCCTCCATATTATTTAATGCTCTACAAAACAAAAGAGGGCATTAGCCAACCATACGCACCATTGCTGCCTGCTGGTTTGGCAGCAACAGCGCTTGGCTTAACTATAACTGTGTGGTCTGTCAAACGAATTAAGTAGAACAGCGTAGGGGAGGGGTTCCTCATCTCATACGTCAAGTGGGTTGGCGTCATTCTGCTTTCGCTTTCTCTTATGGCGGCAGGAATTGTTCCAACCATTCAAACATATGACGAGAAGGAGGCGCCAGCGCTAGTTGAAGAGGAAGGCGGAAAGTTCACTCCGGCTTTAAACAGAATTGTCCCTGTGCCGCCATATAACAGCTCAGAGGGGTGGATCGGTTTTAACATCACCTTGAGAAAGGAGAGCGCTTTAGACTATAAGGCATACGGAATAGTAAACGCCACAGCAGCGAAAAGCCACATAAACATAGTGATGCACATCGTCAACACAACAGGGCTGGAAGACCTCGTTTTTGACGGTTTCATTCCAGAAGCGTGGCAAAGAAACAAAGTATACGCATCTGCTTTTCTAAACGATACACAGAGAGCAGACACGTTTTACTTAACGAACCTTGACAACTGCAGCAAGTACATAGTGCTTTTCAGGAGCTATGAAAATGACAACTTATACACTCAGGTGTCTCTCACCATCATTGAATCGTGGTATGAAGGCACCCCTATTGTTAAGGCAACGCCACAGCTTTACCTAGTTTTTTTAGGAACAAGCGTTGTAGGCATCTGCCTAATAATCCTTGGGTTACATTCAGAAAAAAAGAAGAGAAGGAAATACTTCAGAAGGCAACACTGAAACTCATTGCATTAAAATCTAGTTATTTCTTGCAAGATTTAATCTTAGTTAGATACGTGAGCGCTATAGAAAATGTAAAGAAGAAAATCATCCATATGAAAGAAAATTCGGGAATTATCTCAATTTTATGTGACGAACCGGAATAGGAGAAGTATATCCACTTATAAGTGCAATCGTCAAGGATGGAAAAATTGCCAAAAATAACATTTTCAGCATCGTCAATTAAAACTGAAATGTTTTCAGTGTATAAAAGCGCTTTAGGAATGCGCACTCTAAAAAAACCAAAAGACTGACCATTCCTAGGTGAGATATAAAATCTTAAAGTACCATTGTCAACGTATTCAAAATTCTCTATCGTCGAGTTTGTAGAAACCAATACGTCATGTTGCCCAGAAACGTTGAACTTGTAAATTGCACCCATATAAGGAAAATTGTCCACGTTCTCCGAACCAACTTTATAGGGAGTGTCTCCAATTCCATCATGGTTACAATCTACGCCGGCGTAGGCATCCCAATAATTTCCCCCAACTGCAGGTCCGTTATCAAAAATGCAGCGACTGTTAACAAACATGAAATTTTCGTTCTTTATGAAATTGTTCAGGTATATCCTGTTAAGGCTAGCATTGCTGAACCACAAGCCGAATAAATTTTCGTTAACATTACACTCGGTTACAAGGCTATTTGTGGTGTTATACAAAAAAACACCCACAAAATTATTGCATATGTCCAGATCCGCCAGAGTTACATTGTTAGAATATGCCAAAACAACGCCTTGATAACTACTTTCTATCCTAAAGTTGTGCACAATGGCGTCCGAAGAATTTACAATTATAACGCAGCCTGCTTCGCCTATAATTTCAAATTGATTGCGATTCACAATGTAGTGCACAGGTTCTCCATTCACACTATTTGAAGGGTCAACGTAATTAATGTAATGTTCTAGCTGATCACCATAAACTCCAAAACTCCACCAGTTTTCACGCATAACATTACCAACTAAATCATTGTAACTTGAACGCACAAGAATTAGGCCGAACTTGTTATTTACCAAACTGTTCCCAGAAACGCTGTTATTCCACGAATCGATAACTTGAAAAGCGTATTCATTACCGACCAGTTCACAATTGTCAACTGACACTTCACTAGATTTTTCAAGGGTAAGCCCATACGGACCAGTTCCAAATATACTGTTCTCGGTCACCATACCATGTGTACAATTTAGCAAATGTATGCCTTCACAGCCATATTGCACAGTATTGTTATACAAACCGAAATCCTCGACACCCTCAAAATATGTGGCGTACGCATAGTTGTTTATAATAACATTTGAATTTACAGTTATGCTGCTTGAAAAATAACACAAAATCCCCGGACCGTAACTCTCATCAAAAAAGTTTTCAAATATAGTTATGTTTGAAGAATTAGAAATCTCGACGCCTTTGTAGTTTTTCCCAAACTTATTTCCACTAATATTTATGTTCTGAGCATACTTGATATATATACCCTGGTTATTACTTTCCACAAAATTATTGGCTATAACAATCTTTTTGAACCCAGCAATTCTAATTCCGTACCCCCCATTGTTCTTCAATGTGAAATTAATAAAGGTTACATCATCTGAGGCGACGTCGACTAGGGCGCCAGTCCCATCTCCTAATATGACAGTGTCATTAGGGTTCTCTCCGACAATCGTCAAAGGTTTGTTTATAACTATGCCTCCAACGTAAACTCCAGTAGATATGTTAATTATACTACCAGGGTCAGCATTGTCAATGATCGTCTGTAGAGATAGAGACTGCTCAACCTTTGCGTAGTTAATTGAAATTGAAAATTCCTTTGAGCTACTAGCCAAACATAAAGCAAATAAAAAATAGGCACTGAGCAGAAACATAAAAATCATAGCAGATGACTTTATCTTAACGTTATTCCCAAAGAGAGCGCCAGAAATTAACAAGAACATTGTCCCTCGGCAACCTCCTCTTAATGTATAAGGCAACAATTGCGCCAACAATCAACCCGACAAACATCCCGAGTAACTGTGCCAATGCGAAACCCAGAATTCCACAGAAATACGCAATGTAAATGACCCTATTTGAGACCTCTATTACAAGCGCTATAAAGAACAACATCAACAAGTTCGGATAAAGCCCCCAAACCTCAAAAATCGTCACGTAATAATCGTATCTCTGTTTCGGCCAAAGTGGAAAACGTGGTCCACTAAACTCTCCGCCACCATACCCTTCAGGAACGTACCTGGTCGAAAAATTGCCAATTATGTGCCCATTAACGTCAGGAGAAAGCCAGTAGAAAGGGTGCGTTAGAGGATTAAACAAAATATCACATGAAAAGGCAGCATCAGCATAGCCAAGTTGAGAGTTTGGCTTAAAATAGAGTTCCTTGATATCATAAACGTGAAAGCCAATCTCATGGAACATCCCAATAAATCCAAGCAGAAACGCCATAGCCACAGCTACTACTAATTTCTTGAAAGCCTTTATCTTTCGTTTTTTCTGATTATTTGCAGAGTCTGCCATTAACTTTCAGCCTTTTTGGTTCATACGCCTTTGCCCTTTAAGCATTTGCTCTCCAAAAATATAATTCTAATTTGATATTTGAGGCTTTAGCAAAAGCATGCTCCCTAGTAAAACTCCATTCTTTATTAACATAAAAAAGAAGGGAAATGTAGACGTCACGGTTCTTCAGGCGATGTTAAAGTTAATGTTGACTCCATAATTGGAATTGCTTCCCCTTTGGAGTTCAACAGCATAGTCCCAAAAACTTGATCAGATGCAATTTTTGGTATGCCATAATCTTCTGTGTAATAACCGAAAGTTATCGTGGCCAAAGTGCCGCCACCATTTTTGCCCTCCTCATCCCCCCGCATAGAACTAGCAATCAGCAGGAGATTTCGAACGCTATCTGTCGCATTTACAAAAAAGGGAAAATCCCCCCCTGCAAAATCTCCAGGAGTAATTTCCAATACTCGCATTTGACTTGAATTGTAGGCTACACCAACTTGCCAAGCGTAAAGATCAGCAACGCCATTAACTTTAAGAACCATCGTAAAATTGCCTATAACTTCTGGTTCGTGAATTATCGGAACGCTCGGCAAAGACGTAAAAAGCGCAAGTACGTATCCTGATCCACATGAAAAGAGCGCTAAGGCAATTAACATTAGGCTTGCCCTTAACTTTTTGTTCTGAAAAGCGTTGGAAAGCCCCTTCGCAAAATTTCTATTTTGGTTGTCATTTGAAAAACCATTAAGCCTATAAAAATGGCCATCCTTAATCAAAACGCCGCCGGCACAAAGTTCCCTAAGCCTTAAATTCAGCGTCTTTCTAGGAAGTTTCGTGACATGTAACAGATCGGTGAAAGTTCTGGGACGCTGTTTAGCAGCACTTTTAATTAACCCAAAATCCATTTCTTTGCGGTTCTCCAAATTTATTGTAAACCCACAGTTTGGACATCTAACCTGAGGCATCCTTATACCCAAATATTGAAAGCGGGGTAGGGTTATAAAAAGGTTGACGTAAAAGAAACTTTATTTACACAACGATGAAGACAAATAGTTTCGAAGAAACTATTTGAGACAGCACATATCAATGGAGAAACTCGCTATTCACCTCGAGAAAAGCACACATCTCATGAATCGCGCGCATTGTTGCACATGTCTCGCCGAGAACTGGTTCAGCCTCAGCCCATAGAGCATAAGCACCAAGGGCACACGCACGCGCATTACTCTAGCGTGCAAAGTGCTAGACTTCGGAAAAATAGAGTTTATGGGTCTGTTTGTCCGTAGCGTCTTGCTACTGTTGATATGTCTTTAACGTCTATTTTCAGGTCGTAGATTATGTCGCAGTTGGCATCGTATTTGGGGTCTGGATAGTTTACGCCGAAAAGCTTTGCCACTTTTGCCACGTCTCTAACGTCTACTTTACCGTCTGGCCATCCATCAGGCCCAGAAATATCGCCAATCATGGCAACTATTATGAAACCGTCTGTCCATGTGTTGTCTGCTATATGTGTTTCGCCCTGAACAGGCCAAGCATAAGCGTTTAGCGTATAGTTGCCCTTAACAAAGCCAGAAGTATCCCAAGCGAAAGTTAGGGTTGCGGAGTTTAGGCTTGTTAGTGTCGCTGTTTGTGTTGTAATAGAGGTTGTGTTGATATAGAGTGTTACGTTGAAGTTTTCAGAGTTGACGCCATAGTTTGTTATTGTTGCATTTACGACTAGTTTGTAGCCTT
>Ga0078972_1010991_pt1 | contig 16488 bp, 15 predicted proteins | sample YelNatPaOPGAMG01_FD_67568 | JGI IMG/M metagenome (GOLD analysis project Ga0078972, IMG submission 67568) | Hot spring thermophilic microbial communities from Obsidian Pool, Yellowstone National Park, USA - OP-RAMG-01 (SPADES assembly) (version 2) | ecosystem: Environmental > Aquatic > Thermal...
AGCTTCTATTGATGAAAGAAAAAAAATTTATGAGGAATTTCAATGGGAATACTTCAATAGAAGTGGTTCCGACGATTGGATTACTTGGTTTATCAAAAACCCTGAGTTGGCAAAAAAACACTTTACATTGTTGGTTAAATATTTAGAAGAACTAAAATCAGGCACATCGCCCATTAAAACTGCAAATTATGTTCAAGAATTGCCCAAAAAATTTAAAATATGGAAGGCTCAAATAAATGATTATGAGGGTGAAGCCAAAAAGGACCAAATTAAGGGAATTATTTCTTTCCTAAACGATTTACTAAACAAGTGGTATTTGGGTTATAAAACTGAAATAGAGCGGGCAGCAATTGACAGCGTGCGCCCTTATATTATTGAATATATTGAAGAACTGGAACAGGAATTATCAAAAATTGAAGGTTCGGAATTAGAAACAAAGCCGCTTTTGCCGATTGATGAACAAAAGCCCGTTAAATACACAGCAAACGAATACGCATTAACTTATATTTTCGATTTATTCGCCATAGGACAACAAGTACCAATAAACAGGGTTGAAGGCGGTTTTGATGCTAAGAAAATAAAAAAAGATGTATGTAAATTTCCTGATTATGACAAAGCCCCAGATACTTTTTACAGGGCAGTAACAAAAATATTAAAATACTACGATTTAAACAACGAAAATGATTTACAAAACATATCAAATGATTGGTTAAATGCAGTTAGGAACTTGTCAACTAATTGGCCAGTAACTAAAGAATATCTAAAGGAAAAAAAATTACTTAGGGAATAACAGGGAAAATCCCTGAGAATCCCCACAAAAATACCTATTCATCTTTGGTGCGTAATTTAAAAATTAAAAATTATGCACAACTTAGTATTAAGCCCAATCGACCCGGAAATACTAATAGAAAGTATTTCGGAACGTGTGACAGAAAATGTTTTAAAGGCGCTCAAGGATGCAAAAACGCCAAATGTTACACATGAAAAACTGTTAAATATTCATGAAGCAGCCGAATTCTTAAGCCTTTCGGTACCTACCATTTACAGCAAGGTATCAAAAGGCGAATTACCGGTAATGAAAAGGGGTAAACGCTTGTACTTTTCCACCAGCGAGCTGATGGAATACCTAAAGGCTGGGCGTAAAAAATCAAACACTGAAGTTGAAAAGGAAGCCGAAACGTACCTAAAAAAGAAAGGAGGCCGTCATGAATAGAACACTAACAACCCCCTATACTAAGCACAAAGGACTACGCAAAGGTAAAAATTTCCAAACTCAAATCAAAGTTATTTTTCAGGCATTTTACGGACAACCTAAAACCATGTTAATGGTTGCGGTTGAAACGGGTATTTTACGGGCTAACATTTGCCGTTACGTTTCCCAATTGGAAAAACACAACTTAATAAGATTAGTTCGGAAAGGTATTTGCCCAATTTCAAAACACCGTGCAGGGTTTTATACCACCAACCCCGAATTATTCCCGTCTATTGTTAAACCTTCGAACACTGTTAAACTATGAAACTAAATCCCGTATTTAATGACCTCAACAACCCAATAACGATTTTAAACCACGTTGAGGAGCTAAAAAGAAAAAGCGAAACAGCAACCCCACACGCCGAAATATTGCAGCAACTTATTGAACAGGTTGAGCCTTTAGACTTTGAAGCATTAGCGTATCCACAGGTTGAAACGCTAAGGCAGCAGTTAAGAAAAGCAGAACCCGGAAGCGAACAAGCAAAGGAAATACAAAGGCAATTAGATAGGCTAAAACTGAACCTTAAACATTATTTGGTTTTATCAATTGAAAACATTTTGCGACTTGCCGAGCAAAACCGTTGGGGCTTATGCAAAAACCACGATTTTATTTACCTGTACAACGGTGCGTTTTGGGACGAAATTGACAAAGAAACATTTCAAAAGTTTTTGGGCGAAGCAGCCGAAAAAATGGGCGTTACTAAATTTTCGGCAAGATTTTACCAATTTAGGGAACAGCTATTTAAACAGTTCCTCGCAACGGCATATTTGCCAACGCCCGAAAATAACGAAAATACTGTTTTGATTAACCTTAAAAATGGAACTTTTGAAATTAACCCCAAAACAATGACTATGAAGCTAAGACCGTTCAAACCACAGGACTTTTTAACATATCAATTACCATTTGAGTACAATAAACAGGCAAAAGCACCTTTATTTGAAGCGTATTTAAACCGGGTATTACCCGACCCTCAACGCCAAAGGGTATTGGCTGAATATTTAGGCTTTGTATTCATTAAACACGGAAGCAACATACTTAAAGAGGAAAAAGCCTTAATACTGTATGGTACTGGATCGAATGGGAAAAGTGTGTTTTTTGAAATTGTAAACGCCTTGTTGGGAACCGAAAACGTAAGCAGCTATTCATTACAAAGCCTTACAAATGATAACGGGTATTTCCGGGCAAAATTGGCTAATAAATTAGTTAACTATGCAAGTGAAATTAACGGCAATTTGGAGGTATCAATATTTAAACAGTTGGTTTCAGGTGAACCAGTTGAAGCCCGTTTACCTTACGGCGAACCTTTCACTTTGAGGCATTACGCAAAACTAATTTTTAATTGCAATGAATTACCCAAAGATGTTGAGCATACAGACGCATACTTTAGGCGGTTTTTGATTATTCCCTTCGATGTTACTATTCCGGAACACGAACAGGATAAAAACTTGCACACCAAAATAATCGAAAATGAACTTTCAGGGGTATTCAATTGGGTATTAGATGGGCTTAACAGGTTGCTGAAACAAAAGCGGTTTTCCGATTGTGAGGCTGCAAAAAAAGCAATCGAGCAGTACAAGATTGAAAGCAACAGCGTACAAATGTTTCTAAATGAAAATGGGTACGTAAGCAGCCCAACAAATTACATGTTAATCAAAGAACTGTATCAAGAATATAGAACCTTTTGCATCGAAAACGGAATGACGCCCTTTAAAAAGACCAATTTCATAAAACAGCTTAAGGCGTTCGGATTTGTGGTTGATAGGGTTTCACAAAACCAATTAGCAGTATTTATCGAATCACCGGGAATAAGTTTTCAATAAAAAAAATGTTTTTTTAATGAGTAACTTTAGTAACTTTAGTAACTCATACCGATACACTTTAGAAAAGGGCAGTAAAAAACACCTTTGCCCAAATTGTGGTAAAAAGCGGTTTGTTCGGTATGTTGATACTAAAACAGGCGAATATTTGCCAGAACGGTACGGGCGTTGCGACCGTGAAAGCAAATGTTCGTACCACCTCAACCCCTATGAAGACGGTTACGCAAAAATGATTTGGGAACGTGAGCAAAAAGTTACTGGAGTTACTAAAGTTACTGTTCAAAAACAAAAATATTTTCGCACGCAACTCAATCCACAGCCCCTAACTGAACACGTGTATTTTGACTTTGAAACCTTCAAACAAACATTACAGCCCGAAGGTTATGAAAAAAACACGTTTATTCAGAACCTTTTTTATAGGGTGCCCTTTCCTTTTGAAGTTAATGATGTTACAAAGGTTATTCAGTTGTACCGATTAGGAACGGTAACGGATGGTTACAGGGCGGGAGCGACCACATTCCCTTTTATTGATATAAAGGGCAATATTAGAGCAGTTCAAGTAAAGCAATTTGATGAACAAAACCACACTATAAGTACAGACTTTTTGCATTCGATTATCGAAAAGCACTACACACAGAAAAATAAGCCTTTGCCTGAATGGTTAACTGCATACTTAAAGCAGGACAAGCGAATTACTTGCTTATTTGGCGAACATCTTTTAAGTAAATACCATAGCAACCCCGTTGCATTGGTTGAAGCCCCGAAAACAGCCGTTTACGGTACGTTGTATTTTGGCTTACCTGAAAAGCCTGAAAACTTTATTTGGCTGGCGGTTTACAATAAAAGCAGTTTTTCATTTGACAAACTGAAAGTATTACAAGGGCGTTTTGTCTATGTATTTCCCGACCTTTCAAAAGATGGTTCCACCTTTAAAGAATGGGAAAACAAAGCCAAAGAATATGAAAGCCGTTTACCCGGAACACGTTTCATATTTTCGGATTTACTGGAGCAGTTAGCACCCGAACGAGATAAAGCAAAGGGTTACGATATTGCCGACTACCTAATAAAATATGACTGGCGGCAATTCAGGAAACAAAACATTTCAATACAACAACCCCAAAACGAACCCGAAAAAGTTACTAAAGTTACTAAAGTTACTCACCAACAAAACATTTTTTTTTCACACGCTGAACCATTATCAAAAGTTGAGGTATTCAAAACTGAACGAATTGAGCAACCTATAAAGGAACAACCCCAAAACTGGAGCAATGCTATTGCAGAACTTGAAAACTACTTTGCAAGCATTAAATTACCAACCCAACCCGTAAAACTGAACGAGTTCTGCACAATAACAGATTGTTCACTATTCATTGAAAACCACATTGCTATAATAAAAGAAAACAAAGGGAAACCTACCTTTTTACCATATTTAGAGCGTTTGAAGGAACTTAAACAGTATCTTAAACTTGAATAAGTTGAATCACAAAAAAAATAGAATTTTTCGAATCTATAAAAAAGGGTAAAATTGAAATTTTAATCAAATTTGTACCTTATTTGTACCTAATTAATCTTAAATCATTGATTTTCAATGAAAATTACTTTTTGCATCGGAAAGTAATAAACTCAAACATTTAGAGGGAAAAATTATATCAAACAAGGTACGTTATCAGACATTTTTATTATTTTTCCGAAAAATTTGCAATAAATGTTCTGGCATACCTTCATTTATAGACTCAAATACTTTATACTTATACTGGTAATTGGTTTTTGCAGCGTTTTTGAAAGTGGTTGCAGTACCAAAAGGCATGTCAGCAAGTCGCGAACCCATGCTGTTTCGTACAAAAAGAAAAAAAAGGTCGTAAAAAAGAAGGTCAGGAAAAAGAAAAAACCTGCAAGAAAGAAAACTACCCGCAAGAGTTCAACCCGCAAAAAAATAATATATCCTTTTAAATGAGTTTAACTTTGGGCCTGTACCTGATTTACGTATCTGATCACATGTTGGGCAATCTGGTCGAGGGGAAGGACTTTTTCGGCAGCACCTAATTTAATGGCCTCGTTGGGCATGCCGAATACCACGCAGGTTTTTTCATCCTGAGCAATGGTGTAGGCACCAGCCTCTTTCATTTCGAGTAGGCCTCGGGCTCCATCGTCGCCCATGCCGGTCATGATCACACCCACAGCATTACGTCCGGCATAACGTGCTGTTGACCGGAACAGCACATCGACCGAAGGCCGGTGTCGATTAACCAGCGGACCTTCCTTGACTTCCACATAGTATTTTGCTCCGCTTCTTTTCAGCAGCATATGATAATTACCCGGTGCAATCAATGCCTGTCCGCGCAACACCGAATCGCCATTTTCGGCCTCTTTAACAGCTATCTGACAAATCTCATTGAGTCGATTAGCAAACGATCGGGTAAAATGCTCGGGCATATGCTGTACTATGACTATTCCCGGGCAGTCGACCGGCATCGCCTGAAGAAATTTTTGAATAGCCTCAGTTCCCCCCGTCGATGCGCCTACTGCAATAATCATCTCCGTTGTCTTAATCATAGCATGGCTGCTAACAGGCGCCTCCGGTAAAATAACATCAGCCGATAACTTAGGTTGTACCACAAGATTATTAACCTGCCTGCGTTTGATACGGGCTATGGCCGCGGCTTTTACTGCATCACAAATCCGTATCCTCGACTCTTCGAGAAACTGTTTGGTGTTCATCTGGGGCTTCGTAATGATTTCGACTGCCCCGTATTCCAACGCCTTCATCCCCGTTTCAGTACCATCGGCGGTAAGACTTGAGATTACTACCACCGGTATCGGATGCTGCGACATGAGCTTCTTGAGAAAAGTCAGTCCATCCATGCGGGGCATTTCAATATCGAGCGTAATTACATCGGGAACCTCGTTCTGAATCTTTTTGGCCGCAAAAAAAGGATCCGAAGCGGTACCCATCACTTCAATCTGGGGATCCGTCTCCAGTATACTCGTTAACGTCTGCCGCACTACCGCCGAATCATCCACTATCAATACCCGTATTTTTTTCATGCCAGCCTTACCTTTCAGATTTTTGCCCCTCTAAATCTGGTTGCCTGTAATCGTTTTCTGAATAATCTTTTGCTTAACCTCAAAAGTCTCGGTATTATATAAAATCTTCCTTCCAAATTTACCCCCAACACTTTGTCCCAGAACAGGGATTTTGTATTCCTCAAGAAGGTCGAAAGCTATCCTGATATTTCGTGCACCGATATTAAACTGTGATACATTGGACTCAATAACTTCGCCCCCACCGAATACTTTGGCCTGTAACCTACTGGCATCGCAACCCAGCGAAACCATTTTCTCTATAAGCTTTTCAATGGCAATATTTCCGTATTTGGGTGAAGCAAGTCCCTGACCATTCCACAAGGGCAACATAAAATGATTAATTCCCCCAATGCGCACAACAGGGTCATATAAACACACCGCTACACAAGAACCAAGTATGGTGGTAACCAGATAGGGTGTTTTACTTGCAAAAATAGATGCCGGATATAAAAAATGTACATTCTCTTCCATACAAACCCTGCTCAAAAAATTTCATCCGTGTCAAATAAAAACTCATTCCCATCGGCAGAGAATCCGGCGATGTTGGTTTTAGCTTCAGGAATTGAAATGGTAAATGTTGCTCCTTTATTTATTTCGCTTTTTATGCTGATTTTACCCTGCAGCAAGTCAATAACCGCTTTGTTAATCGATAGCCCAAGACCATGACCCCGGTTGAGTGAATTAATCCCTGAATCGAGACGTTTGAACCGGTCGAAAATAATCTTTTGATTGGCCTCCGAAATACCGGTACCAAAATCCTGCACCGAAATATGAACCATCTCCTCATCCTTCCAAACCCTTACTATAATCTTTCCATTTTCATAGCTAAACTTTATAGCATTGCTGATCAAATTGGCAATGGCCAGCTTTACTTTTTCAGGATCGGTCTTAAAATAAAATATATCCCCCTTCTCCGGGACAATTTCAAAATTAAACTCAAACGTCAGATTTTTCTTTTTGGCTTCAATACGGAATGAGTCGATAACGCTTTTAACCAGATTCTTTAGATCCACATTGAGGATTTCGGGATATATCTCACCCGCTTCGATTTTGGCAGCCAGGAAGATATTTCTTAACTGAAAGTCGAGATTAAAAGCCTCGGAATGGATAAGCGCTACCATCGAAATAACTTTTTTCCAGTTTTCCTTCTTTACCGAAAGAATACTCCTCGACAACCCCAATATGGATGTAAACGGGTTGATGATTTCGTTGGTAATATTGGATATAAAATGGCTTTTTAAGGCCTCCGATTCCTCCAGCTTTTTATTTACCAGTTTTAACTCCTCGGTAAGCTCTTTAAGCTCTTGAATTGTCTTGCGATTCTCTTCAAATCTTCTCTGCAATTCTTCAATAAGTTCCTGGTCGGTAAGTCTGCTCATATTATCTTTATTTAAATTGTTCTGCTTTTACAAATATAGTTGGTTTTATTTGTCGTAAGGGCACTACCATACCGGTAGTTGACTCGGAGTGTCCTAAAAAAAAGTAACCCCCTGATTTCAAGTGCATACATAATTTGTTGATTACCTGTTCCTGAGTAACTCGGTCGAAATATATCAGTACATTGCGGCAAAAAATTACATCGAACATATCCGGCACAGGATACACCGATTCCATCAGATTGAGTCTCATATAAGACACTCTCTTTCGGATTTCGGGGATGAGTCTTACCGTTGGATTGGTTCTGTCTTTACTGCGTAAAAAATACTTTTTCAATATTTGCAAGGGTATACCCTCAATTCTGTTTTCCTTATAAATGGCATCTACAGCCGTTTGAAGTATACGGGTCGAAATGTCGGTTCCTAATATCTGAAATTCGAGGGCCGGAAATTTCTCCTTACATTCCATTAAAGTAATGGCAATGGTATAAGGTTCTTCACCGCTCGAACATCCTGCACTCCATATCTTCAAAGGATAACGCAATCCTGTCTCCTGAGCAAACCGGGGCACCACCTCCTGCGCCAGAAATTCGAAATGAACAGGTTCACGGAAAAAGTCCGTTTTATTGGTGCTCACCACATCTATCATGTGGATGATCTCATTGTCCTGTCCTTCTTTGCTGAAAACATAATCGACATAATCGCGGAAAGAGGTAATATCCAACTCCCGTAAACGCTTCTGTAACCTGCCCTGAAGCATTACCTTTTTGGCTGGTGGCATTTTTATGCCATATTCCCTATATATAAACTCGCTCAAGCGTTTAAAATCCTCATCCGAAAGTTTTGCCCTGAATATTTCATTCAACCGCTCCAATTGCATAGCCTCCTACACTTATTTAGTTACTAATGAAGGTGTTTCTATTTTAACTTTTTTACCATTCACCTTCGCTACCGGTTGCTTTTTCATTGCCGACGCACCTTCGGGTGTACCCGCTGTCGTCGGATCTTCTGACACCAGTCTGCCCGAATAGTTGTCGGATAACATTGATACGTTTCTTGTGTCGAAATGGTTAAATTTGTTGATCAATTTTTCCAGATTAACTGAAAATTTTTCAACTCGGTTTGCCATTTTTTCAATAAAAGGCTGATTTTGCCCCATGCTTTGCTGAAGTTGACCCACAGATTGGCTGAGTGTTTCTGTATGTTCTTCCAGTAATGCGTTGTTTTTCAATATTTTTTCGACACGGTCAAGGATATTTTCAATAGTGGTCGAAAGAACAGCAAGTTTTGCAATGACCATTTGCGACATTTCTGCATTTTTCTGCGAAAGGTCATCTATTTCCACAGCAGCAGCCTTACTCAGCTCGGCCAGTCGACGTACCTCGGCTGCCACAACGGCAAACCCCCGCCCATGTTCACCGGCTCGGGCTGCTTCAATGGCTGCATTCAATGCCAGGATATTGGTTTGATTGGATATATCATGTATCACCCGTATGCGTGCATTGATCTGTTCCATTTGCGAAGCCGCCTCATTATTGGCGGTTACCCCCTCACGAATATGAGTCATCATCCTTTGGGTATCGAGGTGCAGGTCGCGAACATGCTGCATACTTTCCCGTAAAGATTGTTGCAGCGACAATACACTTTCGCCCGCCCGATCGGACCACACAGCGTATGTCGCAGCTTGTTGGTTATGTGTTCCGGCCTCGTGGCTCACCTGAATGATTTCATTGGCCAGTTGCTGTATCTGACCAGCAATATCGTCGTAAATAACCTGTAGCCGTTGACCGATAATGGCCAGCATCTGCTGCAAATGTTGCAGCTCATCGCCGGTTGTTACAGGCATCTGATCAGTTTTAAGAACCTTTTTTAATATGACATGCGCATCGTCCATCACTTTCCTCAGCGAAATCTTCAAAACCCTGACAACAAGATAATAAAACAGAATCAGCCCAACAATAAAAATAAATGAATACAAAAATAACACTCGTATCCAAACAGCGCTGTCGTTTTCGGATTTTTTTAATTGATCCTGCATTTTTTGGTCAATCATCCGGTTGATTTCTCTGGATTGTCCTATCATTAAGGTATTGAGCTGGCGGACTTTTTCGATTTTCTGGGAACGTTCATCGATGATGCGAAGGCTTTGGTTGCCAATTTCCTGTCCCTGCTGGATATTCCGAAGGGTTTCGGTAAGTACTGTCCGCTGCAACCATTGTGTGCGACGATACAGGTCTTCAATGAGTTGCTGTGCATTTCGAAACTCTTCAAGCGTCGAGAGCAGCGTTTCTTTTTCGACCGGCAACTGTCGTAGCGGTCGATAAGCAGTCTGGATCGAGTGGTATACCTGATTCCACTGATACAGGTTATTTTGGTTATACTGTACAATACCGGCCGACACAGCCTCACCATAGCTGCGACGGCTTAAGGCCCAGAATCGTTGATCGAGCAACTGCAAACTATCGCTGAGCCGAACAGCTGCCTGCTGATGCTGAGCAAGCACCTGATAGTCCGATTCGAATCGTTCTATTTCCTGTAGAACAAGCTCGGCCGAATGATCAATCTCCTGAAGGTCGGACCGGAGAACATGAGACATTACAGGGTTAACTTTGGAAATGAATAACCGTAAAGAATCGATGTACATTCTCGACCGTTGCAGGGATCGTGGATTATTGTCGGCCAGATACTGCTGAAATCCGTCAACTGCTTGGGTAACAAAATAAAGTAAAAGGTAATTTTCAGAAGCAGAAGCATAGATAATACTGTCGTTATGTCGGGCTTCTTTCTGGTTTACGACAAAATAACGAAGTACTGCTCCTGCACCCAGAAGCAACATCATCCCTACCAGGACAATAAAAATGTTAATGGTACGGGTAATACGCAGTTGCATTGTTACATGTTAACCTTCTAAAAAATAAGACCTTGTGATAAAGTTAACATGATTTTTTTGAACAGCAAGATTTTTTCGGAATAATTTGACCAACGAATTGTTTTCTTTGACAAAAGGTGTTAACTACAAATTTTTAGTAGCGATTCAACCAGCGATAACGACGGGCGTTTTCGCCAAATTTGACAAAAAACATAAACTCATGGGTACCAAAAGTATGTTTCATAATGGGTGAAAAATTCCAGTCGAATGCATAACCGAAATAGTACTGGCGGACACGAAGACCGGTAAGCAAAATCATGGTACCTCCCCCTGCTCCTGTACGGTAAGATAGGCCTCCCCAGTAGTCTTCCTTATAAAAGGCTCTTGCCCCGAGGTCCATTTGGAAAGTACCCTGTTCGGTAAATTTTATAAGTGAGGTGGGTTCAACCAATACCTGACGGTTGACTTCAATTTTGTACGAACCATTGAGGCAATAATGACGCAACATTTTGTAACCAACTTTGGAGCTTCCTCCAAAAGCAATATTTGACTGAAAAAGGTTATCGATAGCAAACCCCACCTGCCACAGAGGGGTAGTAAACAAAGTTCCAAAGTTACCATCGATCACATAACGGGGACGAATACCATTGATGACCTCATCTCCCTCTTCCAAGGGACGCAATCGACTGCGGATTACATTGAACTGATAGGGTTGCAAGGCTAATCCAAAGGAAAGTTGATTACGACGAATGGGTATATGATAGCCATACACTACCTGCATACCCGTGCGAACTATGGGGCCACTGATGTCATTAAACAGATGGGCACCTACCCCCACATTTCCACTGGCCGAACGACGACTGAATTTTTTACGCAAATTGAGCGCCCGGGCAATAAAACTATTTTTCAATACACGCGTCTGCGCACTGATAGAATTTGTTCGCGGAGTACCCTCCCACCCAAGCCATTGTTCACGGCCTGTAAAATTTATGGTGGTTGTTCCATCACTGCCCGCAAAAGCAGGATTAATAAGGAAAAGGTTGAACATATACTGGCTATACGCAGCCTCCTGCTGCGCCATAAGTTGACCTTTCCCCATAGCCAGAACCCCTACAATCCCGATAACAAATCTTAGCTTACGCACCGCTCCAAAATTTTATTTTTCACGGGTAAAAATATAACAAAATTTTTTTTGATGTATCAATCAAACATAAATTTTCCACGAACGGCATTTTTTTGTTGACGAATCGCTTGTTTTTTTACACGAACGACTAACGAACGATAGTAACATTACCTTTAATTTCTTTGCTACTCATACCTTTGATGATGTAGTAGTAGGTTCCCATGGGCACATCTTTACCCTCTGATTTGCCATCCCATGGCTTGTACTGACGGCTGGATGAACGATATACCAGACGATCCCAGCGATCATATACCTCAACTGTAGCGCTTGGGAAGTAGTCAAAGGCAGGTATACGCCACGTATCGTTCTTCCCATCCCCATTCGGGGTAAATACATTGGGAATACCATTGTTATCGGATATCTGGCATCGCCTCAGCAATACCGAATCTTCGGCTGCACATCCATAGACATTTTCAACGCGTACGGCATAGACCAGCAGCGAGTCGGAGCTTAACGGATCTATAGCCGGTACTGTAATGAAATTGGTTATATCGCCGGTATTCCAGCTATAGAAAGTGCCATCGGTTCCTGCATCAAGGGTAATGCTGGTGTTACCACAAAGCATGGTATCAATTACAGCCCGTCCGCTGGCCATATCTACAATATTTGCATTGGGACGCGGCCGAACAATTAGCAAGGCCGAATCGGAAGTTTTACAATTAATATCGTTGATGGCGGTAAGGGTAATGGTATCGGTATGCAAGGCTATGCCCCGGAAAAAGCGGCCGGTGGCAGTATCGTTCCAAACGTACGTGCCAAAATCACCACCGGCGTCGAAGATGAACGAATCGTTTTCGCACACCTCTTTATCCGGACCAAGATCAATAACAATACCCTGTACTATTACAGAGTTCCAAACCGTATCGCCCGTACAACCAAATTCCGATATTTCGCTGATACCGATGGAATAACGTCCGGGGCGGTTGGACCATAAAATATCTACTGAGTCACCATTGCCATATATCCTGTATTCTTTCACCCCTGTAGGATCGAATATCCAGGTAAAGTGCGACTGGGTTCCCAACATCAGGGGATCCTGAACGGCTGCATAGCGTACCCAACTCTGCGTACAGGTAGGCGGAAGCTGCGCCTGTACCACAGGAAGGAATCCTGCACACCACAACAAAATACCCGATAATATGGCAATAATTCGTTTCAAGGGAGAGTTTGATTTACAATAAACTCATTGTTTCAGGTCTGAAATTAATTGCTGCACTATGCGTTGGTAGTACTTTGCTTTTAAGTAAGAGGTGCCTAATAGCAACAGCACATTACATTCTCTACTATTAAACACCTCTCTTGTATAGTCAAACATCAAGCAAGGTCTCTACCACGAGAACAACTCTATGCCGGCTCATTACCAGCCAACATTCTTTATATGCTTGATAGGCTGAGTTGTAGGCGTAGGCAGAGCATAAATTTTCAGCGTTCTCTGAGCTACAGGTGGTAAACCTTGTGTATCGTAACCTGACTTGGTATTCAAAGTTTTACGCGATATTTCGTCGGTAATAGCTTCGAGTGTTACCGTATAGGTACCATAATTTCCGTCGGTAATATTGAAGGGGATCACGGTGTTGGTGGGGGGGTTGTTTACGCTAAACTGTGCCCACGAGGTGAAATGACTAACCCCGTCCTTGATTGTATCTGAAAGAAGAGGTGAAGTAACACCCGTCAGGTTGGTATAGTCGATTTTGTATTTAATCCACAAACCACCGGTAGCGCTAAAATAGCCGTTACCCGAAACGGTGATGGGGATGTCGTTGTTGGGAGCCACATCGGCGCCGCAACCACCCATGATACGGTCAAGATCGTTGAAGACAATGGTAGGTGTATCGACAACCTGTATTCGAAGCGAGTCTTTATTACCCTCACATCCTGTAATCCCCGAGATATTCGATACTGTACGTTCGGTTACATACAACTTAAAGATTCCAGTAGCCGGAAAATCTACTGAGATAGCCGAGTCTTTGTAGAACCCATGGCCAGTTAAGTCTTCAACCCCAAGATCATTGGTAGCAGGAGTCAAACTCGAGGTACCGTCGGCAGCATAAAAGGTGGTTCCAGGGCCATTAATTTGCCACTTCCACACCGACTGAGGCGCTAATACACCCTGCTTCTGCAATTGCCAGATGGGAAGAGTACTTTGGGTAGCAAAGGGTACCCGTGCACCCACTGTAACAACGTTGGGTGCCTCGCCGGGTGATGTAGTGTCGGTCGAGTTAGCCAGATGGTCAGTAGTAAGCTGGGCAAAAGCTGAGGTACTCAGAGCCAGCATAAGCAGTCCAGAGATCAGGACTTGAAAGAAATTTTTTGTTCTCATGGTATTAAAATTTAAAGTTTAACAATCAATATTTTTGTTTTTAACAAAGATTACTTGTTGGGAATATGATAGATAGGACCGGTATTGGGTGCAGCAGTAACCACAAAGGTAGTACTGGTACCGTCGGCAATCTGGGTGAGTCCGCTCTTGGTAGCAATACGGTCGGTAACCCAGTTGATGGTAAGGGTATAGGTACCCGGATGGGTTAAGGTTACACCCGACAGGTCGAGGGTAGTACTGTTGCCCAGATTGGCTGTCTGGTTGGTAACCGGGGTAAAGCCTGTAGGTCCGGTCAAGTCCCAGTTGACCACAACCCCTTTGTTGCCATTTACGGCGCTGCTAATGGTCAGCGTAGCATTGGGGCAGGTAATGGAATAAGGTATGGTACCCACATGGCAGGTAGTATTGGGCACCGATACAGCAGTAACATCGGGTGCTGTTATAACCTCAACGTTGATAGAGGTAGTGCTGCCGCTGCATCCCCCCTGACTGACTTCCTGTACCTGAATGGTACCCGTACCGGTGGCAGTCCACGTAATCTGCTTGTAATGCGGAGCAGTAGGATAAGCCGGTACATTGGCCACACCACCGGAAGCAATGGCCGGTGTAACGCTCCAGTTGAAGGTCGAAATCACATTGGCAAATAAATCGGTAGTGTAATGAAAACCCGGGTTTACCACCGAATCGGGCAATACGTAATACTTGGTGGTTCCACCCACAGTCACTGAGTCGGTGTTTTCCTGAGGATCAACGCCTCCCGAATTACGCCCGTGCTGGTAGAGCACATCGGTTTCGGGTTGTACTGAATTGGGCTGCGCCCACAGATTGTTCCAGCTGCTAAGCCCTGCAGTTACTGCAATCGCCGCATAGAGTAATACCTTCCGTTTCATATTCAATTGTTTAATAGTTAATGTTTTACCTATTCTTTCCGATAATTTTTCAGATGAAAACTATTTATCAGCAAATTTTATCTACATATACAGAAAAATCAATAGAAAGTTTCAAAAAAAAAGGTGTTTTGTATCACCACCGCTGACAAAAATTTTTTTCTTTAATCAACTCATTGAAAATGAAATAAATAACTATAATGCAGTCTTAAAAAAAAATAATAATCTATCTTAAATTACGAAAAATACCCTTGTCAAGTTTCAAAGATTAGAGGCATAAAAAAAATTGAATAAGGCACTTGGCCAATATTACCCATAACATGACATCTGGCTATTTCTTGGTGTTAGTCACCTGTGTTGTAAAAAGCTTTAACCACTTGGTACACGGCGAAAAACAAAAAACCTCTGTTAACCTGCGTGACCTCTGTGGTAAAAAAATAGTTCACCACGGAAAACACAGACAAACACAGCAATAAGAAATTTTTGCGGGTTACATTTCTCTAAAATACTCATTTCAAATCATCCATATCTTGATCGCCTAATTCAAAAGAGAAAATAGGCAATCATGACTGGAAGCCAGTGCTATAAAGGTAGGTAAAATGAAGTATCCAGGACTAACGGTAAGTTGGGTCAGCGGATTAGTTTTTCAATTTCCCTGGGATAGTGGTAATACTCGAGTTGGTGCACTCTATCTGCCACCTGTTCGGGGGTATCATGTGGATCGACCGGGCAGGTAACCTGCAGGATGGTATCGCCATGATCGTACTGTTCGTCAACCCAGTGGATGGTAATGCCTGTTTCTTTTTCGCGGTTAGCCACCACGGCCTGGTGCACCTTCATGCCATACATGCCCTTGCCGCCATAATTGGGCAACAGCGCCGGGTGTATATTGACTATTTTGCCCTTGTAGGCCTCGATGAGGGAAGGGGGAACCAACCACAAAAACCCGGCGAGCACAATAAAATCTATTTGCTTCGACTTTAATATATCCAGGACCGTTGATTTATGGTAGAAATCATCGTAGGTAAAAACAACACTCTCTATTCCCAGCTGTCGGGCGCGATCCAGTACGTAGGCCTTAGGGTTATTGGTAAGAATAAGTTTTACAGGATCCTCTCCCTTCTTCCTGAAATATTCGACTATAGCCTGCGCATTGGTACCCGAACCTGAAGCAAATATGGCAACGTTTTTCATTCATATACAATTTTACAAGTTACTGACTTCCTTTTGGTTATACTTACATTCTTTTATTAGCCTCGTCGGCCGGCTGGAACTCACAAGTTCGTTTCATCGGTTTGTTGTATTTACTGCATCATTATGGTCTAAAAACCGCTGAGGACGCCAAGGAACAGCGCAAAAACCGCAAAGAAAAATTCTTTTGCGCTCTCTGCGAATACCTTTGCGTTCTTTGCGGTGAGTACCATATCTTCATCCGAAAATAAATTTAATTAATTAACTTACTATCAATTTGTTACATACATATTCCTGCTCTCTGACTCGGACCCCCTGAAATTTTCATTTTGTTTGTTGTGAGGCAATGCATCATGGGGGTTTCATCCGAAAATAATTTATAAGTTACTGACTTCCATTTGGTTATACTTAACTTCTTTTATTAGCCACTCGGCCGGATGGAACTCGCATGTTGCTTACAATTTTCATCCGTTTGTTGTGTTTACATCGTCAACATGCTCGTTTCATC
>Ga0078972_1010994_pt1 | contig 16483 bp, 14 predicted proteins | sample YelNatPaOPGAMG01_FD_67568 | JGI IMG/M metagenome (GOLD analysis project Ga0078972, IMG submission 67568) | Hot spring thermophilic microbial communities from Obsidian Pool, Yellowstone National Park, USA - OP-RAMG-01 (SPADES assembly) (version 2) | ecosystem: Environmental > Aquatic > Thermal...
CGGGCGAGCGGGGTTGTCCGGGCCAGGCTTTTTTTTCTGGAGTTGCGGGTTACTTTCCAGTGTGCTGGACAACGCACCCACGTACTTGAGTTTCCTGAGTGCGGTCTTCGGCGCTGCAGTTGACCAGGGCGCGATTGAACAGGTGTGGCAGTTGATTCAGGCACAGGGCGCAGCCACCGCAAACGCACTCGGTCAATACCCCGAGCACATGGCTGGCACGCTCGCCGCAATAAAAACTTATTATGGGGGTGCACTTGCAGCCGGGAACCTTACACGCACGCAAATCGAGCTTGCATACTTGATTGGCAACAGCCAACTGAAAAACTATATCCTTGCGATTAGCGTTGGCGCGGTATTTTTTGGTGCGAACACTTACATTGGGAACGGACCGAATTTTATGGTCAAATCAATTGCAGAACATCAGCGGGTTAACACGCCCACGTTCATCGGGTACGTAGTCAAATACACCTTGCCGTTCATGTTGCCGGTGTTGATAGTCGTGTGGTTACTGTTTTTCCGGGGTTGAAGCGCTGCAACCTGTTCGTAACCCGATGACCAAACATCCGAGTCAACGCTGCGTGCCAGAGCTGCTCAACGGCCTTGAACCCCGGCTCGTGCACTGCGATACCGGCAGCCGGCTTGTCAGGCGGGAGCACTGCCGGCCCAAGCGCGATTAGTGTGGGGCGGAGCTTATGATGCGCCTGTACAACATACTGTTTACGATTTTTCTGGTGTTGAGCGCGCCGTATTATTTCATGCGCCTGGTGCGGCGCGGCAACTGGCGTGCGGGATTTTTCCAGAGGTTCGGCCTATACGACGGCAAAATCAAACAGGCACTAACAAACCGGTTCGTGATCTGGATGCATGCGGTCAGCGTGGGCGAAGTCAACGTCTGTACGCAGTTGATCAAGGCGCTCGAGCCGCGTTTACCCGGGGTGAAAATTGTTGTGTCAACCACAACAACAACCGGTATGGGCGAGTTAAAACGTAAGCTGCCGTCGCGCATAACGAAGATTTACTATCCGATTGACAGGTTGCGGTATGTCCAACGCGCGCTGAATGTAATCGGCCCGGACGCAATTGTGCTTGTGGAAGCCGAGGTTTGGCCCAACTTTATCTCGCAGGCAAAAAAGCGTGGCATACCGATTTTTCTTGTTAACGCGCGACTTTCCGAGCGGTCGTATCGCGGGTACAGGCGCCTGAAATTTTTCTTTCGGCCATTGTTTGCGGCTTTTGCCGGTGTGGGTGCACAAAATGAAGCCGATGCGGCGAAGCTGCGCGAGCTTGGGTGCCGGCCTGAAGCGATCCACGTGGTTGGCAACATCAAGTTCGACGCTGCAGTGCTGGAAGAACATCATTTCTTGGATGTGCCGAGCATGCTACGTCAGCTTGGGGTGGGGCCGGAAGCGCGCATTATTGTTGCCGGCAGCACGCATGCGGGTGAAGAGGCGATAGTGGCGGAGGTTTTTCTGCGGTTGCGCAGGCGGTTTCCGGATTTGTTCCTGGTGATTGTGCCGCGGCATTTCGAGCGCGGGAAACAGGTTGGACGCGAGCTTGCGGCGCGCGGGCTGCGGTTTGTGTTCAGGAGTGAGATCACCAGCAAGACACGGTTCAGTGCCGGGCAACTGGATTGTTTGCTGGTGAACACAACGGGCGAGCTAAGGCGGTTTTATGAGTATGCAACGGTGATTTTTGTCGGTAAAAGCCTCACTGCCGAGGGCGGTCAGAACCCGATTGAGCCGGGCGCACTTGGCAAACCGATTATATTCGGGCCAAACATGCAAAACTTCGCGCAGATTGCCAAGAGTTTCGTCGAACGCGGCGGCGCAGTGCAGGTCAAGGACGCTGCCGAGCTTGAGGCAGCGCTTGCGACACTGCTGTCAGATGAGGCGCGCCGAGCTGAGATGGGCAGAATTGCACGGCTTGTTGTGCGTGAAAACCAGGGTGCAGTTGACCGGACAGCAGAGATGATTGCGACCTACCTGCGTGAGCGCGGGTTAATCCCAGTACGACTGGATTGACACATGCACAGCATGATTTGAGCCCGGCAGGAGAAAAGAAATCTCCGGTGCAGCCTTTCCCGCCCCACAACACGATTGCCGGGTCAACCCAAAATTCGGCGCCCGTCGTCCAGGAAAATTCCTTTCAAGTTCATCTCGAGCGCCTGCGGGTTGGGCGCCTTTGACAGGGCTTCCTTTTCGGTGATTTTGCCCGCGCGAACCAGTTGGAGCAGTGACTGGTTGAAATTCATCATGCCTTCTTCAACGCCGGTCTCGATTGCAGCGCCGAGCTTTTCGAGCCGGTTTTCCTCGATCAACTTTCTGACTGTGGGCGTGTTGATCAGGATTTCAAATGCGGGTGTAATGCCACCTGCAATTGTATTGACCATGCGTTGAACGATAATTGCACGAAGCGAACCGGCCAATTGGCGTCGCACCTGTTCGCGTTCCTCGGCCTTGAAAAAGTCCAGAATCCGCACCACAGATGCCGGTGCATTGATGGTATGTAACGTTGTAAGGACCAGGTGGCCGGTGTCGCAAGCTGCCATAGCCGACTCGATGCTCACCACATCGCGCATCTCACCTATCATGATCACGTCCGGGTCCTGGCGCAGCACATGTTTCAGTGCGTGATGGTAAGAAGCCGTGTCCAACCCGATCTCGCGCTGCTCGATTATGGACTGGTTGTCTTCGAACAAGTACTCGATCGGGTCTTCAAGTGTGATGATGTGTTTTTTGAAGTTTGCGTTGATGTGCTCGATCATCGCAGCCAGTGTGGTGGATTTGCCACACCCGCTCGGCCCGGCCACGATCACTATGCCACGTTGTGTTTCTGCGATCTGTTTAAGTATGTCAGGCAAGCCGAGTTCCCCGAAGCTCGGCACGCGGGTTTTGACGTGTCGCATTGCAAAGCAAAACTCGCCGCGTTGCTGGAACACGTTGGTGCGGAACCTGCCTATGCCAGGGGCATAGTATGAGAAGTCGGCTTCACGCTCGTCTTCAAGCCGCTTTTTGAGGTGTGCCGGCACCGCATGGTCGAGCCACGCTTTCATGCAGGCTGCATCCGGGTACGGAAAGTCCGCCGGGTAAAGCTGTCTGTTGATCCTGAACACGACCGGTGTGCCGACCTTGATGTGCACGTCGGAAGCGCCACTTTCGACTGCCGCTTTCAACACGTTGTGGAAAAGCTCGATGTAGTCCATGAGTTAAAGTTGTCTTTGTCGTCTGTAAACCGACTCGGTTGAACTAAACTGCAGGTCTTTGCGCGGCTTGAATTGTCTTACCGTACACCAACCACAAAAGCGCAGGACCGTCTCAGAAACTCTTTTACAACGCTCACGCAAAAGATGAATAGGCCAGCGCATCCAGACGCGCCTGGGAGTGCTTTGACAGACCAGTGAAGAGCATTGAGACATGGTATCCGCTGTGTTTGTTGCCGCTACAGGCCACCACCACACCCATGCAGTTGAACCGGCTGTTATCGCGCGGGGATTGCACTGTAACGGTCATCTCCGTCCACAACGATAGCGGCACCGGACTACGAAATTCGATCCCGTTTTTTCTGAACAGGACATCTTCAGGTGGGAGTGAAAGTTTAGTTTGGCGCGCCTCAACCGTTACGCGCTGTTGAGTTTGGGCAATACGCGTGCCAGCTTTTCTTGCACTCATAGGGCTTGCAATACGCTAACACACAATTTCAATTCGTCAAACTGTGCTTACCATTCTATGACTGCTGCGGCCCAAGTTAACCCTGCGCCAAATGCAACAAGTAACACCAAGTCGCCACGCTTGATTCGACGCGACTCGACAGCTTCGTCAAGCGCAATTGCAACCGATGCCGCCGATGTGTTGCCGTACTTGTCAAGATTCACAAACATCTGTTCCGGTTTTGCGCCTAGTCGTTTCGCGACAGCGTCAATGATCCGGCGGTTTGCCTGGTGCGGGATTATGCATTTGATCTGGCTGATGTCCAGTTCGCATCTTGCGAGTGCTTCGCGTGCCGCGTTGTGCATTGCCTCGATGGCATTTTTGTATGTCTCGGGTCCGTCCATCTGCAGGTAATGCAGACCGGCCTTGACGGACTCGATTGTTGCCGGGTGTTTGCTTCCGCCGCCGGGTAACGCAAGTAACTCAGCTTTTCTGCCATCTGCACCCATCACAGCCGTAAGCAAGCCATGCGAATCTGGCCGGTTCTGTAGTATTGCTGCACCCGCCCCGTCGCCAAACAACACGCATGTGTTACGGTCGCGCCAGTTGATGATGCTGGAAAGTTTCTCCGCTCCGATCACGAGCACGGTGTCGTAGGTTCTAGACATGATAAACTGCTGGCCGATCTCGAGTCCGTAAATGAACCCTGAGCAAGCCGCCTCAATATCAAATGCTGCGGCGCGGAAAGCGCCAATCTTTCGTTGTACAATGCATGCGGTTGAAGGGAACGGCATGTCAGGTGTCACAGTAGCGACTATGATAAGGTCAATTTTGTCCGGTGTGATGCCGGCTCTGTCCAATGCTTTTGCGGCGGCCTTTGCTGCTAGGTCGGATGTGCACTCGTCTTTAGCGGCTATGCGTCGTTCGCGAATGCCGGTGCGTGTGAGTATCCATTCGTTTGAAGTGTCAACAAGCTTTTCCAGGTCGGCGTTTGTGAGCACCTTTTCGGGCGCGTACGAACCCACGCTTGCAATTGAACAGGTGCGCCCCAAGAAATTAAACTTGGCACGCGGATTTTTGAACCTTGCGGGGGCAGACTCGCTCATGCGAAAGCAGTCGCTGCGACTGTGGGTTTCTTGCGGAAGAACAGTTCGTTTGCGCGCCCGATTTCGCGGATGATGATCTCGTTAAGATGCGAGCTGAAAGTTTCAGTGGTGACCCTGATTGCATTCATAACGGCTCGTTCCCGTGCCGAGCCATGCATGATCATTACATTGCCGTTCAAGCCAAGCAACGGCATGCCACCGTATGCGTCCGGGTCGAGTCGGCGCCTGATTGTGCGCAATGCGCCGCGCACGAGCAGTGCGCCGATCATGCGCTTTGGATTCATTGTAAGCTCGTTTTTGAGCCAGACAAATATGCCTGTGGCAAGGCTTTCGCATGTCTTGAGCACGACGTTGCCGACGAAACCGTCACATACAACCACATCAACACGGTTTGCGAAAAGGTCGTGGCCTTCGACATTGCCGATGAAATTGATGTCGGCCTGTTTGCACAGTTTGAATGCTTCCTGGGTAAGCTCGTTGCCTTTGACATCCTCGGTGCCGACGTTGAGCAGGCCGACGCGCGGGTTTTTGTACCCGAGAATCTCGCGCGAATAGACTGCCCCCATTATCGCGTAGTGTGCAAGGTGAATGGGGCGGCATTCAAGGTTTGCGCCTGCATCGAGCAGAACAAAGTAGTTTTGCGGTGCGGGAATGATTGTGGCTATGCCGGGCCGGTCAACACCTGCAAGCGGACGGAGTCTGATCGTTGCAGCCGCAACAACGCCACCTGTGTTCCCGGCCGAAATCAACGCGTCTGCCTTGCCTTCCTTGAGCAACTCGACGCCGCGCGCAATTGAACAATCCGGCTTGCGCCGCAGGCCGTTTACGGGCCGGTCATGCATGGTAAGCACCTCGCTTGCGTGCACAATCGAGACGCGGTCGTCGCGCAACCGGGCCGTTTGCATAGCCGGCTGGATTTGGTCACGGTCACCTACAAGGAACAGGGTACTGACTTTGGTCTTGTCTGCGTGTAAGGCGCGCTTGACGCCCTCAATGATGACGCCACAGCCGAAGTCGCCACCCATTACATCAACTGCAATTCGCATACTCGACCGCAAGCCGGGTTTGCCCCGACCAGGTTTTTTCTCGGGTTAAGCCGCCGTCTTGACGGTGACAACCTGCCGTCCTTTGTAATAGCCGCACGCTGGGCAAACGCGATGCGGCACGTAAGGTGCAGCACACTGCGGGCACTGACGCAATTGCGGTAACTTCAGCACGCTGTTGTATGCGCGGCGCATACGCTGGCGGCTCTTCGACGGTTTACGTTTCGGAACACCCATTGCACTTCAAAGTTTTAACTTGTTCAATTCAGCCCAGGGAGTCGAGCCCTTTGGGGCTTGCGCGATACCGCGCGTTAATGCTTTGCCCTTGGCTGCGCCCGGCGGTACACCCGGACAATCCGGTCCACACACCGGGTGTTGTGGAAACGCGAGCAAGATATCCTCGCGCAGAAACGGCGTCAAGTCAACGCATTCGTTTACCACTGGCACGGCATCGTCACCTTCCAACGGCAAACTCAGCAGCGGCCCCGACAGCATTACTTGGTGCTTAAACGGACGCAAACAACGCACGCATTGGCAGTCCAACGCAAGCTTCAGCCGCCCGCTGATCAGGATTTCTTCGCTGACAAGTTGAACTGTCAGATCGTACAGGAGCGGTTCATGCACTTGCAGCATTTCGTCCAGGGTGTCTATGTCCAACTCGGGCACAGGTATTTGCCCTTTGAACAGCATTTCGCCCCTGGCCAATTGTCTTATGTTGACAAGTATCGGCATAGGTCAGTCTGTTTGTTTCGATTTTTTCGCAAACCCAAACTTGTGCGCCAACGCTGTGCAGACATGCGGCGGCACGAAACAACTTACGTCGCCACCAAGCCGCGCTATTTCTTTGACGACACTGGAGCTTAAGAACGTGTAGGTTTCCTTCGGCGTAAGAAAGATTGTTTCGAACTTGTCATTTAGCTTTCGGTTTACAAGCGCCAGTTGAAACTCGAATTCGAAGTCGGAGACAGCACGCAACCCGCGCAATACGGCAGATGCACCCCGTCGTTTCACGTAGTCCACGAGCAACCCGCTAAATGAGTCTGCCTCGGCATTTTGGATTGGTTTTATTGCGCGCTCGACCATGCGCAGCCGTTCAGCCAAGGTGAAAAGCGGCTGTTTACGTTCACTTTCAGCCACAGCCACTATCACACGATCAAACAACCGCGCAGCACGCTGGATAACGTCCAGATGCCCGTAAGTGACCGGGTCAAAGCTGCCGGGATAAACAACCGTGCGCATGGCTTATAACTTAGCATGTATCTGGCCAATTCCCAGAACGAAATCGAATTAGACACCGTGCACACAAGCGGTTTTGACAGGAACAGTACGCCGTTTGACTACGGGTCGGTGGTTAATCCAATGCCAGCCGGTAGTACCTGATCGGATCACGAAATCCTTTTAGCGTAGTAGGCGGCATCTCAACACATTTTTTGGCCAGCTCGGGGTCGAGTCTGGCGATATGATTGAAGGTTGATTCGCCGATCAAAATTTGGCCGCTTGCACTGAGATTTTCGAGGCGGCTGGCAAGGTTTACATCCCGACCGAACACCGTGTAATTCAATATGTGCGCCTCTGACCCCATCAGACCAACCGTTGCAATACCGCTGTTGATGCCAATGCCAAGCCACAGGATGGGCAACAGTTGCAAGGGCGGCTCGCCTTTTTGTGCACGTAAAGCATTTTGCTCCTGCAACCGTGCGTTTTCGGCCATGCGCCGGCGATTCACGGTTTCAACAGCGCGTTGCACCGCTATGGCAGCCTGCACCGCGCGCAGAGCATGGGCAGGTTCGGGCGCAGGCGCACCCCAGAACGCCATCACACAATCACCGATGTATTTGTCCAATGTACCGCCGTGGTTCTTGACCGTGTCCGCCACAATCGAAAGGTAAAGATTTACAGTTGCCAGAGTCTCACGCGCGCATTCTTCGAAACACGCCTCGGCTGCCGGGCCGCTCAGGCCGCGTTGCTGGACAAGCTCGGCTGCCTCAGCCCGGCTTGTGTCAGTAAGCCGGGTAAACTCGCGCAGGTCGGCAAACATCACGGTGACCTCGCGTGATGCACCGCCAAGCGACAATGAGGTCGAGCTTAACAGTTCCTGGACAACCTCAGGTGAGACCAGCTTGGCGAATATTGACCTGATCCGGCGTCGTTCTTTTTCAGCAAAAACGACCCTGTATGTTACCAGTGCCAGATGCTCAAGCAGCACACCTCCGAACAGCGGCATTACAATCGGCAGCCAATACCGGTGTTGGACATACACCCATGCACATGCACAAACGTAGATGCATCCGAGTAAGACTGCAGTTGCTGTTGCCCAACCGACGCGAAGCCGCCAGGTACCCAGAGCTGTGCAGGTACCCAACAGACAGATCAGGATCAATTCACCCCCTAAACCGATGCGGCGGATGAACCGGTTTGTGAGCACCGAATTTGCCACGTTCAAATGCGCGCTTACCAGTAAAGTTTCTTTTTCAAGCGGTGTGGCGCCGCGGTCTGTCAGGTCGCTGCCGGTTGCAGCCGAGCCGATTATGACAAGTTTACCGCGCCACAGATCATCTGTCGGGTTGGCTGCGGTGCGCATGCGCGTGTTATGTTTGCGCAACAGTTCTTCAACCGGTTCCTTGCTCAGCCACGAGTCAGTCGGCGTGACGGCCCAATCAATGTGAATACAGCCGTGTGCGTCAACGGGGATAACGCGCCGCACACCGTTGTGGCCGTGCAAGATCACATGCGAGCGTGTGCGGTCAATTTCGGCCCGAGCAAGGTCAAGTCCCAATGCCTGTGCAGCCAACGCAATGCCCAATTGCCAGACGCGTTCGGTTCTGAACGGTTTTGCTTTGGCAGGCCAGCCGGCAGGTATGTTTTCACCGATGAAATCTGCCAGATCAAAATTTCCGTCTGCGTCAAGCGGAACGACTATTTCAGGCAGACCAGCACGCGGCAGGATAATCTTGTCCGGTTCAACTCGTGCTTTGCGCAAATCAATCCCGTAAGACTTGTCTGCCTCGGCCAGTTTGAACAACGGATGCCAAAGCTTGTATTCCTCGAACACCTTGACACGGCGCAGTATGCCGTCTGAGTCCGGCTCGGTTGATACATCGCCCAAGCAAAGTGCATTTGTGGCAAACAATGGATGTGGCACAAGTGCAGATTCAGCCGCCAGAATAACATTGCTCGCCCGGCGTATCCGCCATGCAAAGAAGTCATCAGACTCAACCAGCAGCGTGTTTTCAACGCGGGTGGGTGGTTCGCCCTTGTGCAGTTCGGTAAGCCACTGGTCCAGTCCGGGCTCGAACGCCGGGTCAACCTGCACAGGCGCATGGTCCGGGCGCAACTCGCCTAGAAGGATGTCTATTGCGATTGCAGTTGCGCCTTGTGCGGCGAGTTCTTGCACAAGCCGTCCGTAAACATGCCGCGGCCAGTAAAGCCCGTACCGGAACCCAAGCTCACCGCTGTTCAATGCGGCGATGCTGTCATCGCTGATGAAAACGAACCCAAGATTTGTTGAAATCGGCGCATTGAAATGCCGCGCCAGGCGCACGCGCCAGTCAAACGTCTTCCACTCGAGCTGCTCGATCGGGCTGAACCGCGTTGCTTGGAAGACACAGGCAAAAACCAGTACGCCAGCGGCAATCAGGACTGGAGCAGCTTGTTGTGGTTTGAACCGTGCCACGTTGCACGTGAAAATAACAAAACCAGGGCCGGCCAAGCCAGCCCTGGTTATGCGAAAGACCTATTGTGTCAACTATTCCTTCCCAGAAGCACTCGGTTGTGGTGTAACTGGGCTTATGGTTGTTGGGACCCATTCGATCGTGCGGTCGGGTGCAAAGGCAGTTGGTGGCTGTTGCGGACCGAGGCCGTACTCTTTTCCAGGTTGAACAAGCTCGCCTTCGGCCTGTGCCGGGATACTTGTCAACAGGCCCGTGACGGGGTCGTACATCTGGCCGCCCTGGACGACCTGCGTGACTATTGAGCCATCCGGTTTGACATAAGACATCACAACCTGGCCTGAAAGCACCTTGACCAAGCCGCTGGCATCGAGCATGTAAACTGTACCGCGCACGCCAGCCACCCCGTTCGGGAACTTGACCTCGTATTTGGATGCGCCTGTCATCTTCTTGACGATGCCAAAGACGCGCCCTGCCCGTAAATCGAGTTGTGTCTCTGTCACCAGATCGGTTCCGGTTTCCATCCAGGTGAGTTTGTCCAACGCTAACACAGTGTTCTCGTACATCCGCACCATGTTGACGCGCGCCTCGGCGTCTGGCTTGTAAACGAACACAGGCGAAATCATCCGTTCAGACACTTGCTCGCGATCCCACAACAACATGTCAACCTGCGAGCCTGAAGCAGTCTGGATTACGGTGCCGGGTTTGAGCACATCACCAACGTTTAGCGTGTGCCACTTGTTGTCACCGGTTGTATATCTTGCTGCACCTTTGATTCGGACGATCTTTGCCGCCCCTTGGGCTGGTTGTTGAGCCGGCAGAACCGCCGCCCACGTTGCAATTACAATCGCCAAACCCCAACCCGTTACCTTGGTTTGTAGCCTAGCCGTCTGTTTCATAATCTGTTTAGCGGTTTTTCGAGTTTTTATGTTGCAGACCTGCAGCTAGTTTAAGCTAGCACCAGAAGTTGTCAACAGGGTAAATGCATTTTTTTTCGGCCCCTATTTTGCAGCTTTTTCCGTGCCGGCCGGTGCATTTGCAGTTGCATGCTCGACCAGGCGGGTTTTGACAAGCTCCAGATACGTAGTTGCGATCGGGTTGTCGCGCGGTTGGATGCGCCTGGAGCGTTCGAACCACGGTTTTGCCGCAGCATAATTGCCAAGTTGCACGTAATGCCAGCCGACGTGTGCCAGGGTAAAATACCCGTTTGGATCCAGCTCTTCAGCCTGTTGATAATACGGTTCTGCTGCCGCATGGTCGCCTAGCCAGTCCAAACACATGCCGTATCTGAGCCAACTGAACGCGTCATGCGGGTTAAGTTGCATTGCCCGCGCAAACCATCCCATAGCTTTAGCGGCTAATTGCCTATAATTATCGTTACCTAGCCAGCTCTCAAGCCGATATGCTTCGCCGATGTGGTATGCGGTCTCGAAATTCATTGGCTCGATCGCCAATGCTCGTTCAAGCAACGCAACTTGAGCGCGCGAGTAACTCTTTGCTTGGTGGGCGCGCTGCAACCACACGTACTCCCCGGTGCGACGCCATTGTTGCCAGCCCAAATAACTTATGAGCAGCAGTAACAAGACCGTGACGAAGGCTTTGCCTGGCAACCTTAACCCAAACCAATACCGGTCTGCGACAAATCTAATGTGGCAAGCAAGGAACGCCATTAGAGTTATCGCTAGGATTGCATTGGCCGGGATATGCATGTTGAAGTCAACCCACGAATGCAGTAACAACGCAACCAAGCCCAAAGACGCCCCGAGCACAAAAGCGAACCTGTTACTGGAACGCAACCCGAGGTCGCCTGTGGCGACTCTGCGTACTAGTTTCCAAGTGTTTCTGACGCCTGCCCAGAAAATCAGCCAGACACTCCCCGCTAACGCACCGCCAACCAATCCGTAATCTGCCAGTAAGTTTAGGTAGTCATTGTGCACGCGGTAGGGCTCTGCTTGGAGGCTTTCAGGCCTGTATTTTGGGAAACAGAAGTTGAAGTGGCCCGGGCCGACGCCGAACCAGAGATTGTCCTTCCACATTAGTATTGTTGCATCCCACAGTTCGTACCGTGTATCAGCCTGGATGTCGCCGACCTGCGAAATTGCGCGCCGGATGCGTTGCTCGAAGAAGTATGATCTGGGTGCAAAATATATGCATGCCGCAGCTAACAATGCAAACAACGCAATTGCAGGCAGCCGGTAGTTGCGGTTCCATGCAAGCAACCCGAAAAACAAAAGCAGCGACAACCCGGCTGCAACCCAACTGCCGCGTGAGACCGTCACACCTAGCCCGAACACAATGATCAGCGCCGCATAACCGAGCAGGATTTTCGTGACGGGTTTTTGTCGCCCGGCCAGCACATAGCCAAGTGCAACCGGCAGCAACATTTCAAGGAAACCAGCCAGATGATTCGGGTTGATGTACGTGCCGCTGCCGCGATGTCTGTACGGCTTGACAAAGTGCCATACGTAATCTGAGTCGGTGATGTACTGATAAATTGCGTACCCGGCGATTCCCATTGCAAGAAACACAAGCGTAAAGGCGATGATTTGTGTGGTTGCTTGCGACTGGAAATTGTTAAGGATCACAAAGAAAACCGTTGCATAAACAAGCATTCGGATCAATTCCGCCCGCCCCACATACTCGATGTCGGCATGTAAATACCGCACAATTGCGTACACGAGAAACGCGGTCACAGCCCAACAAACCGGCGGCCAGAACAAACGCGGTTCGGGATTGATCCACAGCCGCACAACCCATAGCACAAGCAGACCTGTTGCGAGCGCTTGAATGACGAGGAAATCCTGGACCCGAACTGCGCCCGTTGCAAGCGGACCGAAGACGAGCAGCCCGAGCAACAAGGCGAGCATCGTGTGCTCGAGCAACTTATCAATTTTGGTCCGGGTCATTTTTCCGCCTGTCTCAGATGTGGGCTATATGTTTTTAGCCAACAAACTCGCGCGGGTCGGTGATCCTGCCCGTAACAGCACTTGCAGCCGCCGTTGCGGGCGACGCGAGGTAAATCTGGGCATCTTTGTGACCCATGCGGCCTGGGAAATTGCGGTTTGTTGTGCTGATACATCTGAGCGGTTTATTGGCTCGGCCAAATGTGTCCGGCGGCCCGCCCAGACATGCAGCGCAACTCGGGTTCTCGGTCATTTGCACGCCGGCTGCAACCAAAATCTCCCAAATGCTTTTGTCCCCCCAAAATGTGCTCTTCAGATCATCAATAACCTCGGGTGTTGCAGGCACGCCAAATGTCTCGATTGCAACAGTTCGGCCGCGTAAGATTCGTGCACATTCGACGAAGTCACTCGTCTTGCCGCCGGTGCAAGAGCCGATGTACACGCGGTCAAGTTGCACCGCGCCGAGCGCGGCGGCTTTTTCGCACCGGCTCGGGTCAGGCGGACAGGCAACCACAGGCTCGAGTCTGTCAAGTTCAATCACAAGTTCAGAAACGAACTTTTGTTCCCTGTCAGGCTCGACTGGCGTGTATTTGAGATTAGTGTTGTTGAGCCTGGTGCGGTTCTCCACAAACTCGGCTGTGCGTCCGTCAAACGGGAAGATGGCGTTTTTTGCGCCGGCCTCGATTCCCATGTTTGCAATGGTCATCCGGTCTTCAATCGAAAGCGAAGCGATGCCAGCCCCGCCGAACTGCATTGCGCAGTAGGTTGCACCGTCAAATCCGATCTGGCCGATTATATGCAGGATGATGTCCTTGGCCATTACGCCTGGGTTAAGTTTGCCCTCGAGCACAAAATGCATTGTTTCGGGCACTTTCAGCAACAGTTTGCCTGTGCCCATCACAAAAGCCGCGTCTGTGTTACCGATCCCCGTGGCAAACTGGTTGAATGCACCGGCTGTGCACGTATGCGAGTCTGTGCCAAACAACACTTCACCGGGCCGCGTATGGCCTTTTTGAGCCAGAGCAACATGGCAAATACCGGCGTAGCGCGGCCCGAATTGCCGTTTGAAATGACCAAGCACGGGGTTAAACGACCAACAACCGGCGCCACCCAGGCTGACATCGTAGAAATGTTTTATGCCCTGCTCGGCCACGAACTGACGCAGCGAATCAATGTTGCGCGCTGCAAGTGGGTCGGCAGTGAAAATGTAATGGTCTGGGATGATGACAACCTTGGCCGGGTCCCACACCTTGGCATCCGGGCCGAATTCGCGCTTAAAAACGCCAATTGTGCCAGGGCCGCAAACGTCATGCGTCATCAGCACATCAGCACCAACCCAGATGTTTTCGCCCGGCTCGACCCGCGCCCGACCCGCCGCGCGCGCAAGGATTTTCTCGGTCAATGTCATCAGCCGACCAGCTTACCGTTGCGTGGTTTAGCATGCAACAAACGAGTTGGCCGGCCCCGTGGGTGGGAAGCGGTTCCGCAATTTCATAGGCTTAACCCAGATGTTTCACACATCTTTCGTACTTCAGTCTTCCAAGTCCGCCGCCTACCTCACACCTATGTGTGACGAACAGGTAGCCGTTCAGCTCCGCATAGGCAAGTATCCGCTCTCAATTATCGCTTCAACGCTTAAACGCATTATGCGTCCCAGACGCACTCAGCTTGGGCGAGATAGGTGTCTCGTGCAGCCGCTGTAGGATGCGCCACGGCGGTTTCGTCACCACACCGGTGCGCGTTTGTGAAATATCCGGTGGTTAAAGTGCCGGCTCGGTCGTTTTTAGGGCAGGCTCAGTTCAGCCAAAACAGGCGTTTGCGGGATTCTGAGCCAGACGGTGCGCCGATCAATCTTTTCACAACGCAACATCACCAGGCCGTCAGCGGTTTTGATACTCAGGGTGTCTCCAGCGAAAACCGGCATCGTTTGGCGCCCAGTTTGAATTATTGCCGACGAGCGATTGCCAGACACAAGAATACCGCGCACAGCCAATTGGTTCATTGCCTTTAGGCCGGCTTGGACCTTCGGATCGTGCGCGGCGGCGTTTGTGGAATTGCCTTCTTCCGGTATGCCGGTCGGCGAACTATTGATGATTTTCAGGGACGGATTCGGTTGCGGGTCCGCAGGTTTGGTATTCCTTGCAAATGCAATGTTGCCTAGTGCAGATTTCGCTCTGCCAAACAGTTGATTCACAAATTGAGCTGGGGTGGTTGATGCTTGACCTGGTTTTGCCGACTGGGCTTTTGCAAGTTGTGGTTTTAGAACGAACACACACGCAACACCGCCTGCGGCAGCGAGCACAACAATAACCGCCAATTTTTTCATGCCGACCTGATTTGTCAGCACGGCCAAAGCCAAATATCGAACTCGTAGGTTTTGTGTTTGACTCAGCTTAAAAGCGGGCGTTTCCCTGTCCCGATTTTGGACACCGTGCGCTACTTTTGGACAGTTCGCGTGACCGACCAGCGCGGTTTTGTCTGCCACGGCGCGAGGTGTCCAATCATGATCGAGGCGTTTTGGGGTGCAACGAAGCCGGACACGTGCACGGGCAGTCTCGGTGGAACTGCAACCCTCGAGTTCAGTTTGTGGATTCGTGAGTTGTGCTTTGGCAAAATGCAAAAGCATCGGCTGCCCCTTTTTGCCATGCAGAATCGAGCCGGTTTTTGGATTGCCGCCACGGGCAGGTTGGTGGTAATCGGGTGCATGCCTGAGATTGAAGCATTGTTGGAAGCGCATCTGCGGAAAACACCTGTAATCGGTCGGGGCGTGTATATCGCGCCGGGTGCAGTTGTTGTTGGTGACGTAACTTTGGGCGATTATTCAAGTGTATGGCATGGGGCGGTACTGCGCGGTGACATCAACCGGATTGTGGTTGGGCATCATACGAACATCCAGGACAACGCTGTGTTGCATTTGACAGGTGAGCTGCCGTGTGTGGTGGGCGACTACGTCACCGTTGGCCATGCCGCAGTGGTGCATGCGTGTATAGTGGGAAACGAGGTCTTGATCGGCATGGGGGCGGTTATTTTGGACGGTGCGGTAATTGGCGAGCAGTCAATAGTCGGTGCGAAAGCACTCGTAACGCAAGGCACACAAATACCGCCCGGATCACTTGTCTTGGGTGTACCGGCCCGCGTGGTCAGGCAGCTCACGGCCGATGAACGCGCCAGATTCAAGGTGTGGGCCGATGAATACGTTCGGATTGCAATGTACTGCCTGCAACACGGAAATGTGACTAAGCCCCGGTCAAGCATTTGATCGAAATGCCGACCGTAAACAGAAATCGCGCGGTGAGTACCGGGGCGATCTGATTAGTCGGTCTAGCCCGGCGCGGCCAAATTCCATTTTTAACCGAGATTTTGCAGTTGGTACCCGGCTTTCATTCGCAACTCCTTGTGCCGGGTGAATGTCCAAGCTCAGGTTTACGTGTCGAATAGCGACTGTTCAATTGCAACGGCTTTGGCATCTGCGCAACACCATGCAAACCATGTAGTCATGCCTCCGCCTCATCCAATGTGAGGATGCAAACGCAAAATCTTGGATAAATTCGATGACCAACTGTTACGTTGGCCGGAAGGGTGATAACCTGGCTGAATTGGCCACGCACAGGATGCGCATCTGCAGGTGCAGCGCGTAAGTGGACTGCACGCCCTGCCAATTCTCCGCATCTCCGCGTCTTGCGTTAAGGAGGCGGACGCATGAGGCCATGTGTCCCTACCACGCAGCAAATTTTTTTTGCGTAGGGACACATCCCGGAGGCGTCCGGTCGGTGTGGCCGCACAACTGTTATTGTGCTGTGGCGCGCAGCGCTCTTGGCTGCAGGTCTTCCTGCGACCAGGACGGTCGCGCGCTGGGGTAGATTGGCACGCGGCCATCCTGGCCGCAGTGCCCTCAAGGTGGGTAGAGCGCGGCAGGCGCTTTTTTCGACTGGGACAGTTCTGGAGCTGTGAAATTACGTAATGTAGCGGTATTAAGCGCGGTGTTGTTTCTGCGGGCGCGGACGCCCGCGCGCCTTTGGCAGGATTTGTCGCGCGCCTGCCAACTTGGCGGATGATAACGGCACGGACGCATGAGGCCATGCGTCTCTACCGACTCTGTAGCCGCGCCCGTAAGGG
>Ga0078972_1010997_pt1 | contig 16481 bp, 12 predicted proteins | sample YelNatPaOPGAMG01_FD_67568 | JGI IMG/M metagenome (GOLD analysis project Ga0078972, IMG submission 67568) | Hot spring thermophilic microbial communities from Obsidian Pool, Yellowstone National Park, USA - OP-RAMG-01 (SPADES assembly) (version 2) | ecosystem: Environmental > Aquatic > Thermal...
GATGGTTGGGTGGAAATTCAGTTTCTGCAAATTTTTTAGCAACCATAATTGGCTCAATAAGTTATTTTGCAACAATGACAGAAGCGCCATTTGTTCATACTTTAATGAAAATGGGAATGGGAAAAGGACCAGCACTTGCTTTGCTACTCACAGGACCTGGGCTCAGTTTACCAAACTGGATTGTAATAGCACGTGTATTTGGATTAAAAAAAGCACTTGTGTATGTACCAGTGATGATTACTCTCGGAACACTCGTTGGTTTTGTTTTTGGAAATTTCTTTTAATTAAGGGAGTAAAGTGATGGATGCAAAAAGTATTTATTTTGCAGATGAATTTCGTTCTTTTATGAAAAGCGCTCAGGGTTTAACAGATGATGATTTTAAAAAAATTATACCGGTTATAAAAGTAAAAATATTAAATTCAAATGACAAAGACCCGATAAAAATATTTTATTCTATTATGGATTTTATTTCACAAAACTGGCATAAACAAACTCCTGCTCCTGTGCATGCTGACTGGCATCATTTCATAGTGCCAGGTGTTTTACTGGCTGCTTTACGAAATGCAAACTATGAAGTTACTGATAAAGACATAGAAGAAGGAATTCAAAGGGGTGAGAAATTTTTTGGTGGTTCTTGTGGTTTTGCCGGAACCTGTGGCGGTGCTTATGGGGCAGGCATAGCTCTTAGTATTTTTTATAAAATAAATCCATTGCATGATGAAAAGAGATCTGAAATTATGGAAATTGTGAGTAATATTTTAAAAGAAATTTCAAAATATAAAAGAAGATGCTGTAAAAGAAGTAGTTTAATCGCGATAAAAAAGGTTGTTGAAAATTTAAATGCAAAAAATATCAACAAAATTCAGATAGGGGAACAAATAAAGTGTAAATGGTTTCAAAATAATAAAACCTGCCTTGGTGCAGATTGTTTATTTAGAAATTAGTCATTTTACTTTTATGATAAAACTTATAATTAATGAAAAATTATTTTAATTAGGATAAAAAAATTTAATTAAAAAATAAGGTATTGTAATCCAATATCAGGGAAAAAATTATTTAAAAAATATATATTATAAAGTGACAAATTTACATATTCGTATAAAAATGTCTTAACAAATTTATATATTTATGTAAAAATATCAAAAAAGGAAAGGAAGAAAAATATGACAATTATTAATAGGTTTTTACAGGATATTTTATTTAATAATAAATTTACACGCCAAATGAGGTTTATTTCAGGTCCAAGGCAATCTGGAAAAACTACAATTGCAAAAATTCAATTAGAAAGGACCAACTGTAATAATAAAAATGAAAATATGTATTAATAAGTATAAAAGATTATGGACCAGGTATTGAAAAGGAAAATTTGAAAAATATATTTAATATGTTTTATCAGATTGAAAAAATTGATACCAGAAAACATGGTGGTATGGGGCTTGGTTTGTATATTGTGCAGGAAATAGTAAAATAGCATAATGGCTTAATATGGGCAGAGTCAAAAGGTGTTGGTAAAGGAATAACTTTTAATATTTTATTACCAATGTAATAATTTTATTATTTGTTGTATTTCCAAAAATAGCAAAAAAAAGTGATTTTTGGAAATATATTACTTTTCTATAATTTCCCATATACCAATCCTTTCCCCATCCATTTATTAATAAAATTTTTCATTTCTTGAAAGTAAGGAGTGGATTTTAAATTTTCAAATTGAGTGCCTGGTAATGGTGTGAATTTGTGAAAATGAATTCGGCAGCCAGAACCAATTAGATATTCACAAAATTTAATTGTATTCAAAACATCTTTTTTTGTTTCAAAAGGGAACCCGGAGATAATATCAACATCAACTTTTATTTGATGCTTTTTGGCAATTTCAACAGCATTTAATACTTCTTTTACTGTATGTTTTCTGTGTAATTTTTCTAAAATAATATCAGAGCCGGATTGGGCGCCTATTATAATTTTTTTATTACTGCAATACTTTTTTATTAACCCCAAAGTATCATCATTTACAAATTCGGGTCTTACCTCTGAGGGAAAAGAACCAAAAAATATCCTGCCCTTTTTATGAGTTAGTTTATAGAGTGAAGATAATAAATTTTCTAATTTGTTAAAGTTTAATTTTATCCCATCTTCGGAACCATAGGAAAAAGCATTTGGAGTTACAAAACGCAAGTCATTTAAATTATTTTTAATTAAAATTTCACAATATTTAAGTATATTTTCTATGCTTCTGTGGACTGGTTTTGCACCAAAAATTTTAGTTGTTTGACAGAAATAACAGTTAAAAGGACATCCACGTGTTATTTCCAAATACAGAGAATAATGCGGGTCTTTAAGTGGATAAGGTGGAAAGTTATCCAGGTTAACTTTATTTTTTGCTTCAATGATTTTAGGTAATTCATTTATTTTAAAAATTTCATCAATAATATTTTCTGCTCCGCCTTTTACAACAATATCAAAGCCATTAATTAAACATTCCTGCGGTTTTGCAGATGGATGTGGTCCACCGCATACAAAAATGCTTCTTTTGTAAACATCCTTTAATTTTTGTAAAATTAAAAAATTATCATTTGCATTCTGTGTGCTAAAAGAAAAGAGAAAAAAATGTTTTTCATTATTTTTTAAGGATAAATTATTTAATTTTTCAAAAATAACAATATCTTTGTTAATAAAATAATTATAAGTTTCAAGTATGCCAAGTAATGAATAAATACTGTTTCTATTTTGTTTTGTTAAATATAAAATAATCATAGATATTATTATATATTTTACAGGTAAAAATTCCATAAAAAATAAATGAAAATTGGTAATCCCTTCTATGAAAGTGGCTGTCAAGAGAAAAATACTGATAAAAATAAAAAATTTAGGACTGCGAGTTTATATTGCTTATGATAAAAAAATAATAAAAAAAAGCCCTATAACATCGCTGTTATAGGGCAAAAGGTACGTATTAAAAGTGGAAGAGAGAATTAAACGTACCTATAATTTATAAAGCATATCAGCATAAGTTGGAGTTGGCCAGATATCAGAAGGAATCAATGTTTCTAATTTATCAATGTCGGTTCTTAAGTCCTTTAATTTTGTGAACACGCTGTCTCTGAAATTTTCTGCTTTTTCTACTGTATCAGATATTTCTAACGCATTTGATAGCGCCTCTTCTAATTTTTGCAATTTTTCATTTGCAGAATCAAAAAGAGAAGCGATATTTGATAATAATTCATTAGAGGTATCTGATTTTACTTTACAATTTTCCATATTAACAATGGTGCTGGATAAAATATTCATATACTTAATAACAGCGGGTAAATACTGCCTTTTTACCATTTTTATTGCTGTTTTTGCTTCTATTGCAATTTGTTTGGCATATTGTTCAATATATATTTCAAATCTTGAATGCAATTCTTCTTTTGACAGAACTTTGTATTTTTCAAATAGTTTTTCTGCTTTTTTAGTTATCATTGTTTTGTGTGCATCGACTGTGTTTTTGATGTTTAAAAGCCCGCGTTTTTCTGCTTCTTTTACCCATTCTTCTGAATAATTATTACCATTGAATATTATTCTGCCGTGTTCTTGCATAACTTCTTTTATTATCTGCGTTGTTTCTTTATTTACATCCTTTGCTTTTTCTATGCGGGTTGCTATTTCATCAAGGGCTTCAGCCACTATTGTATTTAAAATTAAATTTGGTCCTGCAATTGACATTGATGAACCAACCATCCTGAATTCAAATTTATTTCCTGTAAATGCAAATGGAGAAGTTCTGTTTCTGTCTGTGTTATCCTTTGGTATTGCAGGAAGTGAATCAACTCCTACTTTTAAAAAGACCTTATCTTTTACCTGGAATTTTTCTCCTTTTGAAATTTTTTCAAGAAGTTCAGTTAATTCATCCCCTAAAAAAATAGAAATTATTGCTGGAGGTGCTTCATTTGCTCCAAGACGGTGGTCATTTCCAGATGATGCACAGGATGCTCTTAAAATATCCTGATGTGTATCAATTGCTTTTATTAAAGAAATTAAAAATAATAAAAATTGTAAATTTTGATGAGGCGTATTTCCAGGGTCAAGTAAATTTTCACCTGTGTCAGTTACAAGTGACCAGTTGTTGTGTTTTCCTGATCCATTAACGCCTGCAAATGGTTTTTCATGTAAAAGACAGACAAGACCATTTCTTAAAGCAACCTTTTGAATAATTTCCATTAAAAGTTGATTGTGGTCTGTTCCAATGTTTACATAACTAAAGTAAGGGGCGATTTCAAATTGTGCAGGTGAGACCTCATTGTGTCTTGTTTTTGCAGCAATTCCGACTTTCCATAATTCAGTATCCAGTTCAGACATAAATTTTATTACTCTATCTTTTATTGGACCAAAATAATGATCTTCCAGTTCCTGTCCTTTTGGTGGTGGCGCGCCAAATAAAGTTCTGCCACATAACATAAGATCCAGACGTTTTAAATAAAATTCTTTTTCAATTAAAAAATACTCCTGTTCAGGTCCTACGGTGGGTATTACCCTTTTTACTTTTTTGTTACCGAGTGCCTTTAATAAACGAACCGCTTGTTCTGATATTGCGTCAATTGAACGAAGTAAAGGAATTTTTTTATCAAGTGCTTCGCCGGTATAAGAATAAAAAACAGTTGGTATGCATAAAGTCACAGAACCTTGGCCATCTTCTTTTAAAAAAGCAGGAGTTGTGCAATCCCATGCAGTATAACCACGGGCTTCAAAGGTTGAACGCAGTCCACCTGATGGAAATGATGAGGCATCCGGTTCACCTTTTATTAAATGTTTTCCGGAAAATTCGAGAATTGCACCACCCTGACCATCCGGTGTTAAAAAAGCATCATGTTTTTCTGCTGTTGAGCCAGTTAGTGGTTGAAACCAGTGAGTGTAATGAGTTGCTCCTTTTTCAATTGCCCAGTTTTTCATTTCTTCGGCAACAACATTGGCTACATCTAAAGTAAGTGGCTCTCCGTCATCAATAGTTTTTAATAATTTTGCATAAATTTCTTTTGGCAGGCGCTTTTTCATTTCTTTTTTGCTAAAAACATTTAAACCAAACACGTTTTTAATACTTAGTTTTTTTTCCATTTCTCTTCTCCTTTCCACTTTTTTTAATTAATTTAATATAAATATAATTATAAGCAAATAATATGCCACAAAAATTAAAAGGATTTTATACAATTTTTAAATAAAAATGGTCAATTTTTAATCAAAAACAAAATATTTTGATTAAAAATTAATCATATAAAAAAAATATTGAAATTTAAATTGAAAAAATGTATAATTATGGTCATAATTTAATCAGGAGAAAATATGAGTATAAAAGAAAGTAATAAAATAAAAAAATTAAAATTAGTTCATTATATTGCCATTGAAATGAATAAAAGTCATTCAATGACCGAGTTGCTTGAATTAATTTTGGAAAGATGTATTGAATTAACAGGGGCGAACACAGGAAGTGTAATGCTTATTAATAAGGAAGAAAAAGTGCTTGATATACTGGCTTTTAAAGGGCTTAATAAGGATATAGTAAGTAAAACAAAATTAAAAATAGGACAGGGGATAACTGGCTGGGTTGCACAAACAGGACAACCAAAACTCGTAAATAATGCATTAAAAGACCCACAGTATGTAAAAATAAGAGATGACCTTTTATCAGAACTCGCTGTCCCAATAAAAACAGAAGATGAATTAATAGGTGTTATAAGTGTTGATTCTAATAAAGAAAATGCATTTACAGAAGATGATATGGAACTTTTAATAATGGTTGCTGAACTTGCAGCTCAAATTATAAAAAAAGATGTAATTCAGGAAAAATTACAGATAAAAATAAATTCACAGCAGATTTTGCTTGAGGCATTCAGTTTAATAGAAAGAGAAGAGGATTTAACAAATGTTTTTAATAATTTGATGGATATATTAAATGAAAAAATGGGTATTTTACGTGGAATGCTTGTTTTTGTTGAAAATGAAAATCCATCATCATTATTTATTAAATGTGCATATAAAATCAGTGAAGAAGCAATAAAAAATGGCAAATACAGAGTCGGAGAAGGAATAATAGGGAATGTTGTTTTAAAAGGACAAACAATAGCAGTAGAAGATATTTCAAAAGAAGAAATGTTTCTAAATAAATTAAAAATCAAAAGGGGGACTGATAAAATTTCATTTATTGCTTCACCAATAAAAGCAGGAAATGATATTTTAGGAGTTTTAGCAATTGAAAGAAAGTTTGAAAATAAAGAGCAATTTGAAGATAACGTAAATACAATTACTTTGCTGGCTTCTTTGTTAGCGTATAAAGTCCGAAATTATCAAAAAATGGAAAATGAAACAAAAAAATTATTGGAAGAAAATATAGAATTAAGAAAAGAATTAAAAGAACAATATAATTTTAAAAATATAATTGGGAAAAATGAAAAATTCCGTAAAGTTTTAGAACAGGTGAAAATGGTTTCAAATACAACTGCTCCTGTTTTAATAACAGGAGAAACAGGAACCGGAAAAGAATTAATTGCAAAAATAATACATTTTTTAAGTGAAAGAAGGGAAAAAAAATTTATAAGTATAAACTGTGCAGCCATACCAGAAAATTTATTGGAATCAGAACTTTTTGGGTATTATAAAGGGGCGTTTACCGGTGCTGTTCAAAATAAAAAAGGTAAGTTTGAACTGGCAGATGGTGGAACTTTGTTTTTAGATGAAATTGGCGAAATGGACCTGCATTTGCAATCAAAATTATTAAGAGCAATTCAGGAAAAAGAAATAGAACCATTAGGTGGTGAAAAAACAATAAAAGTTGATGTCAGAATAGTGGCGGCAACAAATAGAAATCTGGAAAAGTTAATTTCAGAAGGAAAATTCAGGTCTGATTTATATTACAGATTAAATGTCATAAATTTGTATTTACCACCACTTCGTGAAAGAAAAGATGATTTACCTTTACTGGTTGATTATTTTATAAAAAAATATGCACAGATTTATAATAAAAAAGTTATAGGAATAAACAAGGATGTTGAAGATATGTTTATAAATTATGATTGGCCAGGGAATATAAGGGAATTGGAAAATGTATTGGAACGCGCAGTTATTATGGCACAAACAAGCATAATAGATGTTAGTTTGATTTCAGAAAATTTAAAAAATAAAGATAGCGGGAAAAAAGGATTTGATTTAGATAACTATATAGAAAATTTATTAAATATGACTAAAAAAGAAACTAAAAATTTATTTGAAGATATAATATCGGTATTTGAAAAAATAATAATTGAAAAAATACTAATAAAAACAGGGAATAATAAATTAAAAGCAGCAAAATTACTTGGAATAAACAGGAATACATTAAAAGCAAAAATAAAAAAATATAGGATAAATTCGTGAAATTTTATAATTTTTCTGGAACTTTTTTAAAGCAAAATCTGTCAAAGGAAAAAGAAAATGAGAGAAATTGATAACAGAATAATTCAGAAAGCAAAAAATGGTGATAAAAAGTCCTTTGAAATAATTATAAATACATACAGACAGACCGTGATAGAAATCTGTTACAGGTATTTACGTAATCGGGAAGAAAGTTTTGATATGGCTCAAGAAATTTTTATAACCGTTTTTAATTCATTGAAAAATTTTGAGTTTAAATCAAAATTTTCAACCTGGCTTTACAGAATTTGTGTAAATGCCTGTATTAATCGCTACAATAAGTTAAAAATAGAAAAATATTATGAGATGGATTCGCTTTCAAAAGACAATGAGGATGATAAAAAAGAAATTGATTTAAAGGATCCAAGACAAAATCAGGATGAAGAAATGGAATTGGTAAATCTAAAAGAAAACATTTTTAAATGTATGCATGATTTTACAACTATTGAAAAATCAGTTGTTATTTTAAGAGATTTTCAGGGATTTGAATACAAGGAGATAAGTGATATATTAAATCTGCCGATTGGAAGTGTGAAATCAAAACTGTTTAGAGCAAGAGAAAAATTGAAGAACAGATTAAAAAGAATTTTAGGAGAAAAAAATGAACTGTAAAAAAGCAAAAAAAGTAATGGCAGAGTTATATGAAAATAAAAAACCAGAAAAGGATTTTTTTATTCATATAAAAAATTGTGATAAATGCAAAAAAGAATATGAATTGATTTTAAAAATGAAAAAGGCATTTTTAATTAGAGAAAATTTAAAAGTGCCTTCTGATTTTAATAAGAAAATTTTTGAAAAAATCGGTTTTGAAAACAAAAGCAGGGATTTTCGCATTTTTGAATGGATGTTCCAGAAACAATTTGCTTTTGCAAAAGTGCTTGTACTAATTTTGTTTTTTGCATTAATTTTATTTTCTGTAAAAGACCAGAAGGACTTAAATAATTACGAAAAAATCACCATAATTGATAATTTAGAAGAAAAAAATAAAACACAGATTACGCAAAAAAAAGAAGTAATTGAAAACAGAGAGCAAGTTATAGCACATATAGAAAGAAAAGAAATTGAACAAGGGAAAGTGGCTGATTTAAAAGATACAGAAGAAAAATCAACGACAACACAAACTCAAATTCAACCCTATTTTTCTACTGCTCGGAATTCAAATCTGGCACAAGGTGGATTGCAACCTACTGAAAAACCCGCTTCCTTATTTATTGCAAAATCAGATGATAAACCAAATGAAAACAAAACGCCTGAAATTGGTGAAATGAAAGAAAAATTCATTGTAAAGAAAAATGTTTTTAATCCTTTAAAAAATGAAAAATTTATGCTAAAATACAAAGTGGATAATAAGGAAGAAGTTGTGGTAAAAATTTTTAATAGAATTGGAGAGCCGGTGAATACGCTTTTAAATGAAGAAAAGCAACCAGGTATTTATGAATGTGTGTGGGATGGTAAAGAGGCAAATGGAAAAATTGTTGGCGCTGGAATCTATATTGTTTATTTAAAAATTGGCGCCTTTAACGAAAAGATAAAAGTAGTGGTTATTAAGTAAAAAGTATTTAATGTGCCAGAAGGTGAGGGGATGAAAAAAAAAGTTTTTATAATATTTTTTGTTTTATATTTTAATTTTTTATTTTCAGCAGGTGGGGCTGGAAATGATTTTTTAAGGGTAAATCCACATGCAAAATCAGCAGCAATGGCAAATGCCTATTGTGCAATTCCAGGGGATGTCAATTCAATTTATTTTAACCCGGCAGGTATAACTTTTGTAAATAAAACTGTTATTTCATTTACCCATTATGCTTCCTTTTCAGATACCAATTACGAATATCTTTGTGGCGTATTTGATTTAAATGACAGATATGATATTGGAGCGGCATTGCTTTATAATTCAACAGCGTGTTTTAAAGAGTTTGATGAATTCGGGACATATACGGGCGATGTGGATAATAAGGATATTACAGCAACAATGTCAGCAGGTTATAAATTTTTTGACTGGTTCAGGGCAGGTATTAATCTAAAATTTTTTTACAGTAAATTGTATGTTTATACTAAATACGGGGGAGCAGTTGATATCGGAATGCTTTTAAAAATAGCAAATTCACCAGATACCTTTGGAGCACTTGTAATCCAGAATATAGGAAAGCAAACTGCATATATAAATGTAGAGGACCCCTTACCATATAACATAAAAGCAGGTATTGGAACAATTATAAAGATAATCAGCAAAACTTCGGTTAAATTTACAATTGATGTGAATAGATTGATTTTAAAGGATGAGGCACCAACTCTGGATGCAGGTGCAGAATTCTGCATTGAAAAATGTGTGAATTTAAGAGCCGGCATTGGGTTCAAACACGATGTGATTAAAATAACAATGGGTTTTGGGTTGGATACTGAAAATATAAATTATTCCTATGCTTTTTTGCCTTATGAATTTTTAGGAAATTCACATGTTATTTCAGTTGATTTTAAATTTTTCTGAAAAATTTTGGAACAAAATTGTATTGAAATTTGTCAAAGCAAAAAAGGTGAAAAAAAAATGGCAAGAAAAATTTTAAGTTTAATAGTATTTTTGATTATAATAATTACCTCAATATCTGCATCTGCAATTCTTGAAATTGAAAATTTTTTTGCATCTCCTGTTTCGATAAGCGCAGGACAGGTGATTACAATACGTATGCTTGTTACCAATACCGGGGATGCAATCAGTTCATCAACATTTGCAAGCGCATTAACAGTATATGGAACCGGGCTTGTTTCTTATGTGTCAGGTCCTGTGCCTGCAAGTGCGCAATTAAATCCGGGCGAAGGTATTGAATTTACATTTAACTATGCATCTGTTTCATCCGGTATTGTGTGTTACAGCGGTTATGCACAGGGAATTGACGAGTCAACAGGAAATACAATAACAAGCGCTGTTGTAAACAGTAATTGTTTAAATATAGAATCCCCTGCTTCCCTATCTTCTTTTCTTTCTGCAATTCCAGTAAATGTTTTAACAGGCGGAGTAATAACTGTTATAATGACTGTTACAAATAATGGTGAGGCAGGAGCATTAAATGTGACCCCTTCTGCAATAAACTATTCTGGGACAGGAAGTGTATCCATAATTTCAGGACCAGTTCCTGTTTCAATTAATTTACCTGGTGGTGCAAGCGGAAGTTTTACATGGACATACTCTGCAAATGGTGCGGGAAGCATTTCCTTTAATGGCAATTCATCAGGGGTGGATGAGAACAGCGGAACAATTGTTACAAGTATGAGCAGCGCAAGTAATTTTGTTTTTATAACTATTCCGTTAACAAACACGCCAACATTTACATTTACACCATCATACACATTTACTTCTAATAAAACCAATACCCCGACTTATACTTTTACACCATCTTTTACGTCAACCTTTACTTTAACAAGTACGCGGACAAAGACGTCAACTCCTACTTTTACATTAACACAGACATCAACTCGCACAAATACTTTTACAAATACGCAAACGAATACAATCACAGCAACTTTTACATATACTCCAACTTTTGGTCCAACGCAATGTGGTGTATGGGTAGATGCGGATGGTGTGGGGCAGGAGAGTATGAATGTTTCCAATACTTTATATTCTTCAATATACCCATCGCTTTGCATTGATAATTCAGGCAACCCGCATATAGCATGGGAAGATGGTACATCAGGCAATGGAGATATATATTATTTAAAATGGAACGGTAGTGCCTGGGTAGATGCCGATGGGGTTGGGCGGGAAAGCATTAATATATCAAATAATTTCGGGTGGTCGGGAGATCCATTACTTAAGATTGATAATTCCGGAAATCCGCATATTGTATGGAATGATACCACAACAGGGAATAACGAAATATATTATTTAAAATGGAATGGAAGTGAATGGGTAGATGCAGATGGGGTTGGAAGAGAAAGTATTAATATATCAAATAATGGCGGTGATTCATTGCAACCATCACTTTTTTTGGATGATACAGGCAAACCGCATATTGCATGGAGTGATAATACATCAGGCAATGGTGAAATCTATTATTTAAAATGGAATGGAAGTGAATGGGTAGATGCGGATGGTGTTGGAAGAGAAAGTATTAATATATCAAATAATAGTGGTGATTCATTGGGCCCATCACTTTTTTTAGATGATACAGGCAAACCGCATATTGCATGGGAGGATAATACATCTGGCAATAGTGAAATCTATTATTTAAAATGGAATGGAAGTGAATGGGTAGATGCGGATGGGGTTGGAAGAGAAAGTATTAATATATCAAATAATAGTGGTTATTCAACTGAACCTTCACTTTTTTTGGACACAGCAGAAAATCCATATATTACCTGGTGGGATAATACATCGGGCAGTTGGGAAATATATTTTTTAAAATACCTATCTTGCCAAGGAACAAACACGCCGACCCAAACGCCTACTTTTACACCAACTTTTACTTCAACAAGCACGCGTACAAATACTTCAACGCCTACTTTTACAGCAACACAGACATCAACTCGCACAAATACTTTTACAAATACGCAAACGAATACAATCACAGCAACTTTTACATATACTTCAACTTTTAGTTCGACGCATACTAATACTTTTACCCCAACTACAACCCCGACTGACTCGTTTACAGGTGATAACATTATTTATCATCATAACGCTGCAGGGGGAAATGGGGCTGATGCTGGAAAATCAATAACACAGACCGCTGACGGAAAAATACTGGTTACTGGTTTATCCTGGGATGATAACTGCACCTGCTATGTTTCAATTATTTGGAAATACAATATTGATGGAACTCTGGACACTTCTTTTGGTGGGGGCAATGGCTATATTGTCTGCCCGGCCCCTTCCTACAGTTTTGTCTGGGAAGATGGTATGACAGTAAAAGTGGATGGCAGTGGAAGAATTTACAATTCTGGTTACATTATTGGTTGTGGTGGCACCTGCAAGCAATTCGTAATTTACAGATATTTACCAGATGGGACACTTGATACTTCTTTTGGTGGTGGTACTGGATATGTAATATATTCACAAATTTTTGGAGGGATTGGGGAAATTATTGAAAGTGATTTTACTTTTGATTCAATGGGTAGAATTATAATTACAGGCAAAACCTGGAATGGAAACAATTATGATATGATAGTTATGAGGTGCAATCCAGACGGCACCATTGATTTATCTTTCTGTTCCGGAGTTGGTTATCGCATTTATGATTATATGGCAGGCAATGATGCAGGCGTAAAAGTTATATGCGATTCGTCAAATAACATTTATATAACCGGTTACGTGACAATTACAGGACCTGGCTGCACGCCTTCGTGTCAGGCAATTGCTGTATGGAAATTTTTATCAGATGGTTCATTTGACCCATCTTTTAATAGCGGAAATTGTTTCATCTATTATGATATATTGAAAAACCATAAAAACTGCAAATCAATTTCCATAGTTATAACTATAACAGGAGAAATTTATTTAACTGGCTCAGTTGACGATGGCAGTGGGTGTGTGATTACCTGCAAAAAAATGATAATAATAAAACTAAAAGCAGATGGCACTTTGGATACTACTTTTGATACTGATGGCATTTTAGTAAATGAAGATTTTCCAGCAGAAGGCGTTGACATAAAACTTGATTTGGATGGTAGAATTGTTGTTGGTGGCACAAGGTATAATGGCATAAATACGGATTTGATTATATGGAAGTATTTAACAGATGGCTCTTTAGATACATCGTTTAAAGGAACCGGATATTCTATTTTTGATTCGGGTAGGGATGAATGGGCAAAAAATTTACTTATATATGCATTATGTACATATTATATGACCGGCTATGCAGACATACTTGGCAATAATTATGATATGCTGATATGGTTTGAAGGTTGCTCGGTATCGCCAACATTTACGCCAACTGCTACATTTACAAATACTGCAACTTTTACCTTTACAAGTACTTTTACCGGCACTTATACTGAAACATATACCCCGAGTTTTACATTTACTGAAACACCCACATTTACACAAACAATTACAATGACAGAGACACACACAGCAACTTTTACCCCGACAGAAACCTTTACACGGACAGCAACTGCAACAGATACATATACTTTAACCAATACGTCAACACACACGGCAACTTCCACAGAAACACAGACGCCCACAGTTACATTTACTTTTACTCCGACACCAACACAGACAATCTGTGATGGAGTGACGCCACCTGCTTTTAAAGTAAAATTAATTTACAATCCGGAGAACAGTGAAAATGTGATAATTGAAATTGAAAGTTCGGTTCCGCTTTCAAAGGCGCCGATTGTTGATGTGTATCCGCATTGTAATTGTCCAGCGACTAATAAAAAGGTGCTAACTTTTACAGCAGAACAGATTCCCGGAGAAACAAAAAAATACAGAGTCCTTTATCCAAAACAAACAGGATTTGGTGATATTGATAAAGTTGTAGTGAAAGGTTTTGATATATGCGGTGTCTATGGAGAATCAGATGGTTCCTATACAAAAGAAACAATATCAAAGCGTGACATAGTTCTTTATAATAACGTAATTAATCCAGATAACAATGAAAGAACGCGAATAGTATTTTTTATCTATGGAGGCGGTAATTATAAAATAAGCATTTATAACAGAAATGGTGTATTTATAAAAGAACTCTTTAATCAAGAGATTGATCAGCAGAGCGGAGAAAAAGAAGTTTTCTGGGATGGAACAAATTCAGAAGGGAAAAAAGTTGCAAGTGGCATTTATTTATTAGTTGGACAGAGTCCGTATTATACAAAAACAGCCAAAATTGCTATTGTTAGGTGATATTTAATTTTTTTAAAATTTTTGTAATGGGGTGTCTATCAAAAAATAAAAAATTAGTACTGTATTAGTTATGCGAGGTAATAATAAAAATTTAAAATCCCTCTTAATCTCCCTTTAGAAAAGGGAGAGATAAAAATGAAAATTTTTTTAATTTCCCCTTGCCCTTTGATGGGAGAGGGGGAAGGGGAGAGGGTGAAGGAATGCAAGAGGCGACTTGAATGCAATCACCCCCCTCTCTCTAACTCTCTCCCACGCAGGGGAGAGAGGAAAAAACAAATCCCACTGTTTCTCATTTTTTTTATTTTCCCTCTTTTTTAAAGATAGGAGATTTTATTTATGCAAAAAAAGTAAAGCAAAAAAATTTACTTCATATTTTTTTAAAAACTACTGTGACTGAGGTGTCACTGGCTACCGCCAATTATTCTTGACAAAATGATTAACCAGGAGTATATAGAGAGTGTATATCATGTGTATTGTGCTTCCTAAAGAATGTAAAGGCGGCTGGTTGTCCAAGTATACTGAACCAGGAAAGTATCAGATATGGGACCGATTGAGAAAACCGATTGAAGGAAGTTTGCTTAAAAAGGATGCAAAGGAATTTATTGAAAATGACGGTTAAAAACATTATCGAATTTCAACACATCCAGATTTTGGAACCTATGGTCGAAGCAATTTACTAAAACATACTGATAATTCAGTCAGAATATTTGCAAAGAGTTTACCAAAAAAATAAAGGAATTAGGAGGATATTATGGGATTACTCAGCTATGATGCAAAAGAAATAGTGTTGGATAAAATAAAGGATTTTAATATCCCTAAAGAGGATATTTCAAAACTTTCTAAAATGCGTGAGGATTTTGTTTCCTTTTTTACTCCTGAAAAGATTAAGAGTTTATCTCCTGAAGATTATTTTCCTGGACTCGGCAAGAAAGACGATTGCCTTGGATACCAATTAGAATGGGGCACCATAGATCTTGGTAGCATTAAGGGTGGTTCAATTGTAAAATATGGAACCAGAGAACAGTTTTCTGAAATAAAAAACCTCTTAATTGATTTAACTGGTCTTACTGATGAAATGGCTCAATTTTATGAGGCGGATGGTAATCTCACACAAAAAAGCAAATCGTTGATATCAAACTCATTGAAAATACGTGGTATGAAATCCGGTCGTACAGTTTTAGGAAAAATTTTAAGTATTTATTACCCCGCTACATTTATAGCGTTGTTTAATGACCAAGATTATTTTCTTGGGAAAATGGTCAAGGATTATTCAAACGATTATGTCGGATTGGAATCATATATAAGAAATAATTATTTATTACTTAAAATTAAGGAGGAATTGTTGTCAGAACCGGTTTTCATAAAGGCACTTTCCACAAATGAATTTAACAACGACGTCTTTTGTAGATTTCTTTATTTTTGCTTCGATAAAACAAGAGAAACAGAAGAGATAGAAACAGAACAAGAAATACGTATGGAAGCATTGGAAACTGAGCATTATCAGAAACTCATCCATCGGAATTTTAGTAAGCTTTTTAAAAATTATAGGTACTATGATGAAGAAACACAGAATTCTCACGAAGGACATTACAGCACAGAAGATGCCGGGACAATGGATTTTCTCTGTGTAGACGAATCAGATAATCTAATTGTTATAGAACTTAAACGAAAAGGAACCGATGAAACTCTCGCACAACTTTGCAGATATATGGGTTGGGTTAAAGAGAATTTAGCAAAAGAAAATCAGAAGGTTCTTGGAATTATCATCTCTGAAAGTAAGGATATTAAATTAGAGTACGCTATTAAAGTAGTGCCAAATGTTACACTGAAACAGATGACATTAGATGTGATAATTAAGGATTTTGAATATACGTCAAAAATTCAAGGTGTAGATAAAAAACATAAAAAATAACCATATTGCATATCGCCGGAAAGATAATGAACAGTGGGTTAACAAAAAAATAGATTCTGATAGGGCTTTAAGTCTCCATAATAATCAAAAAGCAGCAAAGGAAAACGCAAGAAATATGCTCCGTAATTCCTATGGTGGAGAATTAATTACAAAAGGGCTTGATGGCAAAATTAGAAGCAAAGATACTATAATTGGGGCATTAAAAATAATAAAGAAATATTTAAAAAGATGGAAAATAGAGGAATATTTACAATTTATAAAAACAAATTTTGGGATGGAAAAATTTAGAATAAGGAAATATAAAAGTATAAAAT
>Ga0078972_1011000_pt1 | contig 16476 bp, 20 predicted proteins | sample YelNatPaOPGAMG01_FD_67568 | JGI IMG/M metagenome (GOLD analysis project Ga0078972, IMG submission 67568) | Hot spring thermophilic microbial communities from Obsidian Pool, Yellowstone National Park, USA - OP-RAMG-01 (SPADES assembly) (version 2) | ecosystem: Environmental > Aquatic > Thermal...
TCATAGATGCAAAAGCAGCATATGGACTCCAGTCTGGTATACCGTAACAGACAATATCCGCTTTTTCTTCCAGGAGACTTCTTCGCTGGGGCATATGTACCTTTAGCATGTTTAATGCTTCCCTTCTTGTTGCATTTACAGTGCCAGCCCACACATTAGCAACTTCAAAAGGATTCGCCAACAAAGTTTCAATTTTAAATATTTTTTCAAACCCAAGCTTGGACTCTACAAGGGCGCCCATCTCGTTTAAAATGTCATGCATAGGATTTTTGACAAGCGACATGGTCATAATTTCTGGGGTATGGTGCCAGCGAATAGACTGCCATGTTGAAAGCCCCACGCAAATGGACTTCCATCCGCCATTAAATCCCGTGGATAATGCGTTAACATATATCGTAAGGTCAGAATCTACGACCAGCCTACTAATTTCAACATCGTAACCACGAGATGTTTTCCCAAGATACATGATGTTATTTCGATCCTCAGCGTCGTGGCAAAGAATTCTATCTTCAAATTCCTTAACAATTGAACTTCCCAATATCGTTTCGAGCTCAGAAAGACGAAACTTACGATGCAAAGCATTAGCGCATAATAACGTGACTTGACCTTTGCTTACACCAGCTTTTTTCAGCTCTTCTAATATTATTGAAATGGCTGTTTCCCAAACAGGCGCATAGCATGGAACCGTTGGATCGTCGAAGGCTATTGTTATTTTCCAAGATGACTTAACAAATTCGCCTAAAGGCTTTGCATCAAGAGGTTTTTTCAAAGCCTCACGTATGGCTGAAGCTAAATCTTCAACAGGCTTAAGCGGAATGCCCGAGACGGTTTTTATTAGGCGTGTTGTTTCCGGCAAATTCACGTTAATCCATTTATCGCCGAAAACAAGCTCAACCTTCACGCGTGTTCACCTTTATAGGGACTGACCTTAGATTAAATTTAGGATTGCTATGGCATTGTCCCAATGAATTTTCTTGATTTCATTTTTCTTTTCTCAAGGAAATCCTTACATCTTTCCCTAAACTCCCTCGAATTCCACACCATTGATGTTATATCTCTAGCCATCATCATGTTTAACATCGCCAAATCCGTCCAGAACTTTAACCCCGACTTCATAACTCTAAAAGCCTGTGGGCTGGCATTCTCAATTATGTACGTTGCCAGATTCCTAGCCTCTTCATATAACTTTTCGTCATCAACAACTTTGTTTACAAGACCGAAGTTGTAGGCTTCTTCAGCGGTCAGAAGTCTTCCCGTGAAGAGCATTTCCCTAGCTCTCTTTTCTCCAACTATTAAGGGTAAAAGTTGAACCCCTAATCCCATGGCTGTTGAGCCAACGATAATTTCGGGCTGCCCTAACCTAGCTGTTTTACCCGCAACAACTAAGTCGCAGGCCATGGCGATTTCATGACCCCCAGCCACACATGCTCCGTTAACAGCGGCTATTACAGGTTTTCCAGTTTCCCTTATCACTTCTATAGTTCTCCAGTAAGCTTTTAGCCACCGTAAGCCTTTTTCGAAATTTCCTTTTATTAACTCTTTTACGTCAGCACCTGCCGAGAAAGCTTTTCCTACGCCAGTGATTAGAATTGCATGAACCCCGTTGTCTTTGTCCGCTTCTACCGAGGCTTCATAAAGCTCGTTTAACATTTTTAAGTGTAAAACATTCAGTTTCTCGGGATAGTTCAACTTTATCCACAAGAGTCTTTCGTCTTCTACATCTTTTTCGACGATGATTCTTTCATACTTCACTTTCCACCACCTTTAAAGTACGTTCGCCACCCTCCCTTACTTCCTACTTTATATTTAGGATCTCCAAGGTATCCGCTCAGCACAAGCTTTCTCAAAGTTAACGGTGGCTTATATTGCAGTTCTCCAGTCAAACCATATATGTACTCACCAATGTGTAGTACCGTATCCAACCCTATGAGATCCATAAGTTCAAATGGACCCATGGGATGCCTAAAGGCCAGCTTCGTCATTTCGTCTATACCTTCTATGTCAGCTATTCCTTCCTCGAAAATTCTTACAGCCTCGAAAAGATATGCAGTTATAAAACGTGTTGTATAAAAGCCCGGCCCATCATTAACTTCGATTGGAATTTTTCCAAGCCTTCTTGACAAATCCATGACAAGTTTTAAAGTTTCCTCCGAAGTAAGCGGCCCCCTCACGACTTCAATTAGGGGCATTACTGGCGCTGGGTTAAACCAGTGCATTCCGGCAAATTTGTCCTTTCGCTTTAAAACTGTTGCAAGTTCGGTGATCATTATGCTTGAAGTGTTAGATGTTAAAACCGTTTTCTCGGGAGATTTCTCATCGAGGATTTTGAAAACCTTCTTTTTTAATTCTACATCTTCTGGAACCGCTTCGATTATGAAGTCGACGTCTTTGCAAAATTCACTGTAGTCCGTTGTTGTTTTAATCCTGCTTATAATTTCCGTTACCTGCTCTTCTTTTAACTTGCCCTTTTCAACCAGAGTCGCAAGGCCGAAAGGCCCTTCCTTAATGAGTTTTAAAGCCTTTTCTAACAGCCCTATTTCAACGTCTAGAAGATGAACCGTGTAACCCGCTTGGGCGCATGTTTGAGCAATACCACGGCCCATAATGCCAGCGCCGACAACTCCCACTATTTTAACATCTTCCACTTTCAAACTAAGCCCTCCTAAACGCTATGAGTGTCATGTCGGTGAGAATAAAAATTTATGCCAAGCCCACTGCAAATATAAGATGTTAAGTCTCTAGGAGAGATGCAGATGGTTAAAATTGATGGGATGAGCTTTGGCTGGATAATGGTTGATGGGAAAAAGTATAGACACGACGTTGTAATATTTCCCAGCGGCAAAGTTAAAAGACGAAAGGGTGGATTTCTGATGTTTGGAAGCCACTCCTTTAAACGGAAGGAATTTGAAGAGTTATGTATTGAAAAAGCGGACGTTTTAGTTGTGGGAACGGGAACTGATGGTGTTGCGAAAATATCTGGAGAGGCGAAAGACTTTTTAGAAAAGGCGGAGACAGAGCTGATAGTGCTTCCATCATCAGAGGCTATAAAGAAATTTAATGAACTTGTAGAATGCGGGAAAAAAGTTGGCGCGATAATCCACGTTACCTGTTAGATGCAAACCTAATAAGGTCGAAAAATGTCGCCGTGGCTGAGGGCAACCATAACGCTTTTATTTTTACAAAGTTGTGATGTAAATGAGTCAATTGAAAATAATAGATATACATGTCCACCCCTTCTACAAAGAGAGCAGAATACTAGACGAAATGAATAGAGCTGGTGTTAACTATGCAGTTTTACTGGCTGTGGACGCTGACCCAATGGACGTCGAGAAACCAGAGATCAGGAATAAGTTAAGGACCCGCCATTTAGAATCATCCATGGAGGACCTTTGGGGCTTTAGGCCATTAACTATAGAAGACCAAATTAAAAGGTTTTTCCAAGATTTAATAGTCTACTACCCAGACCTTAAAAGTTCAAATCAAGAAATAGCTGATCTGGTTAAGAGATATCCCGACAAATTCATCGGATTCGGCTCCGTGAACCCCAACAAAGACGAGAATTACGTAGATGCGAAACTTCAGGAAATCAGCGACCTCGGGCTAAAAGGTGTTAAAATGCTCCCAACCCTCCAAATGTTTAATCCAACCGAAAACAAAAATTTCGAGAAAATATGTGAATACTGCGAAAAAAATGGGAAAATTCTCCTTTATCATACAGGCTGTGACCCCGGCCCATGGGAAAACCCTAAACTTTCTGAAGACGCCAACCCAAAATATTTAACCAGCATTTTAGAAAGGTACAGCCCGACAATAATTTTGGCGCATGTAGGAAGCTATAGCGCATGGAAGCCGGGAATATGGTTTGATGAAGCTTTGGAGTTAGGTAAAAAATTTGACAATGTGTATTTTGACACAGCTGCAGTTTCCGGTTTCATTTTCTCAGAGAAAAATCTAAACAAGATAAGAGAGACTGTCAGTTTAGACCGTTTGCTTTTTGGTTCCGATTATCCCGTTGTTTGGGGAAGCGATATGAGATGCGAAGTGGACTTTATAAAATCATGCAAACATCTGACGCTAGAAGAAAAAGAGAAAATTTTAGGTTTAAACGCGGCAGAAATTCTTCATATAGCTTGAGGCATGTACTATGATTAAAGAGGTTTTTCCAAAAATATTTCAAATAAAGGTTCCATTACCCCACAATCCTCTAGGACACTTAAACGCCTATTTAATAAAATCGGATGAGCGGGCACTCCTAATCGATACTGGTTTAAACTTTCCACAAGCTTTTGAAGCGCTCCGCCAGGGCCTTTCTGAAGCTGGAGTAGAAATGCAAAAGTTAACAGATGTTTTGTTTACACACTTTCACATCGATCATATAGGTATGATTCCCCGCATCAAAGAAGCCTCAAGAGACCTTAATCTTTGGATACATCTCGCTGAGAAGGAGCTTTCAAGGTCTATAATGGAGGATTTTAGAAAATACTTGATGGATATGAAGGCCTTTCTCAAGGCTTCTGATGCACCATCATCCTATGTGGATAACCTCCAAAATTTTCATCCAGCCTTTTTCACTCCTAAAGCCTACGAAGAAATTGCAAAAACGGCGCACTCTTTAAACGATGGCCAAGAAATCAAAGTGAGCGGCTACTATTTTCAAGTTTTGTGGACGCCTGGGCATTCTCCTGGTCATATATGCCTTTACGAACCTAATTTGAAAGCGCTTATCTCGGGGGATCATGTGCTTCCAACAATTACGCCGCATGTCTCTCAGTTTATGGCCGACACTAACCCGTTGGAAGATTACCTTAAAAGCCTTGAAAAAGTGGAAAGACTCGGCGTTAAGGTTGTATTGCCAGCCCATGAGGAAACTTTCACAGATCTTGGTGAAAGGGTTAAGCAGCTTAAAAGCCACCATGAACAGAGACTGAAGGAAATTTTAACTCTCCTCAAAAATGGAAGTTTAACCCCCTATAGCCTAGCCTCTAAGGTACATTGGAATGTAAACTACAAAGCTTGGGAAGATTTTCCCCCATTCCAAAAGTATCTAGCTCTTGGAGAGACATTGTCTCATTTAACTTTTCTGGAGGAAAAAGGCCTTGTGAAAAAAATTGTGCTTAATCAGAAAGTTCTTTACGAAATTAACAAAGGAATGAACTTAAACCTTTTCCGTGAACTGCTTTTTGGCTAAAAGAGCTGCCCCGAAGGCGCATATGATTTGCGGCTCCTTCGGCAAGATTGGGTTAAACCCTATCCTTTTACTTAATGCCTCAACGAATCCTGGATTCTTTGCAACTCCGCCAGTAAATGCTACTTCCCTCTCGAAACTGATTCTGCTTGACATGCTAAATATTCTTTCAGCTATGGCATTATGAAGACCAGCAATGACGTCTTCAATCTTACAGCCCTTGCTTATGTAGGATATGACTTCCGATTCGGCGAAGACCGTGCATGTGCTGCTTATCTTAACAGGATTTAGCGATTTAAAATGTAGCATGCCGAGCTCTTCTATGGGTTTTCCAAGAATAGTGGCCATAACTTCGAGAAATCTTCCAGTTCCAGCCGCGCACTTATCATTCATAACAAAGTCTAACACCCTTCCATTTTCACTAATCCTTATAGCCTTCGAATCTTGACCACCAACATCAATAATTGTTCTTACATATGGGAAGAGTTTGTGAACTCCTCGAGAAATGCAGGTTATTTCTGAAAACATAGTGCTGGCCTCAACAAGTTCTCTCCCATATCCAGTCGAAACTATGTAAAGAATATCCCTTCTGGACAAGCCCAGTCTTTCAAGAGCTTTTTTCAAAGCTTCCTCAAATGAAGCTTTAAAGTTGATTCCAGATGGAACTATAGCGTGTGAAATAATGTTTTCTTTTTCATCAATTATTACGACTTTTGTTGCTGAGGCTCCTGCATCTACTCCTACGTACATTATCTTTCCCTTAAAACTTCAATAAACGCGTCGATTCTGTTTCTAATTTGGGCCTCAGCATATTGCCTTGGGTCAGCCATATCCGCCTCGAATATAAGGTAGGGTACGTCGTATTTGCTGCCTATGACCTCTGCTGTTACCAATTGGGGTGCAGACCATGACTTACAACTTCTATTAGAGAATAGAACTGCCCCATCTATGTCAAACTCTTTAATGCTTTCTAAAAACCTTTCAATTCTAAGATCTATATCTACATTTAAGCCCATAGCCAAAACTTTTTTTGCTATGCTTTCCAATGGTTTTGAAGCGTCAAGCCTGTAAGCCCAAGCTTCACTGTAAGGCTCATAAACAAAAACAGCTCCTTTATCTTCAAAATATTTTATCAAGTCAAAGGCGTACCAAAGCCATATACCATCAAAAAGCAGCCTATACTGCTCGTTTTCAATAACACCTTCGCCTCTTCCTACTTTCCCTTTTACTTCTTCAAGAAGTTCTTCATAGAATTGCACGGCTTCCCTTGTTCCTTGCATTACCACAAGGGGGAAAATGTCTGACGCAGAATCTCTACCGCCAAGTGGACAAGGCTTATTGCTTCTAAGCTTTAAAGCTTCAAGCCATAATTGGCTTGCCTTATCCGAAAGCTTAACAGCCTCGACGAGTTTCTCCTCATCAAACTTTAGCTTAAATTTGTCCTCAGCCAATTTTATTAGATCAATTAATTGTTTAACAACGTAGTCCAAAACATAGTTGTCGAGATCTTCCGGAGCTAAAACGTAGGGGGCTTCGCCGACAAAAAGTGGTGTTCCAAGATGCGCTTGTAAACTTTGCCACCACTTGACGTAGACATCGCATGAATTTCTAAAGGTTATCAAAATGTCTGGCGGTGGCATAAGCCCACTCATTCCGCTGATGGCATAGCCCAAACCGCATCTGCTATATGAGCATAGATTCTGGGAGTAACCTTTCCTCTCAGCCTCCTCAAGATAATCCATTATGAAGTTGCGGGCACTGCACATGGCACCAAAATGCTCGGGAGCCACTGGATAAATATCCAAAGCACGTAACAACTCCACAGGTGTGAAAACGGTTATCCACGCAATGGGTTTTCCTTGAGCTTTAAAATCAGAGGCCTTTGCAAAATACTCGAGAATTAGCTCTCCTATCTTTTTTGTTGCTTGAAGAATACGGCTCCTGCCTTTTTCTCCGCTCATCTTAACCACCTAAGGATTCAATAAACGCCTCCATCCTTGTCTTTATTCTGCCTGCTTCCTGCTCGAAATTCTCATAATCTATTAACATGGTAGGGATATTCCTTTTCGCCAGCATATCCTTCACATGAACAGCATCGTACAATATGGGATCGCAGAACCTTTCGGCAATGGTTAATACTCCCTTTGCCTTAAACTTTTCAACCATGAAATCTATGTAGGCTAGTCTTTTTTGAAGCGGTCCATGAGATGGACATGGGGTTCTTTGAAGATATCTTTCTGCTAGAGCGCAAAAAAGGTCTTGTGAAACATTTACATTGTCCCAAAAGTATCTTGAACCTGTACATAAATCGTCAGAAGCGATAAAACATCCATCGTCTTCAATCATCTCTATCAACTTTAGATCATAAATTGCTGTTCCGTTTATATGCAACCGTATCTTATCCGTCTTAACACCGTTGCTTTTGAAGGGTGAAGCTTTAATCTGTTCGTTAACTTCCTTCTTTGGCATCCACATACTTGCAAGAACAATTTTGAAGCGGTCTAACCCGTTAACACAGTATTTTCCATCATTGTTGCGCATGTAAACCTCTTTCAGCAAGCTTCTATTCTCATTGCAGACCTTTATAGCGCTCAACAATGCTTCATCATCAACTTTGGCGCCTAAATTCTTCGTTAGAAAATCTTTTAACCTTAAGAGTTCCTTTTTGAAGAATTCTGTTGAAAGCTTCCCCTCCGTGTTATGCGGTACTCTTAAAAAGAAAATTGGTTTTTGAACTTTCTTCTTTATTATGTCATAAAGCCTCCACATTGGATCACATGTGTGGGCAAGGACAAATCCGCTGAAAAACTCTTCCAATTTTAAAATGTTTTCAAGTACTGTGCTGGCAAACTGGCAAATGAATGTTGGTGTCAATGTGCTGGCGGCTGATCCAAAATTAGGTATCCTAAAAGGCTGAAGTTCTGCTGAAATTATCAATTCTTCTGGGACATAGCTACATGAGTAACCAACTATTCCAATTCCCGAATCCTTATATTTCTTCAGCAGCTCTATTGGGTGTTTGCACACTTCGCTGATGCTGGTTAATAATGTCATTTTAAACTTACTATTTAGGTACAGGAGGTCAGATAAAAATGTTCTTTGAAGAGTTTGCTTTCCGTTTCATTATGGAATGTAAGTAAGGTTTATTTGAGCATCAGAAAAAATATTTCAGGTTTGTGTAATGTGTCCAGACGGAACTAAGGTTAAATTTGGTTGTTTCTTACCTGTTCCAGCAACTCCTGTGGATAAGCTCCTTAAAATAGCCAAGGTCAACGAAGACGCTGGCTTTGATTCGCTCTGGTTTCCAGATCACCTTTTGTTCATACCGCCGGGAATCGTGCCGGAAGCATGGTCGATGCTGGCTGCAACTGCCGTTTTAACGAGTAGAGCCCTTCTTGGAACATGTGTCAGCGACCCACATAGGTACAATCCGGCAGTTCTCGCTCAAAAAGTCGCCACGGTCGACCAAATCTCCGGCGGCAGAGTAATTCTTGGATTAGGAGCTGGTGAAGCAATGAACCTTGAACCTTTTGGAATAAATTGGAAAAAGCCTGTCTCCAAACTTACAGAATGCGTGACAATTGTGCGTAAGCTTTGGGCTGGAGAAACATTTAATTATGATGGTAAATTTTGGAAGTTTAAGAACGCCTTTTTGCAGATCACCCCCGTTAAGGGTAGGGTTCCAATTTATTTTGGGGCTAATAGTCAACGAACATTAAAATTAACTGGTGAGTTGGCCGATGGTTGGTTGTCTATTCCGCTTCCACCGAAATTGTATAAGCAGCGCTTAGCACTCATCAAGGAAGGAGTTGAAAAAGCTGGGCGTTCTTTGGAAGAGATAGACACTGGAATCTACTTATACACAGCAGTAGCCGAAAATGCTGAAGAAGCCTATAAACAAATCGAGTCCATTAAGGCTCAGATAATACCCGCACCAGAACTATTAATAGAGGCAGGCTATAACGTCGAAATGTCAGAGAACATACGATCCATATCTTATTTTAAAGCGTTGCTAGATCAGGAGTGGATAGAAAAGCTTCTAGCCTACAGCGAACTTATACCAAAGGAGGCAGCAATTGAATTTTCCATTGCAGGGACAGCTGAGGACTGTATTGAAAAAATAGACGAGTATGTAAAGGCTGGTGCAAGACACATTATACTTGTAAATGCTGGTCCTGATCCAAAGCAAACTCTCAAAGTTTATAGCGAAAAGATAATACCCCACTTTAAGGAAAAAGAATGAGAATTATAACATCGACCAAGAGGCTTAAGTTAACAATCGGCAATGACGATGTTCGGGATGTTTAAATGAAATTTTTGAAATAAGAAGGAAACAATGCATGTAGTATTGGCTGAGATGATCTCTCAACTATGGAATATAGTCCTTCCATCTAGAAGTTTTAGTAACAATGGTAGAAAATCTTATTTATAGCTGAACTACGTTATAGATAAAAATCCAAATATGGAAATGGAAGGGCAGTGTTTGAAAGCGTATCATGTTGGTATTATTGGAGGCATACTCGCATTCGTCACCATTGCACTTCCATGGTGGTCTACTGATCTCTATGTATGGCGGTGTCAAACCGCTTTAGCTCTTGTCTTAATAAGTAGCTTTTTAGGAATCGCGGGTGGTTTGTTGGGAATTATTAAAAGTACAAAAGCCTTTGGAAAATATTTGCTTATGGGCAGTGGGGCTCTTACTATACTATCTACGATAATTTTTGCGGCAACTTTACAATATGATTTAGCAAAAGGTTTACCATCTTATGGTTTCTGGACGGCCATATTTGCAGCAATAATAATGTTCGTCGCCTTGAAGGAAATTAGAGCTGCACCTACTCCCTCTTTCCTAAATAAGATTTTCATGTTAATCTTCATAATGATTGCAATTGCGGCTGTTTGTGCATCGTTAGTTTATAAAATGACAGCCAGCGCCCTTATACTTTGGTTATCAGACTTTCTCGTGGCGTTCATAGTGGCGGTTTTCGGAAGCCTACGTATCCGCAGTGAAGAAGAAGAAAAAATGCTAAAATAAGATAACTCAACGCTTTGCTCAATCTATCAAATGTTAGCTTTTTCCTGAATAAAATTGCTAAAGGCTAAGAAGTTTAGCATTTATTTTCACAGTCAAAGCATAAGTCGCTTTCCCTGTTTGTCCAGAAGACTTTGCCGCACCTTTTGCATGTGGTTTTTCTCAGTAAGCCTTTCTCCTCAGTTTTCATTGGCGTTGCGGCTAGTTGGGGTTTTGGGAAGGTTATGGCTTTTTTGTGGCATAGGGGTTCACATGCAGTACACCCATTAACACATTTGTGGGGATTTGCCACAACCGCCTTACCGTCTATGAAGGCGAATACGCCGTTGGGGCAATATTCCACGCAGCGAGGCTTGCCATAGGGTGCACAACCATCGCATTTTTCTGGGAAGATTGTCGGATACCATGGGGTGCAAGCCCTAGCCAACACCATGTGTTTTCACGCTTCCGCTTTCAATTTTTTGCGGCAGTCGTAGCAGTATTCTGTTTCAAAGTTTGTTAGGAAGGTTTTGCCGCAACCTTTGCACTGCACTTCTTTTAGCATACCCTCTTTTATTGGCTGAACAGCCTTTAAGGCGTCCACTGCCTCTTGGGCGCAGGGGCAGGGCCGTTTTACTCCGAAATCGTTTTCGCTGGTCATAGGCTATAGCGACCCGCTTAACATGCCGTACATTAGTCCAAAGGTTACACTTCCAGCCCACGCGATTATGAAATAGGTTGCCACAACTTTCCATTTGGCTATCCTTGAGACTGCCATGGCGTTGGCTACATCGTATGGTTGTCCCATAAGCCAGCTGAGCAGGGCGCCTTTTGACATGCCTAAATCCCACATGGCTTTGCCAAGGACAACTTCAACAAGTGTTGGCGTATAAAGTGGTCCGCCGAGGACTGAGGCGATCAGTATTCCTGTGACTCCTGTTAGGTAGGTTCCAACAATGTCTTCTGGTAGGAATGCTTCTACGTAGCTTACTACAATCAATCCAAGTATGAAAAATGGGAGGATCTGCTTTGCCAGGTATCCGGCAAATTTCAGAGCTGCCCAAAGTCTCTCGTCTAATGAGGGTTTAACAATTTCCACTTTGGCTGAGGCTGAAGCTGCGTTGGCTATTTGATGTTCTTTCTCGACGGCTTTGCCCCACGGCGTCTTTGAAATTATTATGCCTGCAGCCAGAGCTGTTGTTGCTGATGCTATTATGCGGACGCCGGCAACCTCCCAGGAGATCATCTCGCCAGTTAGCAGAATTGTTAGGATATTTGACGCAGGTGCCATCAAAAGGAACGTTATTGCTGGGCCTATTCCTGCTCCTGCGTATAGGACTCCGCCGAATAGTGGGACCATTGTGCATGAGCAAACTGTGAGGAAAGGCGCCATTGCAAGGGCAAGCCCATAACCAACTGCCTTGCTGCTTCCCATGTATTTTGTTATAGCCTCTTTAGGGACAAACTCGTAGATTAGGCCTGCGACTGTGAATGCGAAGAGTAGGCATATTGTTCCGTGGCTGAAGTAGTCAATGAGGTAGACTATGGGAATTTCCCATAATGGGAGTGGGCGTAAATCAACGGGTTTTGATTGCGGCGCCATTGAATACGCCACAATGCGGCTATAGATTAGAAGTCCTATAACAACTATTATGAAGGCTAGGATTACGCCGGTTCTTATCGCTCTTTTTGTTTTTTCTTCCATGTGCTTTTTCGCCTTCCGCCTTTATTTGGCTGCTTCCATTATCAGCTTTTCAACTTCCTCTGGGCTTGGAACCCGCCCCATTATCTTGACTGTGTTGTTTATGGCTATGGCTGGCGAAACTAGGATGCCGTATTTTTGGACAATTTCCTTAGACATTATGTTAGCCTTTTCGATGTTCACCATGACGCCGGCCTGTTTGAGTTTCTCTGCGGCTTTTTCCACGGCTTTTCTTGTTGCTTGGCAACGCATGCAGGGCGGTTCTGTCCCTATAACTTCGACTTTTACTTCTTTCATGCTGTTTTCACCTTAGAGAATTGTGAAGGAATATAGCAATATTTAAATATTGTTATAGACTTTGCTTTAAACGTGCATCCAACAATGAAGAACATGGAAAAGTTTAGGGCTAAAGTCTTTAATGCGCTTTCCGACCCGGTGAGGCTTAAGATTCTTGAATGTTTGCGTAATGGCGAAAGATGCGTTTGCGAAATCATCCCTTACGTTGGGATACCTCAACCACTGGTTTCCAGGCACTTAGCAATATTGAAACGCTGCGGTCTTGTAGTGGATAAAAGGGACAAGAACAGGAGGTTCTATTCTGTCACCAATCCAGCAATTTTCAAGGTGATTGACGCTGTAGATGCTGACTTTGTGGATGCCCTTGTTAGGCATGTTGTTGAACAAATTGTTTAGGAGGCGTATGGAATGGTTGTTAAGGTTGAAACTTTCACGGCTGAACCGCCATGTGCAGGATGCCTAAAACTCTTGGAGTATGCGGACTTGATTAAGGCGAAATATGGCGAAAGGGTTGAAGTGATAAAGCATATCGGCCCATGCGAGGAGTTCGGCAAATATGGCTTAACAGTGGTTCCAGCCATAGTCTTCAACGAAGGCAAAATAAAGATTATGGGCGTTTGCCCAAGTCTCCAAACCATTGAAGCAGCGCTTAAAGAAGTGGGGGTGTAGCCCATGCCAATAAAAGTTGAAATCTTCACATCAGAACCGCCATGCTCCGGCGGGAGACTTCTACTAAAGCTGATAGAGAAGATTAAGGAGGAGTACAAAGGCAAAATCGAAATTGAAATTTATAGAGGCCAGAATCCAAAGCTAAGCGAGTATGGCATAAACGCAAGCCCCGCCGTCGTCATCGACAAGGACATCCGCATAATAGGCGTATGCCCAAGCGAAGAAACCCTAAAAGAAGCGTTAAGGGAGGCTGGTGTATAGATGGCAAAAGAGGGAGAATGGCAAGAGGGAATGCCAACTCACGAGAACATACTTTTCTCATGTTTTGGAGGACTGTCAAACACTGGACTTACAAGTGCGCTAGCATGTTTAGAAGTGGTTAAGGAATTGGGCCTAGAAAAAGTGGCCATTGGATGCTTGCCTTCGGTGCCGCTTGGCGTTAAGCCCGTTTTAGGCAAGTCAAAGGCTGCAAAGAAGATAATAACGGTGGACGGTTGCCCCTTTGAATGTGCGAGAAAGACTATAGAGGCAGCTGGCTTCAAAATAGCCAAAAGCATTGTGCTTGCTAGGGATATAGGCATGAAGAAAGTGGCTTTGCACACGGACATTGGAAAGGGTTTAGGCGTTGAGAAATACATTTCCCAAGAAGGCGTAAGGAAGGCTAAGGAACTGATTATAAGGGCGATTATGGAGAAATAAGTATGGCAGTTCAGCCAAAAATTCTTCCCCTGTGCTATAAGGTTGCCGAACACGAAAACGTTATTTGGGTTTGCGACGGAGCGGCAAACGTTGGCCAAATAGGACATGCAGTAGGCGTCTTACTAACAAACTTGGATAAGGCGAGGATGTGCTGTACAACGGCGGTTGCGGCAGGCTCAAGACCACATTTAGAGATCGCAGAGAAAGCCATGAAAAACATTGTTATAAACGGGTGCGGCAACAGATGCGCCTCAAAGGTTTTGGAGAAAGCTGGTAAAAGGATAGACTATGAAATTGACATATCAAAATACCTTCAGAAAGTGCCCACATTGGACATATATGAGGCAGATGTAAAGAAGATAGCAGAAGTAGTCATGAAAGAAGCAAAGCTGTAGTGACTAGAATCATGGTTTATGAAATTCGCATCACGGAAAAAACACCATGCCTCCTAGAGCCTAGAAAACTTCAAATCACAGCTCAGGTAAATCAGCCGTTAAACGATATAATCCCCATACTTTATTTGGCAATACCTCACTCGCAATATGCGAAAGCCTTCGGCGCAGTAACATTCCTTCTAGATGGAAAGCTTGTAACAGTCTACTCTTCTGGAAGGATTAATCTCGGATGCGTTTTAAGAGAGGAAATAGCATTAAAACTCCTAGAAAAGCTGAAGACTTTATTGGACAAGGCTTTTGAATATTATGAGAAGCATGGTTCCCCAGACCCCAAGCTTGTTGACGCAAAGCAAAAGCTTAACCCCCTTGAAATCTACAAGCATTTGCCCCAAACAAACTGTAAGGAATGCGGAGAACAGGGATGCTTCCCATTCGCTGTAAAACTTGCAAACGGAGAAAAATCATTGCAAGAGTGCACTCAAATCCAACAGCCAAAATACAGCGCCAATAGGGAACAATTAGAGAAGATATTACAACCAATAAAACTGGAAATCTAAATCTGTGACAGCTATAAAATTGGTGAGGAAATGAGCTGGGAATTCGAGGAACTTTTATTCGCAGATATTCTTGTTAAAAAGATTGAGATCAAGGAGATTTCGCCCTGTACGGCTGATCCTGAAAGGATTAAGTTTTTGGCTTATGCTGACAAGCCCTTGGAGGATGTTTTGCCAGTCCTATATTTGGCTATTCCAAACGCCAAATATTCTGAAAAGCTTGGTGCACTGAGCTACATGCACCAGCAACATTTGATAACAGTTTTTGCCAATGGCAGAATCACCATGACCTACGTTAAAGACAGAAGCGAAGCAGACCAGCTTGTCGAAGAGGCTAGACGATTAATAAACCGCGCATTAATATACTTGAAAACTCATGGAAAGCCGAGCCCAGAAATGGTTCAAGCCAAGAAGGAGCTAACTCCAACAAAAATTTATGAGTTGCTGCCAAAGACAAACTGCAAAATGTGCAGGGAACAAAGCTGCTTCGCTTTTGCAGCCAAACTTTTAAATGGTGAAAAAACATTACAGGACTGTCCGCCGCTGAATTCCAGCGAACACTCTATGAATAAGCTTCAAATAGAAAAGATGATGAACCCTATAAAGCTTATGTAAAGGCTTTTAAAACATATTTAAATATTTTAATTTCACTAGTAACTCTTGGGAACCAGCAAATGTCCGAATCTAAAGTTGATAAAAGGCTTATGCGCCTTCTAAGTTCTGGACTTTGCCCTCATGAGGACCCGGCGAAATATGCGGTAGAGTTAAGACAGCTTGCAGATAAAGTGGCAGGAGCTGATGAAGCAGAGAAGCATTGTAGGGTTTTTAAGGCGTTGGCAGACACTACCAGGCTTAGAATTTTGAAACTTTTGGATGTTAGAGAGATGTGTGTTTGTGAAGTTATGATAGCACTAGATCTAACACAGCCCACTGCTTCCCATCATTTGAAAATACTGGAAAACGCGGGGCTTGTAAAAAGCAGGAAAGAGGGCAAATGGGTTTATTATAGCATTGCAAACCCAAAAATTATTAAAACAATTTTTAAGTCGGGCTTAGTTAAGCCTTAACGGTATCCATACTTCTCTCTTAATTCTCTCAGCATCTGTTTAAGTTCCTGCCTAGATGGAAAGTTGATGGCGCCAACCGGACAGCGGGGTCTGCATGACTCGCAGCCTTCAAGACAGTCATAGGGTCTTACAACCACTGCCTTATCTCCTTGCTTTTCATAAACATGTTCGTGGCAGAATTCAACACAGATTCCGCAGCCCGTGCAGAGCTCATGGTTGATTGTCGGATACCACTTAATTTCTTTTCGCGGTATCCCTAAATACGTCTTCTCTTGGCTCAAACTTCTCATCTTCTGAAATTTACGTTAAACGCCATTGTTAGGGATTGGTTGTGGCGTATCCATACTTCTTCCTTAGCTCTCTAAGCTGACGCTTTAATTCCTCTTGCGACGGAAAGCTTATGGCCCCTGTTAGACAGCGCGGGGCGCATGAGTGGCTTGGAACATTGCGTTAAATTTAACATATTTTACAATTAAATTGTCCAGTATGAGCATATAATTAGGTCGTCCCGCTTAAACTGCTCCTTAAGAAATTTTATCACATCTTCCTCTTCCAAGTAAGGGTTTCCCTTCCCGTCCCTTCTTAACGCGATACCCGTCTCTTTTAGCCTTTCACCACCCCTTGGAGAATCTATCATAACATAGTAGGCTGGTCCAGCTGGAAGTATAAGCCTTAAATTGGTCAGTTCTCTTTGTGGCGACAAGCCGTTCTGCTCAATGTTGTAGACTATTGCTTTAGGCTTAAGTCTTTCGGCTAACTGCTTAAACTCAGCCCAGCTTCTAAGCTTCACAACGCCCTCGCCTGAGCCTTCTTTTGGCTGCATTGTCGTGCTCCTCTGAATAATGGTATTCCCTATTTATGGGAAGAGCTCTATCTCCTTTTTGGCTCCGCATTTCA
>Ga0078972_1011001_pt1 | contig 16476 bp, 16 predicted proteins | sample YelNatPaOPGAMG01_FD_67568 | JGI IMG/M metagenome (GOLD analysis project Ga0078972, IMG submission 67568) | Hot spring thermophilic microbial communities from Obsidian Pool, Yellowstone National Park, USA - OP-RAMG-01 (SPADES assembly) (version 2) | ecosystem: Environmental > Aquatic > Thermal...
TCTTTCTCTTTATATAATACGAATACAAATTGAAAAATAAGCTAATTTCAATTTATCTTCTCTTTTCGCTTGCGAGCGAGCCCGAAGGGCGAGCGTTCGGGCGAACGAGCGAGCCGAAGGCGAGCGAGGGTGCGAGATTATAACGAAAAGTATTTAAAGCAAAATTATTATATTTATTTATTATATTATATATTTTTATATATTTTAGAGCAGATTAAAATGAAAAAAAATTCATTAAAAAAAGTTATGTTTGTTGTTCTTTTTATATTACTTATAGTGCTATTTTCTACACTATTCTACAAAATCAAATTTAATGAAAAGGTTATTTCAGAAAATTTAGTTGGTTCTCCTGGAAAAATAAGTTATAATAATTATGAACAAGAATTGAAATATATACAAAATAAAATAAAAGAAAAGAATTTATCTTGGCAAGCAGGAGAGACAGAAGTTTCAAAGCTTCCTTTAGAGCAGAGAAAAAAATTATTAAGTGGAGTTATTAAAAGAGAAATTCCAGAAGAAAATAAAATTCAAGAAGTAAAATCTGAGTTAAAAGTTTCTTCCACAGAGCTTCCTTCATATTTTGACTGGCGCAACAAAGATGGTGTAAATTGGATGACACCTGTTAAAGACCAGCTTTCATGTGGAAGTTGCTGGGCATTTGCTGATATTGGAGCAATTGAAGCTGCTTTTAATATTTATCAAAACAACCCTGATTTTGATATTGATTTATCTGAGCAAGATGCAGTAAGTTGTTCTGGTTGTGGAAGTTGTGGGGGTGGTATTGACGGGTGTATATTAAGTTATGCAACATTTACAGGTTTGGTTAATGAAACCTGTTTTCCTTATACAGGAGTGGATAGTAATGGATGCAACTATTATAATTGCGGCTATACACCAACACCTTGTTCTAATAAATGTGTCAATGGAACAAAATATAGAATAAAAGGTACTGCAGATATTGGATGGGTAGATAACTTAACAGAAGTTTGGAAAGCAGCAATCATGAAATATGGTCCTGCTACTGCTTTAGTATATGCTCCTGATGACTTTCTTTTTTATGTAGGGGGAGTTTATGAACCACTAGAACCACTTGATAATGTAGGTTATGTAAATCATGTTGTTGTTTTAGTTGGCTGGAATGATACAACTAATATTTCAAATGGATATTGGATAGTAAAAAATAGCTGGGGGGACTGGTGGGGTATAAATGGATATGCTTATATTAAATATAACACCTTGCTTGAAAGAATCGCCGCAATTAGAGTGGTAACAGGAATAAGAAATGGCTCTATTGCTTGTTATCAGGATTCTGATTGTGGATTAAATGGTTGCTATGACGGAACCTATATACAATATACTTGTAATAATGCAGGAACAGAAGATTCTTATTGCTCACAAAAACAAATAATAACAGATAATGATAAGGATGGTTATGATACTGAGTGTGAAAAAGATTGTAATGATAATGATGCAACCAAATGGCAAAATTTACAAGGATATGTAGATAAAGATAAAGATGGTTATGGGGTAGGAAGTTTGATTAGTGTTTGTTCAGGAACAAATTTGCCTCAGGGTTATTCTTCTGTTTCTGGAGATTGCAATGATAATGATCCTGCTGTTTATCCTAATGCTCCTGAGCTTTGTGATAAAAAAGATAATAACTGTGATGGTAAAGTAGATGAAGGATGTCCTTTAACTTGTTTGTGGAATGGAACAGAATATAATTCTGGAATATGTTTATTAAACAAACCTTTATTTTGTGATAATGGTTCTATTATAAATAAATGTTCAACTTGTGGATGTGGAAATGCAAGTTCAGGAATTAAATTCACATGCCAGAATAATTATACAAGTTCTTGCTATTTTACTTGTTCATCTTCAAAATGTCCTTCTGGATATACATTTGTTGGTTGTTCATCAAGCGGATGTTCTTATTTGAGTAAAAAAGCAATATGTGTGAAAACTTATCAGACAAATTGTTCAATTTCTCCAAGCTGTGGAAGTGATGTAAAGATAAATGAAACTTCTTGCGGAACTCAACAACTTGAATGTCAGCAAGATGGAAGTTGTAAACTTGTTTTAAGATGTATAGATGGAACAGAATATGGAAAATGCTCTGTAAATAAACCACAATACTGCTCAAATGGTATTCTTATTAACAACTGCTCTGTTTGCGGATGCACTTTTGGAACATGTCAATTAGATGGAACATGCGATGCAAAGTGTTCTGATAAAACTGCTTATGGAGAGTGTTCAGCAACAAAACCTTTATTTTGTGATAATGGTGTTTTAGTTAATAATTGTTCAACTTGTGGATGCCCTCTAACAGGAAATGAGAAATCTTTCACATGTAACAGCACAAAATATGGCTCATGCTCAAGTTCGTGTTCTGCTTCTCAATGCCCTTCTGGTTATGTTTTTAAGGGATGCACAAGTTCTGGATGTTATTTAAAAACACAAAAAGCAATATGTGAGAAAATCTATACAACAAACTGCTCAATATCACCTTCATGCCCTTCTGGTTATACAAAAATAAATGAAACAAGTTGCGGATTTCCACAAGAATGCAAACAAGATGGAAGTTGTGAAATGCCTACTTGCTCTTGTGGGGAATGGCAGGTAGGAAATTGTAATGCAGGGGGATGTTCTAATGGGCAGAGACAATATACAAGAACATGCAACCCAACAGGATGCAATATAACAAGCAAGTGTGTTGATGATGCTACTTGTATAAGCCAAAATAAAATATTCACATGCCAGAATAATTATACAAGTTCTTGCTATTTTACTTGTTCATCTTCAAAATGTCCTTCTGGATATACATTTGTTGGTTGTTCATCAAGCGGATGTTCTTATTTGAGTAAAAAAGCAATATGTGTGAAAACTTATGATACTTCATGTTTAAGCAATCCTTCTTGTGGAAGTGATGTAAAAATAAGCGAGAAAAATTGTTAATAGAAAGATTTAAAAGGTGATAAGCAATTTTATCGTTGTTATTGTGATAAGTTTACAACAATTTTTCTATTTAGTTCGTTTAATCTTATTCTCCTCGTAAATTTTTGTTAGTTAAGCGAGTCATCACCCGTTGGCTTAACAGAACCGTTAAGAGAAAGATTTAAAAATATCCATATCTTAACAAAATTATGCAAATTAATATAGAAAAGAGGCATTTAGTAATTTTTGGATTAATTATTGCTGGATTAATTGTAATTGTTTCTGGAATTTTTGTTTATGCTGCTTGGGATACAAATAAAAAAGTTTATCATTCTGCAGATGATGTTAAAGTTAATGTTGGAGGAGTAGATTATAGTTTACAAGAAGCAATTAATCAAGGAAAGATTGGGGGGAGTGCGGGAGCAATTTATGTTAATTACTCAAATAATTGTGTTTCATATCCTGGTAATGCTAATACGGGTGGTTGTCAGCAACAGAGCGGAAGTGTTGGGCAATGGCTTACTATCCCAAATATGGTTATTGAACAAAATTTTCCTGCAGGTAAATTAACAATTTCTTCTTACATAAATTTATACCATTTGGATTGTTGTTCCCCTTGTTATAATGGTAATTTAAGACTCTTAGTAGATGGTAATAGTGTATACAATTTTACTACTGGAGGTTGTGAAGAAGCTTGGTATAATAATGTTAACTTTCGCTATATTAAAGAAGTTTCAGCTGGTAATCATAGAATTGAAGTTCAGTGGAAAACTGATGAAAATGTAGGGAACGCAGCTTTTTACACAGGTGGTCAAAGGAGTTTAGAAGTACTCGTGGTGCAATAAGAAGAAAAAAAGATGGTTCTCTATAAAATTAGTCTTTGTGGTATAATAAGTTAAAGGGTTACTATTAAAATATATGAATTTAAAATAATTAATTAAATTATAGCAACATCTTTATCTGCTATTTTCTAATTCAGAGTCATGGATTAATGGAAATTTTTTTCTTTTTGAATAATCTTTTGCCCCAATACCAACACATTCTCCATCACAATAAAAAAATTCTAATTCTGTATCAAGTTTTAATTTTTTGTTCATCTCTTCTTCAAGCTTTCTTTCCTTTATAAAAAATTCTTCTCTTAATTTTAAATGCCTGTGCCAAAAAGGTCTGAGCTTTTTTATTAATTCTTTCTTTTTCATTTTCTTGCTCACTTTCTCTATCTCTTTCATTTTTCTTAATTTTCCAATTATCCCTTCATAACAGCTAAAGGTTTTAATTTTGCAACTAAATTTCCTATTCCTAATTTATGGCTAACTCTAACAACTTCATCTATATCTTTGTAAACTTGGGGTGCTTCTTCTGCAATTGATTTCCATGAAGCTGATTTAACTTCAATTCCTTTTTGCAGCAATTCATTTTTTATATTTTCTCCTCTTAATTCTTTTAATGCCTTACTTCTTGAAGAAACCCTGCCAGACCCATGTACTGCACTACCAAAAGAAATTTGCTCGGCTTTTTTTGTCCCTACAAGCAGATATGAAGCTGTTCCCATGCTTCCAGGAATTATAACCGGCTGTCCTATATCTCGATAACAAGAAGGGATTTCTTTTCTTCCAGGACCAAAACTTCTTGTTGCTCCTTTTCTGCAAACCAAAACTTCTTTTTTTTCTTGATTTATTTCATGTTCTTCAAATTTAGCAATATTATGACAAACATCATAAACAACATCTATCTTGCAAGGTAAAATTTTATTAAATACCTCTCGTATCCAGTGGGTTATCATCTGCTTGTTGCAGAATGCAAAGTTTGCAGCAGCAGACATAGCTGCATAATATTTTTTTCCTAAATCACTTTGTATAGGAGCATTTACAAGTTCTCTATCTGGTAAATGTGAGTAACCATATTTATCTTCCATAAGCTTGATATAATCAGAAGCAACTTGATGTCCTAAACCTCTGCTTCCACAATGAATCATAATTGTAATTTGCCCTTTTTCATTTATTCCAAATGCTTTTGCAATTTTTTCATCATAAATTTCCTCTACTTTTTGAATTTCCAAAAAATGATTTCCTGCTCCTAAGCTACCTAATTGAGGCATTCCTCTTTCAATTGCTTTATTTGAAACAAAATCTGCATTTGCATCTTTCATGCATCCTTCTTCCTCTGTTTTCTCATAATCATCTTTAAAACCATAACCCTGCTTAACAGCCCATTTTGCTCCTTTTTCTAAAACTTCTTTAATTTCTTTCTTAGAGAATTTTTCTTTTCCAGCTCTTCCTACTCCGCTCGGCACATTAATAAAAATATCATTTAAAATTTTAGTTCTAAATTTTAAAAAATCTTCTTGTGTTAAATCTGTTTTAAGTAAGCGAACTGAGCAGTTTGAAACAACAAAACTATTAGCAATAAAATTGTGATTATCATTTTTTATTGTAAAATCATATACCAAGCCATCAAAATCTATCTCTTCCTTACTCTCAACCACATCCCAAATAAAACCTTCCTCACCGTAGCAATTCCTATCAACAAATTCTTCAAAAGAAATAAAACAATAAGCTATTCTGCTTCCTGTTTTTCCATAAGCAGGATAATAAATTGATTTATCTATAAAATATTTATTTGCATATTTATTTTCTAATTCTGAAATAATCTCACTTTTTTTGAAACCAAAATTCTTCATCTCCCTTGCTTTATTCTTTATTTCTTCTCTCAATCCTAGAATTTTTTCTTTTTGTTTAAGCCATAGTATTGCGGCATTTGCTAATTTTCTTTTTTGAATGTTGTATTCGTAATTTATTTTTGAAAATAATTTTATTAAATTTTCAGAATCAGAATAAATCATTAGCCTTATTCTATTTGATTCTTTTTCATTTACTTTATCTTTTCTAAATTTTATTAAAACGTTTCTAATACCAAACTCTTCTAGTAACGCTGAAATTTGATTAACAAAATTAATTCCATGCAAAGTATTTTCTTTGTTTAAGGAATAAATTAAACCATAAAAATTAAATTTATGACTATTCATCGTTTTAGGGGAACTTAATTCTGCTCCAAATAAACTTGCCAGAAACAATCTTTTATGCCATCTAACAGATTTCATAATCCACTCTGGTATGCTAAAATCTTGTTTTGCTTTATTTCCTATTGGAGTTCCTAATAAATAAAGTAAAACAGCAAGAGCGCTTGAATTGCTTTTTAATTTATGCTCTATTCTTTCAAATTTATATTCCTTATATTGTGTTTTTATTTTATGTTTTCTTTTTCTTGAAAAAATAGAACTTTTAAATCCTATTTTTTCTAAATCTTTTTTGATTAATTCTAAATCCTTTTTTTCTCCATAAAATCCTATTTGTGCAGATTTCTTATTTAAACTTATACTTCCGTCTCCAAATATAAATCCCATTATTTTGATTATGTAAGGAATTTTAGGATTATCTAAATATAATGGCAATAACCCAAGAGATTTTAATTTATTTTTTATTTGCAATTTAGATGTTTTACTTCTATTTAAGCTATCTATATTTTCTTCTTTAATTAATAGCAATTTTTCTGGTTTATCATATTCAACTCCTTCAAAAGGATAAACTAAAATTTCTTCTTCTATCTTTATTTTTTTTATTTCTTCCATTCCAAATTTTGTATAAATTGGATGTTCTCCTGTTGCTAAAATTTCATTTCCTGATTTTGTCTTTATTTTTATTATTTTGTTAGAATGTTTTTTTAGAAATAAAAAAATATTTGAATTTTCTAGTTTATTTTTTTCTTTATCAAATATATTTAGAGATTCTTTAGAATTTTCAAAATCTTTTATTTTTTTATAATATCCATGTTCGGTCAATATTTTTGAATTTCCTTCTAGGCAGTTCACATCATAACCTATTCCTCCAGGACATATAACACCTTCATTAACATCAAAAGCAGCAACTCCTCCAATAGGAAAACCATATCCTTGATGAGAATCTGGCAATGCTATTGCATTTTTTAAAATTCCTTTTAATGTTGCAACATTTTTTATTTGCTCTAAAGTAATGTCTTTTTTCATGTCATTTAATAATTTTTCAGAAGCATAAATTACAGCAGGAACTTTCATTGCTCCTTGTCTTTCAATTTCCCATTCATAATCACTTATTTTTTTAAGCTCTATCATTTTATTCTCTTTTTATTTTAAAAATTGCCTTATTTATTTATAAATTCAGCTGTTTCTATTCTTAATTTATTCTTACATATCAACAATAACCTGAATTATAAATTTTCCTCTTTCTTTTTTAATCTCCATGCTGTTGTAAGTTACTGCTTTAACATCTCCAAAAATCTCATAATTTTTAACATTGTCTCCTGAAAGATCTGCTTCAAGAATTAATTTTTCCTTATTAATCTTAATCTTGTTAATCTTGCTCAAAATAAAATTATTTGAATCAAGAAGAAATAAAATCTCTTCAAGAAAATTGTAAAGCAACTGCTTCAAATCTTTTCCTTTAACTTTAATCTTCTTTTTTATTCTTTCTTTTATTTTGTCATTTGTCATCAAAGAAAGCATGGCTAAAGCTGAATTTTCAAAAGCTTCTTCTAAAGTTTTGCCAAATGCTTGAAATTTTCCGTCTGCTGTGTGTTCAAGAATCTTAAATTTCATAATTATAATAATATAAAGATATTTATAAATTTATAGAGAAAAACTAGGAAAGAAGAAAAAAATCCCATACTAAAAATATCATCTATGAATGTTTTATTTAGAAGACTTCCACATAAAAATCTTAATTACTTTTGGAGAATATTCTGTTAATGTTGAGGAAATAACTGTTTCAGAAGCAAAAACTTCTTTTTGATAGCTATCCATAGAACATATTTCATCTAAATTACATATCTTTATTGTATAATTTAGAGATGGAGGGACTAATTTGGTATTATCTATAAACTCAAGGATTGCTTCTGTATTATTATTCAAGACATAACTTCTTAAGCTTTCAGAATTTGAGATTTGTTTTAATATAGCTTCTTGCAAGGAATAAATTTCTTCTGAAATGTCTATTTTTGATGATTGTCTTACATATATTGTTATAAATACAGAAAATAATAGAGTAATTGCTATAAAAGCTTCTACAATTCTTACCCATGCTTTTTTATTTTTCATTTTTTTACCATATTTTTATTTGCATAAATCCATAAATAAAAGTCCCATTTTCATATACTAATTGAATAGGGACTGTTCTTGCGTATGTTATTGTTTTCTCTGGGGATTTTCCTAAGTTTAATATAGGGGTTTTATCTATTTTATAAAAATTTAACGCAAAATCTTTTGTCTGTGGGATTCCTATTTTTTTCTTTAAATCATTATAATTATTATTATATTCTATAGAAAGATTTTCATTTAGTTGTTTAAATGAAACAACATCATATGTTCTTAATAATCCTAAAGTATAATTCCCAGATTCTAAAGGAATTCCATCATTACATCCTGATGTTGCATTAAAATCATCTGAAAAATAAATAAGATAAAATTTATTTGTATCTAAAAAATTAATATATATTTTTTCATTAATGTAATCATAATTAGAAGAAAAAATATTTTCTGATAAATCTTTTGTTATTATGCTGTTATTTTTAGAATAATTGTATGGAAAGTATTTGCATCCTGAAACCGAACTTGATTGATTTATGCTTAATGTTAATAAATCAATTTCTTTTGTTATTCTTTTTTCTATTTGATTTTGAACTAAATCAAGATAGGTTTCTGTTCTATTTTCTGTTTTAAATGGGTTGAAAAAAAATAAAAGAAGAGATAAAAATAAGATAAAAATTACAAATGAAAAGATTATTTCTACATGCCCTTGCGCACTTTTGTTTTTTATCATTTTTTGTTATTCATTTTATTTAATTACATTAGGAAAGCATTTGCCCCCAAATATATTAATAATGAAGATGCTATTAAAATAAATGAATGTTTTAATCCTCGTTTTATTGAGCCCTCTGATAATTTTCCTATTAATAATCCTGCAAAAAATCCCTGTGTTAATAACAACAATAGCATTGGTCTTGTTAATTGCGCAGAAGGATTGTTGGGTGTTTTTATGTTTTCAAAATCCATATTCACCATATTTGTTCCACCGCCTCCTAAAGTTATGTCTGCTGTTAATGGAATAATTTTAAATTGCATGATTAGCATTATTAAAAGAAATACAAAAAAGATTATATATCCTTCCATAACTAAATTATATATAGCAGCTCTTCTTTCTGATTTTAATTTTTCTATATCTGAAACTGATTTTGCTACACTTTCTAATATATCTTCTATTGAGCCCCCTGCTCTTTCTGCTTCTCTTACTAGCATTATAGATCTTGTAACTACGCTATTTTGAACATCTCTTGCAAAAATATCTAATGCCTTTGAAACAGGGATTCCTATTGAAATTTGATTTGCTAATTTTTGTATATTTAAAGTTAAAGCACCATAATCTTTTGATCTTAAATTAATAATGCTTTTGCTAATAGGAGTTCCTGCCTTTACACTTTCTACTAAATCTCTTGCAAATTCTAAAAACATTTTGCCTTTTTCTTCTTCTCTATTTCCTTGAATTATTAAGGTAAAGAAGAATGGAAAAGCCGCAATTATAGCCCCCAAACCTATAACAAAATAAAACATATCCTTATCTTCTTTAAACAGAAAGATAAAACTCCCTATTAAAATTAAAATAAAAATTGCTATTCCCATTATTTGTGGTCTTTTTAATCTCATTTTATATTTTATATTTTAATTTATTTTCCTTTGTTATCATTTTTCTCTTTAGTAATTAAGTTGTTTTAAATTTAAAAATGCTATGAATATAATATTAATTACAGCTATCCCTCCTATCATTAATAAATTTAATAATTTAATTGAAATACCTATAGTCATAACTCCTATATTCATCAATACAAGCAACAAAGATAATATCATAGGAGCTGCTATTACAATACTTATATAAATATCCATAAAAGTTTCTGCTTCTTTTGTATATTTTTCTCTATCCATCCTGTATTCAAAAAATAATGTCTCTGCTCTTTTATTCAAAAATTCTTTAATATCCCCTCCTGAAGATATTGTTGTAGCCATCCCATTTAATAGTTCTGCTAATCCTTCGCTAGGGGTGTTTCTTGAAACATTTTTTAATGCTGTAACTAAATCATATCCATACAAATTTATTTGATTTATTATTTTTATAAATTCTTTTCTAGTATTTGGATATTCTGTTCCAAATGCTATTATTTTGAAAATTTGTGATGGTTCTATTTTTGATCCTGCTATTGCAGCCATATGCAAAGTAACAAATGGCAATTCATTTTTTATTTTCTGCCCTATTCCCTGACTTTCTGTTAATGGATAAAAATAAAAACAGAAAAAAGTAAGAAGAGGTAAAAATATTACAATTGGCGTATATTTTAATAAATTTGCAGGAGAAACTACAGCTGTTAATATTATAGCAGAAATTCCTATTAAAAAAGCTAACAAAGAAGAAAAAAATGCCATTGACAAATAAGAATTTGAAAGAAATGGAATAGATGCTTTTTTTAAGTTATTTTCTAAATTTTTAAAATATCCTTTTTTTAACAAAGAGGTTGAAGTATTAAGAAAGATTTTATTTGAAATTTTTTTATAAGGATTCGGTTTTTTAAAATCAGAAAAAATATCTTGATGTATTATTATTTTTTTATTTTTCAATCTTCTAATAATCTCTTCATCTATTCTTAATTCATTTAAAAATTTCTCTTTATCACTTTTATTTATCATCACATTTACTTTGCTGTTTTCAGAAGTTACATTCAAAACATTAGTATTTTGTTTTTCCTTGGTTGTTGTTGGAAATTCTTTAAATAAAGAGATATTTTCTAATATAGAGGGAATAGAGTTATTTAATATTTTTAATTGATTTAGTAAAGAATTAATTTTCTTTTGAACTATTTCTTTTTCCTCTCTTTTACTTAATAAAGAAAGATTTTCTTCTAATAAAAACAGCTCTTTTAATATCTCTTTTTCTCTTTCTATATTTGAAAATAATCCCTCTATAGTCATTTTAAGATATTTGAAATTTTTAATTGCACATTGAGTATTTCTTTTTTTGTTTTTTCATAATTTTGTATGTCTTTCTTTAAATAAAATTCCTCTAATTTTTTGCTTAATTGTTCTAAAGTCATGACTAATTGGGATAATAAAATAAGATCCTCTTGACTAACCATTTTACTTATTCAACTCTTTTTATATAGAAAGAATAGATGTTTTATAAAGCTTTTGAGAAGAATCAAATAATATTATATTTTTTAAGAACAGCTTGTGGATTTTTATAATATTCATTAATTTCTTTTTGAATTGCTTGAAAATCAAAAATTTTTCTATTAAAAATTTCGAATAAAAGTTTAACTCTCAATTCAAATTCATTTATAATCTGTTGTTTTGAAAATCCGTGTCTTTGGCATATCTTATCAAATACTTTTGAATCTTTTTTAAAATAAAATTTATCATCTGCTGGATTCCATATGAAGGGAGTGTTAGTAGTTGCAATTCCATCTGGGTCTACATTTATTATTTCTGTTATGCTTCTTAATCTTCTTGTTTCTTGATTATTAACAATAGCGTGGCTCATTACTGCTACTGCATCTAAAGTATTAACTAAAGTTGGAGATAATTCAATAGGGGGGGTTTCTAATCTTTTTATTACTGTATCTACAGAATCTGCATGTATTGTTGATAAAGAAGCATGTCCTGAAGCCATTCCCTGAAATAATACAAAAGCTTCTTTCCCTCTTACCTCTCCAACTATTACATAATCTGGATTTTGTCTAAATGAATTTTTTAATAAAGAAAATAAATCTACTTCTCCTATTCCTCCTGTTCCTATTGCTGTTCTTGCTACACTTGGAAGCCAATTTTCTTTTGCCAAATTTAATTCTCTGGTATCTTCTATTGAAACAACTCTTGCTTCTGGAGGTATAAAAAAGGAAATAGCATTCAATAAAGTTGTTTTTCCTGATCCTGTTCCTCCTGCTATTAAAATATTACATTTATATTGAATTAATAACCAAAAATAGGCAAGCATTTCTGGGCTTAGAGTATTCATAGATAAAAGTTGAATAGGAGTCCATGGGATTTTTGTGAATTTTCTTATGGTAAAGGTTGGGCCTCTGCTTGTTACATCTGTTGTATATGTAGCATTAACTCTGCTTCCATCTGGTAAAGAACCATCTAATAAAGGGGAGGCATAAGAGATATATCTATTGCATCTTTGAGCAAGTTTTTCCACAAAACTTGCCAAAGCATCCATATCCTTAAAAGAAATATTTGTTTTTATATTCCTATAAATTCTATGAACAATATAAATAGGAGTATTAATTCCATTACATTCTATATCTTCAATAAAATAATCATTTAGTAAAGGTTCTATTTCGTTTAAACCAATAAAATTCCTGTATAGATAATAAAATATTTTTTTATAACTTTCTTCTGAAACTTTTAAAACTAATTCTGAAATTAATAATTTTGCTGTTTTGTCTATATATTCTAATAAAGCTTCTGTTGTTTTCTCTGTTAATAAATTAATATTTATAACTTCTTTCATTCCATCTTCTAATTTGGTAAGAATTTGTTTTTCATAATCATTCAGTTGAGGTTCTTCTACCTCATACATTATTTCCTGCTCAGAAGGGTTCCAGTAAATATGAACAAAAGCATAGGGTGGTATTAATGCATATCTTACATCTATTTTTGTTCTATCACTTAATTTAGGTAGGGGAGGTATTTCTGGTTTTAAATTTATGTTTATATTTTCCATTTTTTATATCCTTTTTTTTATTTTGTCCTTAAAATCTTGTCAAAACAAAATCCTCAACTTATAGTAAAATCTATTCTATACAAATTATTAGCATATTCAACATTTCTAATATATAATTTATATGGTGTTGAAGATTGTGATAAGGTTTTTAATTCGTCTTTATTATTAATAGTTATATTGATATTTTCTTCCTTATAAGATATTGATAATTTAACATTATAACTATTTGCTTTTTTTTCTGTAAGAATGTCTATTTTCCCTCTTTTAACAAGAGTATTTGGTTGGGAATATGCATATTTGCTATCAATCTCAAATTCAATTTTATCTTCAGGAGAATTTATTGTTAATTTTCCTTTTTTTATTCCTAATTCTGAAATCTCTCTTGTATTTCCTACTCCATAAATTAGTATTTCTTCTATTTTAGAATCTATAATATTTAGAGAATCTATACTTTGCTCAATAAGTAATCTGTCTTGTTTTTCTTGTATTGCTGGCTTAGCAACCCCAATGACAATACCTATTATTGATAACATAATTAAAGTATAAACTACTGTTTCTATCCAAACTTGTGCTTTTTTGTTTTTCATTTTTTGTTTTTTTGGCGTGTGTTTATTTTTTTATCACGAGTTATTTTTTTGTACATGATTTATTTTTTATCGCCTCATACAATTTTATTTCTTCTTTATGCAATCGCGATTTTTTTACGCATATGTTTATTTTATTTTTTGTTTTTCATTTTTTTAATTATGAGTTTTATTATTTTTTCTAGTAAGTTTATCTTTTCTTGAAATTAAAAAGATTAACAAGGATCTATATTACTAGATTGTCTTATTTGATCACATGCTTTTCCATTTATTATTACTGTTATTGAAGCAAGATTTCCTTTAGGTATATTAAAGACATAAGTTTTTGCTTCTCCTGCAACAGGAAGAATAATAGTCTTTGATCCTGAATTCATTGTAACTCCATCTACTTGTGTATTATTTTTTAATTGATAAGATTTTTGAGTATCTCCTGAGGATATTGTTAATGCTATTCCATCTATATTTTTATCTTCTAAACTTCTTTCTATTTGAATTTTTGTATATGTATCATTATAACAAGTATTAACAGAATCTGATATTCTAACATAATCTCTATACTCAAAACATGAAGATTCTTCTATATTTTTATCTATTATTTGTTTTTTTACAAATTGCCAAACCATAAGAGTTGCTATTATTGTTATAACTACAAGTAATAATGTCGCAATAACTGCTGATACCCCTTTTTTATTTTTCATTTTTTTGCGCATGTGTTTATTTTTTTATCACGAGTTATTTTTTTGTACATGATTTATTTTTTATCATGCGCGGGTTTTTGCGTGCGAATTATTTTAATTTTTTATCACGAGTTATTTTTTTGCGCGCGTGTTTATTTTTAATTTTATTTTTTTGCGAGCGAGCCCGGAGGGCGAGCGTTCGGGCGAACGAGCGAGCCGAAGGCGAGCGAGTTTATAATGGTTCTGCTAATATTGTGTTTTCTTGACATGTATACTGAGTTTGTTTTCTTTTTGAATTTTCTCCTAATATAACTGGAACTACTTCTACTTCATCATAAGTATCCCCTAAAGGTATTTCTTCAGATGCTCCTAATGGAAATTGTTTATCAATTTTTGATATTGAAATATCTCCTGATTTTTTTAATTTTAATTCTACTCTATAAACAGGATAATTTCCTATATTTGAAATTATAACTTTATTGCTTGAACTTTCATAATACGCTTGTAATTTTACCTCATTACATATTTGAGATGCTGGCTTATCTCTTTTTGTTATTGCTTCTTTTATAAAACTTTTTGCCCATATAAAAATTAACATTGCCAAAATAATAACTATAACTACAAGTAATAATGTTGCAATTACAGGCGATACCCCTTTTTTATTTTTCATCTTTTTATTTAAATAAATTTAACTTTTTAAATATTTTTAATCACAATTAATTAATATTTGTTGAATTTCTTGATTCGAACAAATTAATTTTTCTTTTCCATTATCATATAAAGGAATAATGCTTATTTTTTTTATTTCATTATATTTTGAATAAGAAAAGCTGATGATCACTTGTTCATTAGATGAAGCAGATAAACTAGATGTAAATATATACTCTATATTATTCCCTGATATATTCTTAACTTTCCCAGAAGGACTGCTTCCTATTAATTCAAGAGGATATATAGGGGGAAGAGTTGAATTTGAAACTTTTATTATTGCTCCTTGTATATCATATAATCCGTTATTTTTTAGAGTTAAATTTAAAACATTATTAGTTGTATCACAAGAATAATCTTGAAATATCATAGATAGAGTTTCTGGGCATTCTGTTGTTGATTTTGGTGTTTGTCTTTTCATCCATTCATAAACAAGAAAACTTAAAGATAGAGAAATAGTTATGAGCAAGACATATCCTACTATTACACTTATTCCTTTTTTTTGCTTTGATATAGATCTCATTTTTATCTCACTTATTTAAATTTGATACTGTTTGGTTTCCTGTTGTTATTACAAACCAAAAATTTTGCCCTGGTTTTACATCAAAACTGTTTGAATAATTCATTTGTGGAATAGATATATTTATTTTTCCTTCAGAAGTAACTTCTTTTGAAATATCATATATTTTTACAATGTAATTCTCAAGTTGTGGCGATGTAACTAGAGTTCCACCAACATCAATTGTAATTCCTCCTGATGATTCTTTATTTATAACCAAAGCCTTTAAATTATTTTTTTCTCCATATATAAATAACCAATCTCCGGTTATGCTTTTTCCCCCATAATTTGTATAATTTATAATCCAATAGGTCATTAATTGATTTAAATCTGAACCATTAACTATACCATAATCTAAAACTTTCGCTGATTCAAATTTAACAATATCTCCTAAATTGTAAATAGGGTATTTTTCTTTTTTTGTTTTAATATAATTTATTAATGTAACGCTAGTTAGAACAATTCCTATTATTATTATTGCTGCTATTAGGTAAAATTGTCCTCTTTTTTTCATATTTTTATGAAGGAAAAGGATGTTTAAAAAACTTGCTAATTTTTTAAGCCAAAAAAAGCTATATGTTTATTTTATAAGATAAATTAAAAAATAATTAGAATAAAAATTTAGTTGCTTTAAATTTAAGTTATTTGATAACTCATTATGATATTACTAAATTATCTTTTTAGGTTAATAATTCTTAAATTATAATTAGGAAAAAGTGCAGACTCAGAAGAAAGCTACATAGAAATTAAGAAGTTTATCTTGAGTTTCCTTGTTTTTGCAACCCTACAAGCACCTTAACTAATACTTAGTGTTGCACCGGTCAAGGCCTCACACGTTTCGTAAAAGCAAGATCGAGTAGGACAAAAACTCATCGTTAACATCAAGAGCTTCCTAATTCCTATCTCACTCGCTTCTTTGCGGTTCGCCATAAAGTCCGTTTGCGAATAGCAGAGGACTAACCTGCCGACCTAGTCTGCATTATATTCAAATTTTTATTGTTTTTAAATCTTTTTAGAATCAATTTTGTTAATAACTATTTATAAAATTAATAAGATATATAAAAAAATTCTATTAGAGAAAAAATAGATTTCAAAATATGTGGGGGATAGGATTCGAACTAAGAACCACCACCGGGTTCTTAGATTCCTGGAACCAAATATAATAACCACCACCGGGTTCTTAGATTCCTGGAACCAAATAGGTTTTCATCCTATAA
>Ga0078972_1011002_pt1 | contig 16475 bp, 15 predicted proteins | sample YelNatPaOPGAMG01_FD_67568 | JGI IMG/M metagenome (GOLD analysis project Ga0078972, IMG submission 67568) | Hot spring thermophilic microbial communities from Obsidian Pool, Yellowstone National Park, USA - OP-RAMG-01 (SPADES assembly) (version 2) | ecosystem: Environmental > Aquatic > Thermal...
GGGCCCAGGTGTGGGCCGGGTGCCTTGCGGGACTGCCGCCCGGCCTTGACAGAAGGAGGGGGACAAGGTTGGGGCTTGCGCCGCAGCCCGCCCCTCGGGGGGCGGTCTGCGGCGCAAGCCCAAACCTGGTTCCCCTCAAAAGGCCCGTACCGGGGTGGCGCACAGCGTAACAGCCGGTCGCTGCCAATTCCGAGGATACACCCTGCTGCAGGTATTATAGGACCAAAGGGAGGAATCGATGAATACGCCGGAAGTGATCTCCATCGGCAACATGCTCGTCGAGATCATGCGCGTCAAGCTCGACGAGCACCTGTACGAGCCCGGGACGTTCGTGGGCCCCTTTCCCTCGGGCGACACGCCGATCTACATCGACACCGTGGCCCGCCTGGGCCGGCCGGCCGGGTTCATCGGCGCCGTCGGGCCCGACGATTTCGGGCGCTGCCTGCTGGACCGCTTCGCCCGCGATGGGGTCGATGCCTCCTGCGTGCGCGTGCTGGAGGGGCAGACGACCGGCGTGGCCTTTGTGGCCTATTTCAGCGGCGGCAGCCGCAAGTTCATCTACCACTGGCGGCACGCCGCGGCGGGGCAGATCGATGCCGGCTATGTGGAGCCCGCCTATTTCGCCCGCGCCCGCTGGCTGCACGTCACCGGCTGCAACCTGGCCGTGAGCGACGGCTCGCGCGAGGCCTGCTACCGGGCCACTGAAGTGCTGCCGGCGGGGGCGCGGGTGAGCTTTGACCCCAACATCCGCCCCGAGGTGCTGAGCGTGGAGCAGGTGCGCGCGCTCTGCCTGCCGGTGATCGAGCGCGCAGATGTGGTGCTGCCCTCCCTCGGCGAGGCGGCCATGCTCACCGGGGCCGCGAGCGACGAGGAGGGCTGCCGCCGCTGGGCCGCCCGGGGCAAGACGGTCGTGCTCAAGATGGGCGCCGCCGGCTGCCGCATCTTCCACGGCGGGGAGGATATCCGGGTGCCCGCCTATAGCGTGGAAGAAGTGGACCCCACCGGCGCGGGCGACTCGTTCAGCGCCGGGTTCACCGTGGCCCTGCTGGAGGGGATGGACCTGCCCGCCGCCGGGCGCTTTGCCAATGCCGTCGGCGCCCTGGCCGTCACGAAAAAGGGGCCCATGGAGGGCGCCCCCACGCGGGCAGAGGTGCTCGCACTCATGGCGAGATCATAGGGGCAGCGCGGGAGGCCCCGTTCCTTGACCGACTCAAAGCACAAGGCGTATTCGGCAGGCCAGGGCGCCAGCATCGCAACAGGAAGTGGCAGGAGCACGATATGGCACCGGCAGCAGGCATCGCAAGGCGAGACAATCCGACGGAGATAAAAGGCGCTGTGGCTGCCGCCCTGGTAGGCCTCCGCCGCCTCGCGCTGCCCCTGAGCATCATGGCGCTGGGCGCCGCGCTCCGCCTCTCCTATGTGCTGCAGAGCGATTTCCCGCTCAACGACGGCGGGCTCTTTTACCTGATGACCCGGGAGCTGCAGCAGGCCCACTACCGCCTGCCGGCCTATACGGCCTATAACGGTGCCGGCCTCCCCTTTGCCTACCCGCCCCTGGGGTTCTACCTGGCCGGGCTGGCCGCCGGTCTGAGCGGCTGGCCGCTGCTCACGGTGATGCGCTTCCTGCCCTTCCTCTTTACAGCCCTGGCGCTGCCGGCCTTTTACGGCCTCAGCCGCGCCCTGTTGGGCTCCCGGCAGCAGGCGCTGCTGGCGCTCGCCGCCTTTGCCCTGCTGCCCGGCGCCTTTGCCTGGCCCCTGATGGGCGGCGGCGTCACCCGCGCGCCCGGTCTTTTCTTCGCCACCCTGGCCCTCTGGCAGGCCTATCGCCTCTACACGCGGGGCGCGCGCCGCTACCTGCTGACCACCACCCTCTGCGCCGCGGGCGCCGTGCTGAGCCACCCGGCCATGGCCTGGCTCACCGCCTTTAGCGGCGCCCTGCTCTTCCTGACCTACGGCCGCAGCCGCCGGGGCCTGGCCCACTCCCTCGCGGCAGCGGTGGGGACGGCCCTCCTCACCGCGCCCTGGTGGGGCGCCGTCGTCGCCCGCTACGGCCCGGGGCCCTTTATGGCAGCCGGCGGCGCGCCCGAATCGCCCCTGGCCGGGCTCTATGCACTCCTCACCCTGCGCCTGAGCGGTGAGGCGGGCTTCCCGCTCCTGGCGGGCCTGGCCCTGCTGGGCCTGGCGGCCTGCCTGGCGCGGCGGCGCTACTGGCTGCCGGTGTGGCTGGTTGCCATCTTGCTGCTGGACCCCCGCACCGCCGTAACCACCTCTGCCCTGCCCCTGGCGCTGCTCGCGGGGGTGGGCGTGAGCGAGCAGCTGCTGCCGGCCCTGGCGGGCGACCGCTTGCGGGCCCCGCGCGCCCTGGCCCCCCTCGCGCTGGGCTTTATCTTGCTCTACGCCCTGATCGGCACCCTCACCGGCCAGCAGCCCCTGCTGAGCGGCCTGGGCCCCGGCGAGCGCGAGGCCATGCAGTGGGTGGCCGCCAACACGCCCCCTGGCAGCACCTTCCTGGTCCTCACCGGTGACCGGGCGTGGGGCGCCGACCGCTCGTCGGAGTGGTTCCCCGTTCTGGCTCAGCGGGTGAGCGTGGCCACCGTGCAGGGCTCGGAGTGGTCCCCCGGCTTTAGCGCGCGCACCGCCCGCTACACCGCGCTACAGAAATGCGCCGGGCAGGGCGCCGGCAGCCTGGAGCAGTGGGCACAGGGGGAGGGGGTAACCTTCGACTATCTCTACGTGGCCAAGCGGCCCGCCGTCACCCTCCCCGGCTCGACGCAATGGGGGGCGGCAGCGCTTTTGGCGGCCCTGCCGTGCGACGCGCACTACCGCCTGGTGTACGATGGGCCGGGGGCGGCGGTGTACTGGCGGCAAAGGTGAGTAAACAGTATCGAGGGAGCGAAAGGGCTGAATGATGGATACCGTTGAGCAAGTGAAGCCCAGGATAACGGCATCCTTTTCCCGGATCAGCCGCCGGGCGCGCACGGAGGGTCCTGCGGCGCTGGTAGTCCTGTGTGTCATGGCGTTGGCGGCCGCAGTGCGCCTGCCCTTTGTGTTGGGGAGTGATTTCCCTCTCAATGACGGCGGGCTCTTCTACCAGATGACGGAGGAGCTGCGGCAGGCGCACTATGTGCTGCCATCCTACACCGCTTATAACGCAGCGCACATCCCCTTTGCCTACCCGCCCCTGGGCTTTTACCTGGCGGGGCTGCTGGCCGACCTGGGCCACTGGTCGCTGCTCACCCTCTTTCGCTTCCTGCCCCTCGTGATCAACCTGCTCTCGGTGCCGGCCTTTTACGCGCTGAGCCGGGACCTGCTCCCCTCGCCGGTGCAGGCGACCGTAGCGACCCTGGCCTTCGCCCTGCTGCCGCGCAGCTCCATGTGGCTGATCATGGGGGGCGGCATTGCGCGCGCCCCCGGCATGCTCTTTATGATCCTGGCCCTGCAGCAGGCCTATCGCCTCTACACCCACCGCCAGAGGCGCTTTGCGCTGACTACGGCGCTCCTCTGCGCCTGCACTGTGCTGAGTCACCTGGAAACGGCGTGGGTCCTAGCGGTCAGCATGGTCCTGTTCTTCCTGGCCTATGGCCGCCGGTTGCGGGGCCTCATCGACTCGGCCCTCGTCGCTGCGCTGACGCTTGCGCTGACGGCGCCGTGGTGGCTTACCGTCATCAGCCGGCACGGGCTCGGCGTCTTTGTGGCCGCCAGCAATGACGGCTGGGCAATCTACAGCGGCCTCCTGGATCTGTTCCTTCTGCGACTAACACCAGAGTCTCCCATCCCTATTGTGCTGGAGTTGGTAGCCATGTTGGGTTTCTTGGTTTGCTGCGCGCGGCGGCGTTTTCTGCTGCCGGCCTGGGTGCTCGCTGTCTTTGCCCTCGATCCGCGCGCAGCGGCCACGACGGCCACACCCGCAGTGGCCTTACTGAGTGCCATTGGCATGATCGATGGTCTATGGCCGATCCTGGATGGCGGACTGCACACATCCTACGCTGAAAAGCCTGCCGGCAGATCCAAGCGCTGGTTGCCCAAGGTAGTCTTTGCCGCTCTACTCCTCTCGGCGGTTTTCTCGATCATGCTCGTCTCTTCCACGACTCTTCCTGGTGTGCCGCTGGAGGAGCGTCAGGCTATGGCCTGGGTGGCTGCCAACACTCCTGAAGGCAGCCGTTTCGTAGTGATCCCCGATACCGTTTGGGAGCAGGATGCCGTTTGCGAGTGGTTTCCTGTGCTTACGGGGCGTGTGAGCGTAAACACCGTCCAGGGGCATGAGTGGTTGTCGGACTTTTCTACGTGCATCACGCGCTATGAAGCGCTGCGCAAATGCGCACAAGGCGATGTAGATTGCCTCGACACTTGGGCTGCACGCTGGGATGTGTCGTTTGCTTACGTGTATATCTCCAAACAGGGGGCCTCGAAAAGGGATGCGGCGAATAATGCTGTCCTCTGCGATCTATCCCATGATCCTCACTACGATCTGATCTACAATGGGTCTGCAGCGGCGATTTTCCGCAGGAAAGGCTAAGCGATGGCACCGACACCTGGCAGATCGGGCAAAGCAACCAGGCTGCGTGCGACCACACGGGCGCTCTACAGGGTGCTGCTGGCTGTGTTGATGGCGTTCCCACTCCTGTTCGATGTGCTGTGGTCCCAACCGCAGGCAGCGAACCTGAAGGACTGAGGATCCTTCATCGCCTCTGGCCGTGCTGAGACCGCCGGGCTGGATCCTTATGGCATCTACCCGCTCACTTTCCATGTCCCCTTTCCTGCCCTCGGACTGGAGGTCGATTCGCCGAACCTCAACCCGCCGGTCTCCGTACTGTTCTTCCAGGCACTCGCGCAGCTTGAGCCAGCCCAGGCCTTCAGAGTTTGGTATATCGTGTCGCTCCTTGTCTATGCGCTCACGCTGTCGCTGCTGTGGCGCGCCTATCCCGGCTCTGTCAACCTGCTGCGCCTGGGCTGGATAGCCAACCTGGCCGGCCTGTGGCACACGCTCGAACTAGGCCAGATCTATATGCCTCTCCTCCTGGCGGCCACAGGGGCCTGGCTGTTCCTCCACCGCAGGCGTGATCTTCCAGCCGGCGTGCTGATCGGGCTGCTGGTGGCCATCAAGCCGAGCTTCGCCATCTGGCCGGCGCTGCTTCTGCTGGCAGGTTATGGCATGACGGCGCTGGCGGCCCTCGCCTGCGCGGCCGCCGTCAGCCTGGTGCCTCTGCTGGCCTACGGCCCGCGCATCTACCTCCAATGGCTGGCGGCCACCGCCGCCTACAACGGCATAGCCATCCCGCTCAATGGCTCGCTGGCCGGCATGGCAGCACATATGGGGCTACCCTGGCTGGGGACGGTGTTGGCAGCGGCGCTCCTGTTGGCCCTCGCCCTCTGGGCCCGGCGCTGCCGGCCCGGCCGCCTGCAGCTCAGCGGGTTGGCCATCGCAGCCACGCTCCTGGCTTCACCCTTGAGTTGGCCGGGCTACAGCCTGTTCCTGCTGTCTGTGCTCTGGAGCCGGTCCTGGCGGGCGCCCCTGCGGGTAGCTGCCCTCTTGTTCGTGTTCCCGGTCTGGCTGGTCCTCCGTTGGTGCGGCAATGCCCACTGGCAGTTGCTGACCCTGGGCTGGCTCTACGGCTGGGCATCACTCCTGGTCCTGGGCGCCCTGGCTGTGGAAACCTGGCAGCGGGGTACACCCAGTTTGCAGGTAAAGGAGTCATAGATCCGATGCAAGAAAGCGCTCGTCCCCTGCCGCGGGCGGCGCGGTCGCCCCTTGTCGTTTTCATCGGTCACTTGGTTGCGGTTGCCCAGATCCTTTGCCTCGCCCTGGCCATCATCCTCTTTGGCCTAGGTCACCTGTTCGGCTTTGCGCCCGCCACCCAGTAGCTCTTCATGGGCTTTATAGTGGCGCTGATCCTGGTGGCCTGCTGGCGGCGGGGCGGCGCCCTGGGCTGGCTCGTGCTCATCGGCGGGCTGATGCTCTTCCTGCAAATCCGCGGGGTAGCCGACAATGTGGGCTTTCCCGTGCACACCGGGGACTTGTCCCGGTTGGAGCAGTTCCTCTTCCTGGGCGCCCTGCCCACCCAGGTGCTGCAGCGCCTCTTCTTCGTCCCCGGGCGGTTCACCGCGCTCGATTATGCCGCCGTCGCGGTCCACTGGTCGTACTTTTTCATCCCCTACATCATCGTGTTCGCCGTCTGGCTGCGCAGGCCGCAGGCCACGATGGAGCCGGCCCTGCTCCTGGCGTTGACTTTCGCCGTCAGCCTGGTGATCTATGTCCTGCTGCCGGGTACGCCCCCCTGGCTCGCCGCCGCGCAGCCCGGCGCGCCCCAGGTCTATCGCATCACCTACTTTGTCTGGAACTCTGTCAACCCGGAGGCCTATGCCCGCATCTATGAGACCATCGGCGACCCCAACCCCATCGCCTGCCTGCCCTCCGTCCACTTTGCCATTACCTTTATGCTCTTCCTCTACAGCCTGGGCAAAGGCCGGCTGTGGAGCATCATAGCGGGCGTCTACGCAGCCGCCATGGCCTTTTCCCTGGTGTACATGGGCGAGCACTATGTCGTGGATTGCCTCTTTGGCGGGCTGGTGGCGTGGGCGGTGTGGGCTGGGTATCACCGGCTGATGGGGCGGAGGCAACCGGTGCCAGTCAGATAGATGGCTGGAGGATTGCATGTGCGAGTGTTGAGGCAGATGTTGGCTACCCAAGGGCGATACGTACTCACACGGGCGGTTGCGTGGCGCGCCGAGTATGCCGGCCTGTTTCTGGCGTCACTCCTCGCTGTCCTCGTTCGCGTGCCTTTCTTCTTCTGGCCGCTAACGACAGACGAAGGAGGGTATGCCTATACTGCCCATTGGTGGTTCCGGGGCTTGCCTCTCTACTCAGACCAATTGTGGTTTGACCGTCCCCAAGGCATTTTCCTCGCCTATCAGTTGGGAATGTCCCTTCTCGGTGATTCGACCTGGGCGATCCGTCTGTGGGGGGCACTGTGGGCTGCTGGTACAGCGGCAGGAGTCTATCTGGTTGCCCGCCGTCTGTTGGGTCGGCAGGAGGCGATAGTCAGTGCGGTGTTGTGTGCGCTGTTTTCGGCAGCGCCTCAACTAGAGGGATTCACTGCTAACGCCAAAGTCTTTATGGCACTATTCACAACCTTGAGTTCCTATTACATCCTGACGCGCAAGCCTATACAAGCCGGCATTCTGGCTTCTGCTGCAGTTCTACTCAAGCCGTCAGGAGCAAGCGCCTTCCTGCTGGCTGTCGTCTGGCTGGCTCATGAGCGTGCGGGTTTGAGCGAGTGGGAGCAGTTCATCCTGGCAAGCATCCCCCTACCTCTTGCAGCACTGGCGCATGGTGCGATGACCGTTGGGCTAACCGATTATGCCAATGCCGTGTTCATGTTTCGTGTTGGTACCAGACAGGCTGCCCCTCTGTTCGACATCATTCGCAGTTGGATATCAACGTCACCTGCGTGGGGCCCACTGGCTATCTTGGCGATCCCGGGCGTGTATAGGGTGCCGTGGAGAACGCGTGCCTTTGTCCTCACCTGGCTCTTGTCGTCACTGGCAGGAATGGCATTGGGTGGCAATTGGTTCTGGCACTACTTCATCCAGATAATGGCGCCGCTATCGGTCTGTGCTGGCATAGGCCTCTCTTCTCTGGTCTTCAACACTAGAGATCTGTTTCGCTTTACTGGACTCGCGTGGGGATTCCTTTACCTCCTTTTGGTAGGACATCTTATGGTGGCACAGCCTAAACAGGGTGCATGGGAACTGTACCATCGGCCGGGCTACCTTGTGGCTGAGGATGTGGCCAACTACATTCGTACCCACACGGAGGAGGGGGACTCGATCTATATCGCTTTTTTCGAATCGGACATCTACCATCTAGCCCATCGCCGCAGCGCCTTCCCTTACCTCTACCGTCTTGAACTTACACACATCCCTGGCGCTTATGAGAGGCTAGTGAACATGGTTGAGATGCGGGAACCCATGTATATCGTAGCCCTGGACCCGCCGCTCAAGGCCATTGATCCAGGAGATCATTTTCGGATGGCACTCGAAAAAGGCTATCGGGTCGAGACAACCTGCGATGGAATACCCATTTACCGGCGAGAGTAAGTGCTGACACGCACTGCATTAGGACAACCGCAACCCGGACCACTCTCTGCGCTGTTCGCTTCTAAAACACCGGTCAAGTAATCACTAGTGCAGAGTAGCATAGCCCCTCGTGGGCGTCGTAAACGGCGGAACCGGCGCCATGACGCGGCAAAACGGGCACAAGGCCCTATGCTACGGGCATTCGCCCATTACTTGACCGGTGTTCTAGGAGAGCCCTCTCCCCTGCGGAGTTTCAGGGGCGGACAGCGCGCATGTTCTCAGTGCATCCGGAATCCCGAGCTTGCTGGGGCGTCTCTGCCTTGCTCCTCGCGAGTGGTCCTCTGGTGGCAGCGAACTGGCATGGAGCCTGCCGGAGAGCAAATAGCCGCGCTCATGCGACGCCAAGACGCCCCAGCAAGCTGGGATTCCGGACGCACGGGCCTTCACACCATACTCGGCCCCGAAAAGGCAGAACCTGGATGGGTCTCTTGCTGCCTCCTCTGGCACATTCCTTGCTCCGGTCCCATCAAGGAGGCAAGACGCCATGAGAGTCGACCTGTATACCGACGTCCACAAGGGGATACGCAACCTGGTGAGCGGGTATGCTTTCCGGGCGGGGACCGTGGATTGACCGGAGGCGGATCAAGTGGCCCAGATGGGCCGCGAGTGGCAGACGCTGCGCGAGCTGGTGGATCTGCACCACCATTCCGAGGAACGCTACGTCCATCCCCTGCTGGCCCAGGCCATCCCGGGCGGCCGGCGCCCTTACGATGAGGAACACCGGGCCATCACGGTCATGCTGGACGACCTCCAGGGCCACCTGGGACGGCTGGTGAACGACGGGTCGGTAGCCGACCGGCCGGATGTCGGCCGCGAGTTCTACCTTGGCGTCAACCGGTTCTACGCCGAGTTCCTGGCGCACCTGGACCGGGAGGAGACCCAAGCCCAGCGCGCCCTGAATGAGCTCTACCCGCCAGAGGTGCTGGCCGCCACGCTGCAGACGATCATCGGCGGCTTTTCACCCGATGACTTGATGCTCTTCATCGATATCATGTTCCCGGCCATGATCCTGCCCGAGGCGGCCGGGCTGTTGGGCTCGATACGTCTGCCTCCCGAGGCGCTTGCCCCCCTGACCGAGCGTGCGCGGCAGGCCCTCGGCGAGGCAAGATGGACACAACTGCAGGCGCGGCTGCCCGTCCCGGTTCGTTGAGAAGGGTTTGTAGTGGGCGCTTCAGCGCCCGGCCCCCTGGTTGGCCTGGCTACAATCACCGTATCTACCATAGCAAAGCAAAGCGTGAAGCGCACACGACAAACCTGCTGCCTGCCTCGCTGGCAAGAAGGCATGGCATCCTACAGCACTCCGCATGATGCGTTGGCGAAAGGCCGTGGACGGAAGCTCTCCTCTTGCTCTGGAGGCGAGCTTCCCCCGCCGCTTGCCTGTTGACGCTATGCGCTTCCCGCGGTATACTGCCTCAGTGATAGATCCGTTTCCATTGGGAGTGATCATCCCCGGAGCCTGCCGCATGAACGGTGCTCAAGTCCTGGTAGAAATGCCCCTTGCCCACGGCGTGCGCCACCCCTTCGGCGTGCCGGGGGATACGAGCCTCGCCTGGCACGATGCCCTCTATGCGGCGCGGGACCGGGTGACCTGTTCCCTGGCGCGCGGCGAGCGCTCGGCGGGCTTTATGGCCGACGTCTATGCCCGCCTCACCGGGCGCCCCGCCGTCTGCGAGGGGCCGGGCGGCGCCGGCGCCACCTACATGGTGCCCGCGCTGGCCGATGCCAACGGCTCCCCGGTGCCCCTGCTCGCCCTCACCACCGACAACCCCACCGCCTATGCCTGGCAGGGCGCGCTGTCGGTTGCGTGCTTGAGCGAGGCTGCCCGAGGCTGAAGACGATACTGATGGAGGTCCCCATGTCTGAGCGAAGCGAGATCTACACTCGCCTGCGTGCGGCGATCGATCCGCTGCCCGTGATCGACTGCCACGAGCACACCGTCGGCCCGCAGGGGGCGCCGGAGAACCGTGAGCCGCTGGCATGCCTGCTCGCCGGCTATGTGCAGAGCGACCTGGCGGCGGTGACCTACCCGGGCTGGCCGGCGGGCGATTTCTGGGCCATCCTCGATGACCAGGATATCCCCACCGAGCGCAAATGGCCGCTCTTCGAGCCCATCTGGCGGCAGACGGAACACACGGCCTATGCCCGCGTCACCAAGCGCGTGCTGCAGGAGGTGTATGGCGAGCCCGAGCTGACCCTGCCCGCCCTGCAGCGCATCCGCGAGCGCCTGCTGGACCTGCGCGACCCGGCGGTCTATACCAGTGTGCTGGACCGGGCCCACATCCGTTGCCGCATCGTGGATATCTGGCCCGATATGAAGGCCGTCCTTTCGGGCAAGCAGCAGATCTATGAGCGGGACCGACTGATGATCTCGCTGCCCGGCTTCCATGGCATACGCAGCTGGCAGAACGTATGGGACCTGACGCAGGTGATCGACCAATCGGTGACCAGCCTGGATGGGTTCCTGGCGGCCTGCCGCGAGATCTTTGCCCGGCTCAAGGCGCGCGGCGCCCTCGGTATGAAGGACCAATCAGCCTATGGCCGCACCCTGGCCTACAGCAACCCATCGCGGGCCGAGGCCGAGCCGCTCTTTAACCGCATCATGGCCGACCCGCGCAGCGCCCTGGGCTGGCCCGAGGCCAAGCCGCTGAGCGATTTTCTCTTCCACCGCTTCATGGAGATGGCGCGCGAGCTGGATCTGCCGGTGCAGATCCACACCGGGCACATGGCAGGCGTGCGCAATGAGATCACCAAGACCAACGCGGTGCAGCTCACGCCCGTGCTGGAGCTGCACCGCGACGTGCGCTTTGACCTCTTCCACGGCAACTGGCCCTACCTGGGCGAGTACCTCTTCCTGGGCAAAAACTATCCCAACGTGCACCTCGATCTGTGCTGGCTGCACATCATCGACCCGGTGTATGCGAAGAATCTGCTCAGCGAGGGGCTGACGGCCGTGCCGCACGGCAAATTCCACGCTTTCGGCGGCGATTACGGCGACAACATCCTGCATGCCGCAGCGCACCTGGCCATCGCGCGCGATGTGGTGGCCGCCGCATTGGCCGAGCAGGTCGAATACCGCTGGATCGGCGAGGGCGAGGCCCTGCAGATCGCCGCCGACTGGCTCTTCAACAACCCCAACGAGTTCTTCAAGCTGGGCTATGACCGGGTCGCTGTGTAGGTCAGAGTCTTGCTGAAGCATCATCAAAGGAGGATCCCATGTCGAAACAAGTCATCCGCACCGAAAAGAATGCACCCCCCATCGGCCCTTATTCTCAGGGCATCGCCGCCGGCGGCCTGGTCTTTACCGCCGGCCAAGCGGGGGTCGATCCCAGGACCAACAAACTGGTCGAGGGCGGCATCGCGGCCCAGACGCGCCAGACCCTGGAAAACCTGAAGAACATCCTCGAGGCGGCGGGCTGCACCATGGCTGATGTCGTCTCGGTCAACGTCTACATGACCGACCTGGGCGAGTTCGCCGCCATGAACCAGGTCTATGGCGAGTACTTTAAAGAGAACCCGCCCGCCCGCACCACCGTCGGCGTCGCCGGCCTGCCCATGGGGGCCTCGGTCGAGATCACCTGCCTGGCCTATAAGGGGTAACACAGGGAGTTGCTCAAACGCCTGTTGTGAAATAGCACGATGCCTTCGGTGAGTGCCGTAGCGGCGGCTTCAGCCGTTCGTCTCCCTTCGCCAGGCGGAGACGAACGGCTGAAGCCGTCACTACGATGCTAACCGAGAGCATCGTGTCCTTTTCGTAGCAAACGTTCACGCGAACGTCCCCTCCCCCAGCGTGCCCTCTCGCAGCGCGTTGAGCCACCGCTCGCAGGCGGGGCCGCGCTTCTCGCTAAACTCCCGGCGCAACCCCTCCATGTACCCGGCGTCGCCCGGCAGCACCAGGTACTGCAGGAACGAGAGCGGCATGCGCGCCATGGCGAAAGGCAGCGCCCGGCGCTCATCCTTCGACAGCGGCGTGGAGCAACCCTCATCGTACGCATCGACCAGACTGCGCACATCGGCCAACTGCCCTCCATCCTCCAGGACACAATACAGCGGCAGGGCCAGGTCATCCACGCGCGGGCGGACCCCCGCAAAGTCAAAATCGAGCACGGCGGCCAGCTCGGCACCGCGGAAGAGGACATTGTTGTCCCAGAAATCGCCGTGCACCAACTGGCGCGGCAGCGGAGCGACGGGGAGCAGGCGCGCCAGCGCCTCGGCGCTCTCCGCGTACCGCTTTTCCTGCGCCGCCGGCCCCCAGGCCCGTATCACCGCCGCCGCGTCGAGCGTGGCGGCGAGCGCCAGCTCCTGCGGCAGATGATTGGCAATGGGCGGCGGCGCCTCAACGTCAAGGTCCGCCATGAGGCTGTGCAGCCGCCCCAGCGCGCGCATGCCGGTGCGGAGCTGCGCCCATGAGGCCATAGGCACACCAGCAATGTATCTTTCGACCTCGAGCACGCAGTCGCCAAAAGCGCACAAGGGCGCCCCATCGCGCGCCGGCCGCACCTCGGGGATGGGGACGCCCCTGGCGCGCAGCGTCCGGCGGATCCGCTGCAGCGCCTGGAGCCTCTCCCCACTCACCCACGGCCCGTACACCCGCAGCACGTGGCCGTCGACCAGCACGTTGAGGTTAAAGCTCCCGCCCAGGTCCCGCGGGCTATCCACGCGCAGGCCGTATCGCTCCGCAACGAACGCGAGGAGCCCCCGGGTCAGCGCCGGCCTGGGTGCGGCGAGCTTGGCCGGGTCGCCGTGGTACACGCGCATCAGATAATGCCGTTCTCGCCGATGGCCGGGTCGGCGAAAAACGAGTCGTGGCGGATGCTGGGCATCGAGACCTCCAGCAGCAGCGCCGGGCCGCCGCCGGTGAAGGAATGAGCCACCCCCGGCGGCATGACCAGCGTATCCCCGTGCGCCAGCACCCGCTCCCGGCCGTCGACCACCATGCGCACGCGGCCCTTGAGCACGAAAAAGGTCTCGTGCTTGACCGCATGGCGATGATAGGGGCAGGTCTGCCCGTCATCGACAAAGAGGAACTTGCCGCAATAGCCCGCCTGCTCCTCATTGGCCACCCAGAACTCGACCTCGCCGATCTCCGCAAAGCAGCCCAGGCCGAAATCCAGCACGATGGGCCCGACCGCGGGCAGGGTCAGCCCCCACTCGCGGGCCAGCTCGTAGCAGCGCGCAATGGCCCGCGCGCGCTCATCCGGCCCCGGCTGGAAGGGGAAATCGACTCCCTCGCTGTTGCTGTCCATCAATCCCTCTCTTTGCCAATCAACTGGCGGGGAACTCTCCCGGGTTGTGTGCTCCGCAACCACCCGGCTTTAGGCCTTTGGGGTGTGGGGAGTGGCCACACGGCTCTCGCCCAGTGTCGTAGTAACGACTTTAGTCGTTCGTCTCCGCGTAGCGACTAGACGCCCAAGCGCAAGGTCACAATCTGCCATGGCCGCAGCAGCACCCGCACCTCCTGCCCCTGCACCTGCACGGGCACATCGGCCCGCTGCCCCAGCAGGTCCTCCGCCTGCGCGCTCTGCGGCGCCCGGTCCAGGGTCAACGTGGCTTCTCCCCCCATCCCTTCCCGCTCATAGAGCCGCACCAGCAGGTGCTCGCCCTCCCAGTAGCAGGCGGAAAGCTGCGCCGGGCCCGCCAGCGCCAGAAAGCTGTGGGCGGCGGGCAGGGTGGCCGGAGTCACACCCTCCGCACCCCGCACAACCGGCGGCAGGTGCAGCTCCGCGCTGCGCCGCTGGGGGCCGGCATCACGCCAGTTGCCGTCGTGGAAGTGCAGGGCATACGAGAAGGTGTGCACACCCGCGCCGGCCAGGTGCTCGCCGCAGCGCTCCTCCCACGTGCCTGGGGTCAGGCGCACGCAGCGCAGCAGGATATGCCCCAGCCGGCCGGGCTCCTTGAGCCAGTAATAGCACCCATCCGCGCTGAGCCAGGTCACCCCGTGCCCCGCTGCCGACCAATCGACCCAGGAGCGCGCCCAGAAAAAGCCGGGGCGCAGGCGCTCGAACATATCGGCGATGCCCAGGTCGCGCCCCTGCGGCACACTGTGCACATAGATGTCGTGCTCCGGGTCCCGCGGCTCGACGCCAAAGGGGATATCGGCCGTGAGCTTGCCCTCCCCCGCCAGGTCGCCCAGCAGCGTCACAAACCCCGTCAGTGGCGCCTCGTCCCAGTGCCCCTCCAGGCGCACCTCCACGCCGCATTCCCGCGCGCGCCCACCGGCCACGGTATCGACCTGTGCCCGGTAGGGCCCGAGTGTGCCCCAAGCACGGTGCCGCCAGCGCAGGGGGCCGGTTTCGACCCAAGCGCTGCGCTCCGGCACGAAGAACTCGCGCCGCAGCTCGGGCCCGGCAAAGAGCCAGGTGGCATTGTCGAGCACATGAAAGGCGAGGGTGGGCCAGGTGGCGCCGTCGGCCCCGGCATAGGCCGCGCCGCTCGCCACATCCTGCACCGAGCGCAGGGCATGGTCCCGGTAGACGAGGCGCAGGCCCGCCGCATTCAGCGTGCCCTCCGGTGCCGGTGCCGGCCCCTGCGGCGCGGGCGCCGCCTCTTCCTGCAGCGCGATGCGCCGGTAGCCCAGCGGCGGCAGCGTCACCCGCACCAGTTGCCGTGCCTCCGTCAGGCTGCCCGTCAGGCGCGGATGGCGGAACTCGTCCAGGGTCTGCTGGGGCAGGGGCAGGCCGTGCTCGTCCACCGCCCGGATGGCCATCGTGCCGGCCAGCGGGCAGGGAGCCTGGATCTCCACATCCGCCTCGACCGGCCAGGGGTGGGGGTTGAACACATAGCGCACGGTGTGATCGCCCCCACCCGCCGCCCGCGCGAGCGCCCCCTGCGCCTCCCGCTCGATGCGCTCGGCCCGCCAGGCCACATCGCGCGCCAGGCCCACCAGCTCGTCGAAATCTTCCTGGAAAGCGAACTCTTGCGCGTGGGCCTGATAGGTGAGGTGCTGCCGCCAGAGCTGCCGCAGCTCTTCCTGGGGCGCCGGGGAGCCGGCTGCAGCTGCCGCAGCCGCCCAGCGCTCGGCGCGCAGCAGGCGGCGATCGTTCATCTGCCGCCAGTACCACAGGCCGCGCGTGCCGCCGTTCGCCGTGTTATAGCCCACATCCGCGCCATCCAGCATCCCGCGCACCACCGGCAGGCGCTCCGCCTGCGCCGCCACCGCCCGGCTGAACTCCAGCGGCGTGCACCAACGGATGGGGATATCCTCCCGCCGGCGCCAGGCAGCCAGCAGGCCGGGGACGTCGATCGGCCGGTCGCCGTCGCCCGTGCGCAGCGGGCGCGCGTCATCGGAGCCCTGGATCAGGAAAAGTTGCCCGCTAGCGGAGCGCCCGGCCAGGACCTGGTCGTGAAAATAGGCATCGTAGAGGTGAGAGACAATCTCATCCCAGTGCCCATCATCCAGGGGAGGCAGTTCCTTGCTGTGCCAGAGCCCGCCATAGGGGCCGCGCGTCACCAGGATGCGTGAGCCGTCCAGCCCCTCCCAGTGGAACTGGTGCGGCACGCTGCGGGCATTCAGGGGGCCGTGCGGGCGCCAGGCCCGGTAATACTGAAAGCCCGCCAGGCGCAGAATCTGGGGCATCTGGCTGTGGCCGATGGCGATATCCACACTGTGGAAGAGAGAGAGATCCGTGGGGGGTAGGTTGGCCGCGAAAAAGGCCCGCCCGAGCTGCAGGTTGCGCAAGTAGGTCTCATCGCCCACCTGGTTGGGGCGGCAGTTGGCCACCTGCGCGCTGACAATGCGCACGCGCCCCTCCCGCACCCGCTGCCGCAGCTCCTCCAGGCGCGGGCCCAGCCGCTCCGCCACCGCCGAGAAGAACTCGCTCTCCGTATCGAAAAAGTACATGAACTCGGCGTCGCGCTGCATCAGGTCCAGCGCCTCGCCCACCGCCAGCGCATAGCGCTCCGCGTGCCAGGCGCGCGACTGCTCCCATTGCCAGTCCGCATGCAGGTAATGCCAGAGCCAAATGGTGTGCCCGGCCAGGGCCTGCCGGGCGGACGAAGCGGGGGTAGGCATGGTCTGTTTCCTCCTTGGTTGCAGGCAACACCCCGCGCAGGGGCCGCTCGCCTGCCGCCCCCGGAAGGATACCCTCATGGCTGGGGCTCACAACTCCAGTATACCCCAAATCCACCCGGCCCGCCCAAGTGGAGATGGCCACTTGCCGGCAAACATCCGGGACCTAAGCTGGGCAATATGCTCCGCCGCCGCCCGGCCTTACGCCTGAGGTATGGAGGGGGGGGGGGGGTCCCCGGGGGGGCGCCCCCGGGCGCGGGGCGCCCCAGCCGCTGTTTGTGCCAGAGCTGCCGGGCCAGCCGCCGATGGGGGACAATGACGAGAGACTCGGGAC
>Ga0078972_1011005_pt1 | contig 16468 bp, 11 predicted proteins | sample YelNatPaOPGAMG01_FD_67568 | JGI IMG/M metagenome (GOLD analysis project Ga0078972, IMG submission 67568) | Hot spring thermophilic microbial communities from Obsidian Pool, Yellowstone National Park, USA - OP-RAMG-01 (SPADES assembly) (version 2) | ecosystem: Environmental > Aquatic > Thermal...
GGCGCATTCTTCGCCTTCGGCTCGAATGCCCCCAATCCCTTGGCAGGTGATGGAGCGATTCATGGAATCTGTAAGATTTGTAAAAACTTGCACCGCCTGTTCGGTTCCCATCGCGGGATTGTGGGATCGTGAAGCGCTTTGACTCCCGAGACACCGGTGGTACACTTTTTGTCCCGAGCGCAAGCGCCCTTCAACCCCAAGAGGAGGCACAAAATGGCCAAGAAACCGACGATCTATAAGAATTACATCAACGGGGAGTGGGTGGCCTCGGCCACCCGGAAGACCTTCGCCAACGTTAACCCCGCCGACACCGACGACGTCATCGGGCACTTTCAGGACAGCGACGAACGCGACGTGAACGCCGCGGTGGCGGCCGCCAAGGCGGCCTTCCAGCGGTGGCGGCTGGTGCCCGCGCCCAAGCGCGCCGAACTGGTGATGAAACTCGGCCTCTGGCTCAAGGAGAATAAGGAGCGGTTGGCCCGAGATGCCACCCGGGAAATGGGCAAGATCCTCGCCGAGACGCGTGGCGACGTGCAAGAGGGTATCGACATGGCCCTCTTCATGGCGGGCGAGGGGCGCCGCATGTACGGCGAGACGACGCCGAGCGAGCTTCCCAACAAGTTCGCCATGGCGGTCCGCCAGCCCATCGGAGTCTGCGCCCTCATCACGCCCTGGAATTTCCCCATGGCCATCCCGACCTGGAAGATGATGCCGGCACTGGTGTGCGGCAATACGGTCGTGATCAAGCCAGCCACACTCACGCCGCTGACCGTCTGGAATCTGGTCAGAGGCGCCGAGGAGGTGGGCTTCCCCAAGGGCGTCATCAACTACGTAACCGGCTCGGGGCGTAATGTCGGCACCCCCCTCTGCGAACACCCCGACGTGGCCCTCGTCTCCTTCACGGGCTCCACCGCCGTGGGGCGCCAGATCAATCTCGCCTGCGCCAAGGACTTCAAGCGCGTGGGACTGGAAATGGGCGGGAAGAACGCCGTCATCGTCATGGACGACGCGAACCTGGAGCTCGCCATCGAGGGCGTGCTTTGGGGCGCCTTTGGCACCACCGGCCAGCGCTGCACCGCCACGAGCCGCTGCCTTGTTCAGAATGGGATCTACAAAAGGTTCCTCGACGCGCTCGTCAAACGCGCCAAGGCGCTCAAGGTCGGCAACGGCCTGGATGAGAGCGTGGAGATGGGCCCGGCGGTGGACGAGGCCCAGCTCAACACGGATCTGGAGTACATCGCCATCGGGAAGAAGGAGGGTGCCAAGCTCCTCTGCGGGGGGAAGCGGCTCTCGGGCAAGCCCTACGACAAGGGGTTCTTTCTGGAGCCGACCATCTTCGCCGACGTGAAGCCGTCCATGCGCATCTTCAAGGAGGAAATCTTTGGGCCGGTCCTCTCGGTGGTGCCCTTCAAGACCTTCGAAGAGGGCATCGCGCTCCAGAATGACTGCGCCTACGGCCTCTCGGGCTCCATCTACACCCAGGACGTGAACAAGGCCTTCGCGGCCATGCGCGACGTACAGACCGGCCTCTTCTACGTCAACGCCCCCACCATCGGCGCCGAGAACCACCTGCCCTTCGGCGGGGTGAAGCAGACCGGCAACGGCCACCGAGAAGGCGGCAAGGAGGCCCTGGACCTCTTCTCCGAGTGGAAGGCCGTCTACGTGGACTTTTCCGGAAGCCTTCAGCGCGCCCAAATCGACACCGACGCCATCGTGAAGGTGGAGTAGGGACGACATGGGGGATTTGGGATCGGGGAGGCTGGGGGGCTTATCGAGGCTGGCCTTCCAGTTCCGGCGGCCTCCTGTCCCTAAGTCTTTCCGGCCTTGATGAAAGAGGGCCCGGCGGAAGCGCCGGGCCCTCTTTCTCGATCTCGAGATCCCATTGCGCCGGGATTCGGCGCGGCAACCGTCTGTCGCCAGTCTGTTACCTTTTGCCGGGTATTGCATCTTCCACTAGCTCGGGGGCCCGGTTACCGGGAAAGGAGGCTTGCCATCGGACCCGCCCCGAAGTGGACCTGTACCGCGACGATCTGAGAACGGTTGGTTGAACCGGACTCGGGGGCCAGGTTACCGGAAAGGAGGAGTGCTTCCAGGACCCGCCCCGCAGTCGTTCCCCAGTACAGACGAAACTTTGGGACAAGGAGTCCGACATGTTCGAGCCCCGAATGGACCGGCGGAGCCTCATGGCCGCCGGAGTGTTAGTTTTGTTTCTTCTCGGCCTGGCGACCAGCTTGGCCGTTTACTCCGACCGACGAAGCGGAACGTCGAGCAGCTATACCGTCCTGGCCTGGAATGATCTGGGCATGCACTGCATCAGTCCCCGCTTCGCCCAGATGGCCATACTCCCCCCCTACAACAACCTCATGGTCCAGGTCATCAAGCGCGGCGACGAACCTCAGCTCGTCACCTCGGGCATCACCGTCTCCTATAGCTTTCCCCAGAACACGACCACGGTCGGCAAAACCGACTTCTGGGCCTACGCGCAGGCACTTTTCGGAGTCGCCCTTCCTCAGGGCAGGGGGCTCACGGGCAACGGCCTCTCGGGCGGCATGGTCTTCAACACCAGCCCTTTTCCCCACTACGAAGCCACCGGCATTCCGCTGCTTCCCTATAACGACGATATGACCTGGAATCCCTACCAGACCGCCGTGATCACGGTCAAATCCTCCTCCACGGGAAAGATCCTCTCGCAGATTCAGGCCACCGCCCCCATTTCCGACGAGATGAACTGCCAGAAGTGCCACGCTGACGGAGGAGTAGGGACGGGCGGGTTCTCCAGCGGCACCGCCGAGGGCAACATCCTGATGCTCCACGACGCCACCTACGGGACCAACCTCTACGACCACCAGCCGGTGCTCTGCTCGAGCTGCCACAGCGACAATGCGCTCGGTATGCCGGGGACCTACGGCGTTCCCTCCCTGTCGCTCGCCATGCACCTCAAGCACAGTTCCCTCCCCCAGGCCAACCAGCCGGCCTGCTACGACTGCCATCCGGGCGCCAAGACCCAGTGCAACAGGAGCGCCATCGAGGAGATGGGCCCCAACAGCCCCACCGATCCTAACTGCCAGCACTGCCACGGCACCCTGGCCAACGTGGCGGCCACCATCCAACAGGGCCGCCGGCCTTGGCTCGACGAGCCCAACTGCGGCAACTGCCACGACGGTTCGAACATGAACACGGGGACGGTCCTCTACCGTAACAGCGTGGGCCACCACGGCGTGGCCTGCGCGGCCTGCCACAACAGTCCCCACGCCTGGTACCCCTCCATGAGGGCTGCGGATAACTGGCAGCCCATCAACTACCAGGGCAGCTCGGGACCCATCGGCCAGAAGTGCAGCGCCTGCCACACCAACTCACCCGATTCCTCCGAGGGTCCGCACGGCGGAAGCGGCGGAAGCGGCGGAGGGGACGACTGATTCCCATCGCTCCTCTGGTCCTCAATGCCGGGGCCCGGTTCGTCCGGGCCCCGGTCATGTCTCCAATCGAAACCCGCCGCACTTTCTGCGAGAGGAGCCGCGCCGTTCGAGGTTGCCTCTCCACCCGCTCCGCGCCTTGGTCACCTGCCCCACGCCTCAGCCTCGGTCACCCAAATTCCGCGATCGAATGGTCCTTCCTTCGGCGGCGCAGGTGGCCCATGGGGGAAAGGCTTTGTCTCCTGAACGGGGAGGGGCTTCTCTTTCGCGTTCCGCTGGCGGAGCCAGACGGAACGCTCGGTTTGCCTTTCGGGTCTTTCGCGTTCCGCTGGCGGAGCCAGACGGAACGCTCGGTTTGCCTTTCGGGTCTTTCGCGTTCCGCTGGCGGAGCCAGGCGGAACGCTCGGTTTGCCTTTCGGGTCCCTCCCCGCTCCAAGGGCTTGACCCGCGGAGCCTCACCCCACCCTTGGCGTATTCTTCCCCCGGATCCAGTCCGGGGTCGAATGCCCCAATCCCTTGGCAGGTGATTGTCCAGTTATGCCGGACATGAAGATCCATAGGGTTTTGCAATGCCATTTCGCCTTCCATAGCGGGATTGTGGCGGTGACCCCCGGCCTGACGCTAGGGCCGTTTTCTGGTAGAATGCGTCGCGAACGGGTTCCTCGGCCGCCGAGAACCTGTCGGCAGAGCGCTGGGAGGACATCATGAGCGGAGAATTGGACCGGGAACGCTGGCTTCAGCTCGCCAGGGCGAATGCCGAGGTCATCCGGACGGAGATCGTCAAGCTCAGAGGGTTCGTCGAGGGCAATTCAGCCGGTCAGTACGTCGACTTCTGGGCGCAGGCCAGGGAGATCACTTCCCAGTTTAAGTCCTTCAAGCCCCTCGAACCGGAGGAGCGGGAGCAACTCTGGAGGGAGTTCCACGACCTCTGCAAGCAGACCCGCTCCCGTCAGGATGGGGAGAGGGCCAAGCTTCGAGAGGAGTCTCAGCTCAAGCGCGCCGCCATCGAGGCCCTCACCGAAGAGGCGGTGGCCCTTAACGATCGGGCCTCCACGCTTGAGGAGTTGGACCAGGCCCAGTCGGCTCTGAACCGAGCCCTGGCACTCATGAAGAATCAGGACCCCCTGTCCGTGTCCTCCACCGCGGCCGAAGAGGTTTCCGCCGAGGAGGAGAAGCCCGAGGGGGATTCGGGCTCACCGCGCCCTTCGGCCGCCGATCCCCTCGTCACGCCCCGGCTTCTGAAAGAAGATCGCGAGGCTTGCTGGATTCGCTGGCTCGAGGTCCGGGAGGCTATCCGGAAGCACCGCGGTGAATTCCGCCAGAAGCTTCTGGGAGAGCTCGAGGAGCGTGCGGCCGCCCTGCTCGCCGCAGCCGAGAGCGAGGAGCCGCACGGTGTCCAGGGGCAAATTCGGGATTTTCAATTGGAGCTCAAGGGCTCACCCATTCCCCCTCCCAAGACCGAAAAGATTCGCGAAACCCTTAGAAACGCTTGGAAGCGCTGCTCCGAACGCATCGAAGAGGGCCGCCAGCAGCGCCGGCGCCAGCACGATGACTGGGTCGAGCGCATGCGTGAGCACCTCCAGCGGTGGGAGATCACCCTCCTCAAAAACCAGTTCTATCAGGAGCGCCTCGCCGCTGAGATCGCGGATCTGGACACGAGGATCGCCGCGGCCAGCGAGCCTGGCCTGTCGGAGCGCATGAGAAGGTGGGCCGAGGAGAAGCGCGGCCGCATGGAGAAAGTCAAGGAGACGGCCGCCGAGCTCCAGGAAAAGGTCCGTTCGGTGCGATCGAGGCTCGGCAAGGATGCCCCGCCGCCCCTCAAGGTGGAGGACCTGCCTCCAGGCACCATCGAGGCTCCCATGCCGCGCGAGGCCAGGGTAGAAGACGCGCCCAGGCGAGAGCGATCGGCACCGAAGGCGGCCAGGCACTCGGAGGAGCACCCCGTTAAAGTGAAGGAGACACCACCACCGGGGCTGAACCTCGGCGAATTACTGGCCGAGAAGCTGGGGTTGGTGGTGGCCGGCCCCAACTCCGACGGCAACCACTGAGGCCTTCTCAGACCTTTCAGGAAACCAAAACGGCCGCCCGCACGGGCGGCCGTTCCGATTGGGAGAACCTGAAGCTCCCGGGCTCACGGGACGCCGCTCCAAGGCGAGCCTCCCATCGGCCGGTTTCACCCATTGAGATTACTTTTGAGCTCTCCGGGCTTGCCCACGAGCGCGGGCTCGAAACGCTTCCCCAGGGGGCTCCACTCGCCCGCCTTCCTCTGCATCAGTTTCACTCTGCCCACGCCGGTCCAAGAGGCGCTGCTGTCGTAGTCCCAGCCGAGCGTCTTGCTGTCGCCCGCCCCCAGCGTCGTGATGAGGAAGCGGTTGGCCAGGCCCCCGAAGTAGTCGGACTGCTCCGCGGGCACCGGCGAGTCGCCGCCCGATGGGTCCACGGGGAACCATCCGTAATGGGGCAGGTATACCTCCACCCACCGGTGGAACACGTCGTCTCTGGAGGCGTCGTCGCCCCGGATCACCACGGAACCCGCGTAGCGCGCAGGCAGACCCGCGGCGTGGCACATGGCCAGCATGACGAAGGTATACTCGGAGCAGGAACCGGAGCCGCGCGCCAGGACCGTGGGCGCGACGTTCCATCCCCCCGCCAGCTCGTAGTGCAAGTGGCCCTGGATGTACTGGTTGATCTTGCGCGCCATCCAGTAGGGGTTCCGCTCCCCGCCGAGGGCCTCCTTCACGGCCCTTTCGATCACCGGGTCGGTCATCACGAGCTTGCTGCTGTCCTGCGTGTAGGCCTTTCGGATCGCCTCCGGGATCTCCTCCAGCTTGCCCACCTTCTCAGGATCGACGAACCATCGAACCCGGTAGAGTTCGGCCTTCACCCGCATGACGGCCGTCACCTCCTGGCCGGGCTTCACATCCTGGAAGACGAAGTGGGCGCACTTCTGCCCCCACTGGTCCGTCACGAAATCCGCGGGGCTCGGCTCGAACCGCGGGGGTTCGAGCAGCTTCTGATTGGGTAGGTCCTGCGGAACGGCGATGTAGACCTCCAGGCTTTTGACGACCCCTGGCCCGAAGTTTCGCCAGGCCTCGGTGTAGACCAGCTCCTCGCGTTTGGGATCGCGCGTCACGTAAGGGGCCGAGCTCGCCACCTGAAGCTCGTAGAGGGTCCGGCTCTCGTAATCGGCGCACCAGAGATGGTGCCCGTCCCAGGCCAGGCCAGTGGGATAGGGGCCGGGAGAGGGAAAGTCAGCCAGCACGGCGCCGCTGGCGGGATCGACCTGGTAGATGGTGTCGGTGATCCGGTCGCTCACCCATAGGTGGACACTATCGAAGGCCATGCCGATCTCGTCGGTTCGGCGGGATCCTCCGCCCGTGGGACAGGTGAAGCTCTTGAAGGTCGTCCCGTCCTCCTCGTCCAGCCTGTTGATCACCCCCGCTCTGGCGTCCACCGTCCAGAGAGCGCCGCCGTCCCACGCGATCCCTTCGGCCGTGTCGGTATCCAGGGGGAGGGCGCGAAGCGTGACGCTCGTCGTGGGGTTCAGTGCGTAGGCGGTTTTGTCGGCGAGGTCCAGGCACCAGAGTTTGGAGCCGTCCCACGCCAGTCCCATGGGCGAATAGCCGGGGGCATCCACGCTATCCACGACCTTGCCGTCTGAGGGATTCAGCCGGTAGAGCTTGGCCGAGTCCAAATCGGCCACCCACAGGTGGCTTCCATCCCAGGTCAGGCCGGTAGGAGTTTTCAGCGGAAGCTGAAACTGCCTCAGGACCGTCCCCGGCACCTGCTGGGCGAGCAAGCCCAAGGTCAATAGGTTAGCCACCACTGCCACAGCCAGACACACCGCGGTTCGCTTCATGACCTCCTCCTCGATCTGTGAGGGACTCCCCAGTCCAAGCAAATTGTACCGCTGCGCTAGGGGATTGAGCTACGAGGTGACGAGGCCCCCAATTCCGCGGTGGGAGCCGAAATGGTGGTGCAAATCCCTGTGGATCCAGCTGATCGGCCTAAGCGCACAGCCACCGGTCAAGGGATTGGGGGACATTTGAGCCGGAGGGAAAGAATGGGCCAAGGGTGGGGTGAGTTTTCGAGGGCCTGCCCGCGGAGCGGCGAGAGCCCCGAGGGGCAAACCGAACGCTCGTGTGGCTCTGCCAGCGGAGCGCGAAGGAGAAGGCGCTCCCCCTTCAGGAGACCAAACACTCCCCTGTGAACCACCTGCATCGCCGAGGGAAGGACCATTCGATCGCGGAATTTGGTCGTGACGGGGCCACGCGAAGCCACTGGGCGGCGGCCTGGGTCCTACCAAGCCCCCTTCTTTCCGGCCGTTCAGGAGGTGGCAATGGTCGTCTGGAACAGGAATCGATGACGGAGGGAGGCCATCCCGGCTTGCGCGCCCCACGGCGGAAGGAATGCCGGGAGGAGGCCGGGCCCCTTCGGATCAGCCCCCCGAGAGCCCCTTCAGGAAGGCCTCGTTGGATTCGAACTCCCCCAGCTTGTTGAGAAGCAGCTCCATTGCTTCGACGGTGGAGAGCGGGTTGAGGATTTTACGAAGGATCCACATGCGGTTCAGCTCGAACTCCCCGGTGAGCAACTCCTCCTTGCGGGTGCCCGACTTATTGATATCGATGGCGGGGAAGACCCGCTTGTCCACGAGCTTGCGGTCCAGGTGGATCTCCATGTTGCCCGTACCCTTGAATTCCTCGAAGATGACGTCGTCCATGCGGGAGCCCGTGTCCACCAGCGCCGTGGCGATGATGGTAAGGGAGCCTCCCTCCTCGATGTTCCGTGCCGCGCCGAAGAAGCGCTTGGGCTTCTGGAGGGCGTTGGCGTCGAGACCTCCCGAGAGGACCCGGCCCGAGGGGGGGGTCACGGTGTTGTAGGCCCTCGCCATGCGGGTGATCGAATCGAGCAGGATCACTACGTCCCGGCCTTGCTCCACGAGGCGCTTGGTTTTCTCCATCACCATCTCGGCCACCTGGACGTGGCGCGTGGGCGGCTCGTCGAAGGTGGAGGCCTGCACCTCGCCCTTCACCGAGCGCTGCATGTCCGTCACCTCCTCGGGCCGCTCGTCGATGAGCAGGACCAAGAGGTAGGCCTCGGGGTGATTGGCGGTGATGGCGTGGGCGATGGCCTGCAGCAGCATGGTCTTGCCCGTCCGCGGCGGGGCCACGATGAGGCCGCGCTGGCCGAAACCGATGGGGGTCACCATGTCCAGCACGCGTCCCGACATGGCCTCGCGGCTGGTCTCGAGCTTGATGCGCCGGTTCGGGTAGATGGGCGTCAGCGCGTCGAACCACATGCGGTCCCGCGTCTTGGCGGTGGATTCGAAGTTGATGGCGTCCACCTTGATGAGGGCGAAGTACTTCTCGCCCTCCTTGGGCGGGCGCACCTGTCCCGAAATCGTATCACCGGTTCTCAGGCCGAACTTCTTGATCTGAGAGGGGCTCACGTAGATGTCATCGGGGCCGGGAAGGTAGTTGTACTCCGGCGCCCTCAGGAAGCCGAACCCGTCCTGGAGGATCTCCAGCACCCCCTCGGCGAAGATGAATCCGTTGGCCTCGGCCTGGGATTTGAGAATCTGGAAGATGAGCTCTTGGCGCTTCAGGGAGGAGATGCCTTCGATCTCGTACTCCCGTCCCAGCTTCAGCAGATCCTGGTAGCTCATGTCGTGCATCTTGGCCAAGTCTAGGTTTTCCGTCCGCCCTTTGTTCATGCCGTCTGCTCCATATACTCCTCGATGAGCCGAAGTACCCTTTTCGCACCCTCATTCGTCACAGCGGAAAAGGGGATGGGCTCCTGATCCGCCCCCAGGCCCAGCGCAGAGGCGATGGCCCTGGCCCTCCCCTTCCAACGTCCTCTTGAAAGCTTGTCCACCTTGGTCATCACCACGCGGAAGGGCCGGCCATAGTGGCGAAAGTAAGACACCATCTGCCGGTCACCCTCGTTGGGCTCGCGCCGGGAATCCACCAGCAGGATTCCCCCGCCCCTGGCCGCCCGCGCGAGGTAAGCCTCCACGAGCTCCGCCCAAGCCCGCTTCACCGGCAGGGGAACCTTGGCGAATCCGTAGCCCGGAAGGTCCACCAAGTAGCCCCTTCCCCCGACGTTCACGAAGAACGCGGCGCCCGTGCGCCCGGGGGAGTTGCTGACCCTCATGAATCCCTTCCTCCCGGTCAACGCGTTGATGAAGGAGGACTTCCCCACGTTGGAGCGCCCGATGACGGGAACCTCCGGGAGGGTCGGGGGGGGAAGCTGGCCGCGGTTTGCGGCCACCCTCTCCAACTGCGCGTCCAACTCGTTCAATCCTGTACCCCAATGGCACGGCCCACGATCAACTTGCCCCCGTCAGAACCCACGCGGGGTAAGCTTCTCACTTGCCTTGCTCGTTCTTCGAACCGGATTCCGGAGGCTTCAGGGCCTTTTCTCGGGCTGCGCCGCGTCCGGCTTTTCCAGCAGAAGTGACGGATGGGATCGGTACGGGTCCTTGCGGAACGCGTGCCCGATGACCTCCTCCAGCGACTCCACGAAGTGGAACGTCATCCCCTGCCGCAGGCTATCGGGGATCTCGGAAACGTCCTTCTCGTTGTCCCTGGGCAGGATCACCTCCGTGATGTCGTGCTGTTTGGCGGCCAGGATCTTCTCCTTGAGCCCCCCCACGGGCAAGACCTTGCCCCTCAAAGTGATCTCTCCGGTCATGGCCACGTCGTGCCGTACGGGCATGCCCGTGAAGGTGGAGATCATGGCCACACCCAGGGCGATTCCCGCCGAGGGTCCGTCCTTCGGGATGGCGCCCTCCGGCACGTGGATGTGAACGTCGTGGTTCGAGTAGAAGTCCCTCGCGAGGCCGAGCTGCTCGGACTGCCCGCGAATGAAGGAGAGAGCCGCTCGCGCGGATTCCTGCATGACCTCGCCCAACTGGCCGGTGAGGATCAGTTCGCCCTTGCCCTGCATGAGGCTGGATTCCACCAGGAGGATGTCCCCGCCGTTCTGCGTCCAGGCCAGCCCCACGGAGATCCCCACCTCGTCCCCCGGGAGAATCTTTCGCGTCTTGAACCTCGGAACTCCCAGGTACTCTTCCGCTTTCGCCGAGTTGACGACCTCGTGCGCCCTGCGGTGCTCCTTGACCACCTTGTGCGCCACCTTGCGGCACACGGAGGCGATCTCCCGCTCCAAGTTACGGACTCCGGCTTCGCGGGTGTAACCGTCGACGATGAAGGAGAGACCATCGTCCGTGAATTCCAGGTCCCGGCTCTTCAGCCCGTGGCTCTTCCGCTGCTTGGGGATCAGGTAGCCCTTGGCGATGGAGAGCTTTTCGGGCAGGGTGTAACCGGAGAAAGAGATCACCTCCATCCGGTCCAGAAGGGCGGGCGGGATGGTGTGGGTCACGTTGGCCGTGGTGATGAAGAAGACCTTCGACAAGTCGAAGGGAACGTCCACGTAGTGGTCCACGAAGGCGTTGTTCTGTTCGGGATCCAGAACCTCCAGCAGGGCCGAGGAGGGATCGCCCCGGTAGTCGGCGCCCAGCTTGTCCACCTCATCCAGAAGGAACACGGGGTTCAACGTCCCGGCCCTCTTCAAGAGCTGGATGATCTGGCCGGGAAAGGCCCCGATGTAGGTGCGGCGGTGGCCCTTGATCTCGGCCTCGTCGTGCACGCCGCCCAGCGAGAGCCTCACGAATTCCCGCCCCATGCTCCGAGCGATGGACCGGGCCACGGAGGTCTTCCCCACGCCGGGCGGGCCCACGAAGCAGAGGATGCTGCCCTTGTGCTCTTTGGCCAGTTGGCGAACCGAAAGAAACTCCAGGATCCGCTCCTTCACCTTATCGAGCCCGTGGTGGTCCTCGTCGAGAATCTTCCGGGCCCGGTGGATGTCCGTATTGTCCTTGCTCGCCTTGGACCACGGGAGGGCTAGGAGCCAGTCGATGTAGGAGCGGGAGACGGTGGCCTCGGCCGAGACCGGCGGCATGATCTCCAGCCGCTTGAGCTCGGAGATGGCCTTCTCCTTGGCCAGCTCCGTCATTCCGGCCTTCTCGATGCGCTCTCGGAGCTCCTCGATCTCGTTGGTGGAGTCCTCGCGGCCGAGCTCCTTCTTGATCAGCTTCATCTTCTCGTTGAGGTAGTACTCCTTCTGGGTCTTCTCGATCTGCTTTTCCACCTCTTTGTTGAGGCGCTGGTCGAGGTGGGCCTGCTCGATCTCGGAGCCCAGGAGTCTTTTCACCAGCTTGAGCCGGTCCAGGGTGGGCACCGTCTCCAGGATTTTCTGCTTGAGGGCCGTCTGAATGGAGAGGTAGGAGGCGACCTGGTCGCAGAACCGTCCGGGATCCTCGGGATTGAGCGAGGAAGCGCTGACCGATCCGTAAAACCCCTGCTGCTTGCGGACGAAATCATCGAAGCTCCGGCTCACCTCGAAGGCCAGCGCTTCCGTCTCCACCTCCACCGGGGAGGGGTCCGGAATGGCCTCCACGGAGGCGTGCGGGACCTCCTCGTCGAGCAGAAAATCCTTCGCGAAGCCCCGGCTGAGACCCTCCACGAGCACCTTGAGGTGGCCGCTGGGAAGGGAGAGGGACTGGACCACCTGAGCCAGCACTCCCATTCGGTGGAGGCCGGAGGAGGAAGGCTCCTCCGCCTGCGGATCCTGCTGAAGCGAGAGGAAGACGCGGCGGTCGGAGGCCAGGGCCGCTTCCACGGCGGCGATGGAATTGGGCCGGCCAACGATAAAGGGGCGGATGGAGTGCGGGAAAACCACCATATCCCTCAGGGTTATGAGAGGGACGACCTCCAGGTGGGGGGCTCCTGGTGGAGAGGCGGAAAGTTCTTTCATGAGGGAACCTTTTTGCCGGGCGCGATTCAGCCGGCGTGCTCCATCAGCATGATGGGCTTGGCGCTGGCCAGGACGACGTCGCGCGTGATGACCACTTCTTTGACGTTGTTCTGTGAAGGGATGTCGTACATGAGTTCGAGCATGAGGTCTTCCATGATGATCCGCAAGCCACGGGCTCCAACGCCCCGGGCGATGGCCTCCTTGGAAATTTCCTCCACGGCCTCCGCCGTGAAGGTGAGCTTCACGCCCTCCATTTCGAAAATCTTCTGAAACTGCTTGACCAGGGCGTTCCGGGGCTGGGTCAGAATGGTTTTCAGGGCATCGAGGTCCAGCTCGTTCAAGGCGGCCACGACGGGCACCCGGCCGACGAACTCCGGAATCATCCCGTATTTGATGAGGTCCTGGGGCTGCACGAGGTGCAGGAGATCGCTCAGGCTCTTGGGATCGCCCTGCTCCGGAACGCCGCCGTATCCGATGGAGGACTTGTGCAGGCGCCGCTCGATGATCTTGTCCAGACCGACGAAGGCCCCCCCGCAGATGAAGAGGATGTTGGTGGTGTCGATCTGGATGAACTCCTGGTGGGGGTGCTTCCTGCCGCCCTGAGGAGGCACGTTGGCGACGGTCCCCTCCAGGATCTTCAGGAGGGCCTGCTGGACGCCCTCACCCGAGACGTCGCGCGTGATCGAGGGATTCTCACCCTTCCTGGCGATCTTGTCGATCTCGTCCACGTAGACGATGCCCCTCTCGGCGCGCGCCTTGTCGCCGTCGGCATTTTGAAGCAGCTTGAGCAGGATGTTTTCCACGTCCTCGCCCACGTAGCCCGCCTCCGTCAGGGTAGTGGCGTCGGCGATGGCGAAGGGAACCTGCAGAAGGCGGGCCAGGGTCTGAGCCAGGAGGGTCTTTCCCGTACCGGTGGGGCCCACGAGGAGGATGTTGGATTTCTGCACCTCCACGTCGCCGCGGCGGACGTTCAGCTGGGTCCTGCGGTAGTGGTTGTACACCGCCACCGCGATCCGCTTCTTGGCGAAATCTTGGCCGATCACGTACTCGTCCAGGAAGCTCTTGACCTCTTTGGGCTTGGGGAGAGGGTTTCGCCCCTTCTCGTCCTTTTCAACGTCTTCGGCCAGGATCTCGTTGCACGTGTCCACGCACTCATTGCAGATGTACACGTTGGGCCCAGCGATCAGCTTCTTGACCTCGCGCTGGGGCTTGTTGCAAAAGCTGCACCTGAGTTCGTTCTCCGCGTAACCTCGGCTCATCTATCTTCCCTCCGACACCGGGGTATCCAGAGCAATGCCCGGCCTCGCCGTTTTATTTCTCCGGCATCCCATGGTGCGTGAGGATCTTGTCCACGATCCCATACTCCAGTGCATGACCGGGGGTCATGATGAAATCCCGGTCGCAGTCGGCGCGGATAGTCTCGATGGGCCGCCCCGTATGGCTGGCGAGGATCTGGAATATGCTCTCGCGCATCCTCAGGATCTCCTTCGCCTGGATGTCGATATCGCTGGCCTGCCCGCTCACGCCGCCCAAGGGCTGGTGGATGATGATCCGGGAGTTGGGGAGCGCGAAGCGCTTGCCCTTGGTCCCGGCGGCCAGCAGGACCGCCGCCATGGATGCGGCCTGGCCGATGCAGATGGTGTTGATGTCCGGCTTCACGAACTGCATCGTGTCGTAGATGGCCAGACCGGCGGTCACAGAACCTCCAGGGCTGTTGACGTACAGCCAGATATCGCGCTGCGGGTCCTCGGCTTCGAGAAAGAGGAGTTGCGCGATGACCAGATTCGCCAGGTGATCGTCGATCTCCTCGCCGACGAAGATGATGTTGTCCTTGAGCAGCCGGGAGTAGATGTCGTAGGAGCGCTCACCGCGGTTGGTCTGCTCCACGACTATCGGAATCAGGGGCATTCAATCCCTCCTGTGTGGCGGATTTCCCCTCCGTGAATGTAACCGAAGCTTGAGAAAGAAGCAAGTCCAGGGCCTTCTGGTGAAGGATAAGTCGATGCACCATGTCCATCTGCCCCTCTTTCGCCGCGTGGCTCTTGAGCTGGGCGGCGGTGACCCGGGTGCCCTCGGCCTTGCGCTCGAAGTAGGCGTCCACCTCCTCATCCGAGACCGTCAGGCCCTTGGCCGATGCCACGGCCTCGAAGAGATAGTACGCCTTCACCTTCCGCTCCGCGATGGGCCGGCGGGACTTGGCGACCTCCTCCCAATCCATCTCGGCCTTTTCCAGGTCTACCCCCTGCCTGGCCATCTGCTCGGCCAGCTCCTCCAGGTCGCTCCTCAATTGGCGATCCACCAGCGTGGGCGGAGCCGGGAACGGGTAGCGCTCCAGCAGCTCCCCGACCAGGCGCTCCTCCTCGATACTGCGCACCTCCAAGGCAAAGCGGGCTTCCATGTCCTTTCGGACCTGCCCCTTGAGGGCATCGAGGCTCTCGGCCCCGAGATCTTTGGCCAATTCGTCACCCAGCTCGGGGACCTCCCGCCGCACCACCCTGACCACGTTGAGCGTGTACTGCCCGGGTGCCAGGTACCCCGGCCCGTGGTCATCCGTGTGGGCGTGGCCCTTCTCCTGGCCGTAGTCCTCCTGGGGAACGGACAGCTCCAGCAGGTCTCCGGGTTTGGCCCCCACAAGGGCTCTCTCGGCGGGGTGTTCACTCTTGGACAGGGCGCAGAAAAAACGCTCCTGCCCCTTGCTCTGACCCTTGCGCTGGAGGATCGTCACCGCGAAATCACCTTCCTCCGCGGGACCCTCCTGGGGCTTCATGACCGCCGCCCTCTGTCTGAGGGACTCGAGGGCGCGACCAACCTGCTCCTCGGAAACCTCGACCCTGGGTACCTCGATGCTGATTCCGCTGGCCTCCACCGCGGGGACCTGCGGAGCCTCTTCGGCCACCAGGGTGCACCGGAAGGCCTCCCCCTCTTCGAGGTGCACCTCCTGGGCGTAGGGCTCCACCACCGGCTTGAGGCCGTACCGTTCGACCATGCTTTTGGCCGTATCCGACAGCAGCTGATCCAGGACCTCTTCCCGGATCTCCCGGCGGAACCTCGACCGCACCATGGACTCGGGAGCCTTGCCCGGCCGGAAGCCCTGCAGCCTCACCCGGCCCTTAAGCGTGCGAGCCACCTCGGAAAATCGTGAGGCGATCTCTTCCCAGGGGGCCACCGCCTCGTAGACCCGCTGGCACCCATCTTCCCGCTTGAATGTGAAGTCCATTTTACGTCCTTTATCCTGAGTGGAGGCCTCGGCGGCCCCCTCTGACCCCGGCTTTTCCCGCGGCTCCAGTCCATCTTCCGCGGACCTTCTCGGCTTCACCCCGCCCAAACGGCGGTTCGAATTCTCCACGCCTCCCGAGGGCCATCATCCAAGCTCTCCACATGGCGCGAAAGGGGAACTCCAATCTACGCGGCCTAGAAGTCTCGGCGCTCGCGCGGCCCGCGGCTCCGTTTCAAGGCCGCTGTCCTTCGAAGGGGCTCTCCCGGCCTGGGCCAGAGGGACGCCCGCTGGAGTTTAGCGCTGGCCCAGGCTTTTTTTCGAGCGGTTGCTGCGGCTCGACGCTGCATGTTTTCGCCTCTCGCCGCGCATCCCCATTCTCGAAACCCGGGGCGGGGCCCTCGGCTTGCCCCGCTCCGCTGCGAACGCTCGCTCCTCGCTCGCGTCCTCGCGGCGGGCCTACGCCGTCTCCCGCCCCTCGAGCCCCCATCTTCTCCTCCGCGCTCCTGTCGGCCCGACCCGCGGGCCGCCCTCTCCGGTTCCACTGGTGCGAAAGGGGGGACTCGAACCCCCACGGGTTGCCCCACAGGATCCTAAGTCCTGCGCGTCTGCCAGTTCCGCCACTTTCGCCATCTCACTTCCTACATTGTCCTCCGGAGCCTCCACGGTCCTTCAGGGCAGAAGCAGCCTGGTGTGGAATGCAATCTGGCGTGGAGATTTCCACCGGGCGAGCACTTCTACCAGCGAACCGCTCCGACTCGGATGCGTGGCGCGCCCGCCCCGACTCGAACGGGGGACCTGCGGCTTCGAAGGCCGACGCTCTATCCGGCTGAGCTACGGGCGCACACGTAAGGAATCGCCCGGACTTCGTTTTAATATCACATTACCGCTACTGGACGCAATTCCCCAAATTCCGCGATCGAATGGTTCTTCCTTCGGTGGCGCAGGTCGCACATGGGGGAAGGGCTTTGTCTCCTGAACGGGGAGGGCCGTCCCCTCCCCGCTCCGCGGGCAAAGCCCGCGG
>Ga0078972_1011007_pt1 | contig 16467 bp, 13 predicted proteins | sample YelNatPaOPGAMG01_FD_67568 | JGI IMG/M metagenome (GOLD analysis project Ga0078972, IMG submission 67568) | Hot spring thermophilic microbial communities from Obsidian Pool, Yellowstone National Park, USA - OP-RAMG-01 (SPADES assembly) (version 2) | ecosystem: Environmental > Aquatic > Thermal...
ATTCCTAATTCAGACATGAGATTAACATCTTCTTCATATCTGTGATAATGGTCACACGCAATATCTCCTGTTTCGTTATTCAATATTTTACCGGGTGTATGAGAGAATCTATCCCAGATTGATTCTCCTTTACCATCTTCGTTCCAAGCACCTTCTATCTGATATGACGCAGTAGCGCATCCCCAGAAAAATCCTTTAGGGAATATTATTTTTTTAGATTTAACTGTTTTTTTTCTTTTATTTACTTTTTTCATTTTAAGACACTCGTCCTCTCTTTTCTAAAATTTCTTCTTGTTTAATTTTTTCCCAGTTGATAATTATATCATTAATTGAATTGATTTTTGTTTTATTGAATACATGTGGATGTCTTCTTACTAATTTTTTATTAAGTGTTTTAAATACATCATCAATATTAAATTTTTTATTTTCTGATGCAATTTGTGCATGCATGAATATTTGTAACAGAATATCTCCAAGTTCCTCTTTCATCCCCTCATAATCGTTATTCTGCTGGCATTCAATAAATTCTTCTACTTCAGATTTTAAATATTTAATAAGAGTTTTATGTGTTTGTTTTTTATCCCAGGGACATCCTTTCGGCCCACGTAATTTCTTAATTGTTTTTTTTAAATTATTATATACTTTGCACATAAATTCTTTTTAATGTTTAAAGTGACGAATACCAGTGAATACCATAGCAATTTTATTTTCATTACATGATTTAATTGAATCAGCATCTTTCAAAGACCCCCCAGGTTGAATAATTGCTTTAACTCCTATTTGCGCTGCCATATCGGGAACATCTCTGAATGGGAAAAAGGCGTCACTAGCAAGTACCAGTGGCTGATTGAGCAATTCCTTATCAAGTGTATTTTCAATTGACTTCATTTTGATATTTGCTATTTTGACTGAATCAATACGGGACATTTGTCCTGCACCTATACCAACTGTTTGTGTTCCGCGAACAAGTATGATTGCATTAGACTTAACATTTTTACATATTTTCCAAGCGAACTTAAGAGAAGTTAATTCTTCATCTGTTGGTTTTCGTTCTGTTACATATTTAATATTTTCTAATCCAATTGTTACATCTTTATCCTGGACAAGCATCCCTCCAGAAATAGTTCTATAATCAATAGGGACAATATTTTTCTTTTCTGGTAAAGCTAAAACCATAACTCTCAAATCTTTTTTAGTATTCAAAATTTGTTTTGCTTCATCTGTATATCCAGGTGCAATTATACATTCGGTGAAAAGTTTTACTATTTCTTTTGCAACAGGTTCATCAACAATTCTATTAAATGCGATAATTCCACCGAATGCACTTACTGGGTCACAGATTAAAGCATTTTTATATGCTGACAATATATCTTTACTTTCTGCGACACCACAAGGATTATTATGTTTAATTATAATACATGCAGGTGAATCAAATTCGTTAACAATTGTCCATGCGGAATCAAGGTCAAGATAATTATTATACGATAATTCTTTACCCTGTAACTGTACTGCATCTGTTAAACTTTGTATTTCAAATTTTGAAATAGGATTTTTGTATAATGATGCTTTTTGATGAGGATTTTCCCCATAGCGTAATTCAGAGACCTTTTTTAGACCTATTGTGATCGTTTCAGTAAATTTTTGTGTTGAAAAATAGTTACTTATAAGAGAATCATAATATGCTGTATGTCTGAACGCTTTTGCAGCAAGTTCTTTACGGAACTCGTAAGTGATTTTATTTGATTTAATCATTTCTATTATTTTAGTATAATCATTTATATCGCAGACAACAATGACATCTTCGAAATTTTTTGCTGATGCGCGTAATAAAGTAACTCCACCAATATCAATATTTTCAATTATATTTTGTGGTATCTTCTCTTCTTTTGATTGAATTTTCTCTAGAGTTTCTTCAAACGGATAAAGGTTAACTACAACTATATCAATTGGCTTGATTGAATATTTTTTTAATTCATTCATATGATTTTTATTAGATCGGATAGCGAGTATACCACCGTGAATCTTAGGGTTAAGTGTTTTAACTCTGCCATCAAGTATCTCAGGAAATTCTGTTACTTTATCAATTTCTGTTACTTTTATACCTTTTGAATCAAGCAATTTGAAAGTTCCTCCAGTAGAAATGATTTGAATTTTAAGTTTCTCCAATTCCTTTGCAAATTCAACTATCCCTGTTTTGTTACTAACACTTATCAATGCTGTTTTAATTTTATCCATAACTATTTCTCCTTCCTATTTATTTTTTTAATCCCACCAGTATTTTACAGTATATGTAATTACTGTTTCTGAATTTTTATCTACAGTTATTTTAAATTCTATTGTTCGCGAATCCTTCTTTTCATAATCATGTGATTTATTAATTATTTTCCAATTTTTCCACCTATATAATTTTTCTATGACACAAACTTCTACCTGTTCTTCTTTATGGTTTCTTATTGCAATTTTGAAAGATTCTTCACACCAGTCATTACCACTCCTAAAATCAATCTGTTTACGGTCACCAATAATATCAAATGCATCTCCCAAATAAATTCTTATTTCTTCATCTTTAGGTGTATGTTCAATTGAATCTTCGCCAATAAATTCAAGTAAATTATCAGTATCTTCTTTATATACTCTTATTCTACCTTTAGGTAAAGGTAATCCTAAATTATTTTCTTTTGAGTTCTTGAATTCGAACATAATAGCAACTTTTTTATTTGATTGAGAACCATAATTTTTATCAGTACGGATCCATTCCTGATATCCATAAAATTTCAGTTTAGAACCATCATAAATATAAAGTTTTTTAACAGGTATATCTGACTTTGAAATAAATTCAATCTGTTTTGTTTCATTATCTCTAATTGTTGTTTTTCGCTGTAAAGTATACATATGATATTCAAAAAAAGTTTTTTCTTCAAATTGAGGCGCTTGTGCTAAGGCTGTAATTTTTGTTTCATAAAAATCTTTTTTTAAAGTATCATATTGTGTTATACGATTAATATCACCTGCAATAAGTTTTAATTTAGCATTTTTATATGTTGCTCCTGACTTATTATCGATAGTTATCCAACCTGTTAGATCAATATTTTTATCTTTTTTATCAGTAACGATAACATAATCAGCAGTCCAGTTTATACCATTAGTTAAATAATTCACTTCTATTTTATGTTCACCTGGAAAATCATTTTGTAATAACCAAGTTAATGTAGGTTTTAAAATTAAACCTTCTGGTAATTTAGATAACGAAATTTCTCCTGAAGGATTAACCAATATTTTTTCTCCTGATTTGATAGTTAAACCACCTGAAGTTGATAAAAGAATGCCTTTAACAACTTCCTTTTTCTCATTATCTTTTCCGAACCTGCGTTCTAACTCTATTTCCTGACCTATATATTTTTGTAAAAGTTTTTCTCTGTTTATTAAATCATACTCGAAATTTTGTTCTAATACATAGCATTTATCAGGAGCAGTTAATGATTTAAAATGGACACTTGTTGGATCAATTTGTGCTGCGATATCCGTAAATTCAATTTTCTGTTCTCCTTTTCCTATTTCTATTTTGCGTTTATCTTTAACCAATCCCAAATTTTGGTTATAAATAGTTAATTCCAACTCTTGAGAATAAATACATGAACCCAATATTATTGAATATAATAATAAAAATATTTTTCTCATTTTTTATGTATATCCTCCGTTTTATTTTATCAATTTCAAAAATTCATCTTCAGTGATTATTTTTATCCCTAATTCTTTTGCTTTTTGATATTTCGATCCAGGGTTTTTTCCGACAACAACATAATCCGTTTTTTTTGATACAGAAGAACTTGTTTTACCACCTAGTTCAACTACTTTTAACTCGGCATCATTACGTGTAAATGATTTTAGTTCGCCAGTAAACACAAAAGTTTTGTTAATTAAGGGTAACATTTTTTTCTTCTCAATTTCAATTATAGGTTGTTTCATGTTGACATTAATCTTTTTAAGTTTTTCTATTAATTTTTTTGTAGATTTCTGACTAAAAAAATTTACTATTGATTCAGCCATAACAGGTCCGATTTCTTTAATAGAAGTTAATTCTTCAACAGTAGTATTCATTAATTTATCTATACTTATATACTTTTCTGCTAATATCAGGGCTGCTTTTTCTCCAACATGTCGTATTCCGAGTGCATATATTAATCTATTCAGAGGTCGTTGTTTACTTTTTTCTATTGCTGTTAAAAGATTTTCTGCTTTTTTATCAGCAAACAGTTCTAATTTAAGTAAATCTTCTTTCTTTAATAGATATATATCAGCAAAATCGTTAACAAGTTTGTTTTTGACAAGTTGTTCAACTACAGATTCACCTAATCCTTCTATATCCATTGCTTCTCGTTTAGCAAAGTGGATTAAACCTCGTATAAGTTGTGCTGGACACAATGGATTAACACATCTGTAAGCAACTTCTTCTTCTTTTTCTTTAATAACTGGTTGACCGCATTCAGGACATTTGTCTGGTATTCTAAATTCTTTTTCTTTCCCGGTTCTTTTGGATTCAATAACTTTAACAACTTTAGGAATAACTTCACCAGCACGTTCAATAAGCACAGTATCACCTATTTTTACTCCCAAACGTCTAACTTCATCAAAATTATGTAAAGTTGCACGAGATATTGTTACTCCACCGCACTCTACTGGTTCAAGTTCAGCAACAGGAGTCAGGACACCTGTTCTACCAACTTGGACAACAATACTATTTATTTTTGTTGTTGCTTGACGCGCAGGAAATTTATAAGCAATAGCCCATCTTGGAGATTTCATTGTAGTTCCTAATTTTTCCTGCTGTTTTAACGAATTGATTTTAATAACCATACCATCAATATCAAACCTTAAACTATCACGATTTTCTTGCCAATAACTACAATAATCAATAACATCTTTTATTGTTTTACATAGTTTAGCATTTTCTATAACAGGTAATCCATATTTTTTACATATTTCAAGGAATTCCCATTGTGTTTGAAATTCGGTTATACCTTCTGCAGAACCATATGAATGCACAAAAAAACTAAGTTTACGTTTTGCAGTTATTTTTGGATCTTTTTGTCGTAAACTACCTGCTGCTGCGTTACGCGGGTTAGCAAATATTTGTTGATTTGAATTTTTTAATTCTTCATTTAATTTTATGAAAATATTTTTATTGATATAAACTTCACCACGAACCTCAAAAAATTTAGGTGCAGTATATTCAGTAGTATCAAGTGATAGAGGTATTGATTTAATAGTTTTTATATTCAATGTTACATCTTCACCTATATTGCCGTCTCCTCGTGTTGCACCTAATTTAAGAAGCCCGTTTTCATAAGATAGTGCACAACTTACACCATCAATTTTAGGTTCAACAACAAACTCATAATATTCATATAATAATATTTTTTTTATTCTATTATTCCATTCAATTATTTCATCATAAGTATATGTATTTTCCAAAGATAACATAGGTTTTGTATGTTTGACAGAACCGAAAGTTTTAATTATTTCACCGCTTACTCTTTGTGTCGGTGAGTCGGGAGTAATGAACTGAGGATATTGTGATTCGAGTTCTTGTAATTGTTTCATTAACTTATCATATTCGAAATCAGATATTTCAGGTTGGTTCAATACATAATAAGCGTAATCATGATGTCTTATTTCCTGTCTTAATTTTTCTATTCTTTTTTTAATATCCATAGTTAAATTTTATACTGTAAGTTTTGACTTTTTAATATTTTCTACTGATTCTTTTGCTGCTTTTCTGACATTGATATCAGTATCTTTATTCATTATATATTCTAACAATTTTACAATCTGTTCATTATAAGGGAAACGGCCTAATGCCCAAGCAGCACGAATTCTAACAGTATCAGGAACAGATTTTTTACTTATCCCAAATAAATTTTTCTCTGGTCTAAGAAATTTCATTAGAATAGGAATAGTTTTTTCGTCGTTTATTTTTCCGAATGCAATACAGATTTCTTCTAACAATTCATTATTTTCTATTTTTGTCAATTTAATAATTTTATCTACAGCACTTTTACATCTTAATTCACCTAAATATCTAACAGCATCAATGACGACATCTAAATCTTTATCATCAAGTTTTTTAATAAAAAATTCTTTAGATTCATCAGGATATGTTTTAAATAAATAGCGTAAAACTGTTTTTTTAATTAAAGAATTCGGATAATCTAATAAATAAATAATTTTGGTTAAATCACTTAATTTTCCCATAGTTTCAATAACTTCAAGTTTCCGCAATAATGATTGTGTAGTTAACTCAAACGAAATACTGTCAACTAATCTATCAATATTTTTATCATCAATAAGTTTTAATACTGTTGCAATAATTTTACGGGTTCTATAATCTTCAGTATCTTTAATTAAACTGATAAGAGTATTTGAAATATCCTCTCCACCTAACATTGTTATAATTTTAATAGCGTAATTTTGTCGTTTTTCTATACCTGATTTCAAATCGGCTATAAGTAAATCTATTATATCAGTTACAATTTTTGAAATTATTTCTTTAACAATATTTACTTTTTTTATATCTGGTTCTAATTCCGGTATTGAACTATGCTTAAATATTGATATGATTGAGATAGCATTTTCATATTCGTTATTTAGATACAGATAGAAAATACGTTTACGCAATAATTCGGCTAAGTCCTTATATAGGTTAATATTAGTTTCTTTTTTTATTTCGTCAATAAATTTTAATTCAATTGTTTTCAGTACTTTTTCTTTATGTGCTGCTATTAATTCATCAGAAATTTTTAATAAAGTTCTAATTGTATCACTACGTATTTTAATTGATGATTGTTTGAGGTTCTCTGCTAATTTTGCAGAAAGTTTTTCGGCTAAATCAATAAATTCAGCGTGACACAATTTTTTTATTATATCAGGAATATTATCCAGAATATTTTTTTCAAGTAGATCAGAACTATTTTTTGATAGCAGATTATTAACTACTGACAGTAGATTAGATTTTTCATCTGCAGTTACATATTCTGGCAATTTAGTTAGTAACCCTATGTTCAATAATTCCTCAAAAAAACTGAAAGGCAATCCTTTTGCGCTAGGAGCATTTAATATTGTGTTAATAAATTTACTTAATTTTGATAACTGTTCAGCTGCATCGAATTCAGATTTAGCATTTTTCTTAATATCTTCATACCATTTCAATACTTCATCTCGTATTTCACTTAATTTTTCTTGTGGTAATTCAGATATAACAGCTTCTTTTAATGCTGATGAATTTATTTTGTCTGGTGACTCATTTTCAAAAAATTCTCTTATTTGCGATGGTTCAAGTGTAGCTAATTTCTTAGCTAATAACCCGATCATATTTTTCTTTATCTCAGGATTTTTTATTTCATCAATTGTGTCATATATATATCGTAGTGATTGTAGAAATGCTGATGGCTGTTCATTTAATTTATCAACAAGTTCAGATACTTTTTTTACTATTTCATGTCCTTTTTCTACAGCAACATATTTGATTGAATTAAACTCTACATTAACAAAATTTTTTTCTGTTATAATTTTATTAATTCCGCCGAGTTCATCAATCTGTTCTTTACGTTTACTTAGAAGTTCAACAACAGCATTAAGTTCATCAATAGTATATCCTTTTCTAAAAACAATACTCTGAAGTTGGAATGCTTCAAAAATAGATATTAGGTCCATCTCAGATAATTTAATTTCTTGTCCATCAACAAGAAGTTTATTATTCGATTCGCTTATTGTTATTGAACTATTTTTTTTTAGGTAATCATTAATAGCTAAATTAAGTGATTCTATCCTACTTGAGATCATTTTACTTCCGACAGGATATATTTTATAACTTGCTATAGCGGCACGAAAAAGTTTTATTATTGTATTAACAATTTCAATTTCTTTCAGATCCATTTTCTTTTTGGTTTTTGTTTCTTATGGTTTTAATTTTATCTAATACACCGTTAACAAATTTGCCTGATTCTATTCCTGAATATAATTTTGCTATTTCAATTGCTTCATTTATAATAACACTTATAGGTGTCTCTTCCATTTTTAATAATTCAAATGTTGCTAAGCGTAAGATATTCCTATCAACACTGGGCATACGATCCAGAACCCAATTTTTTGAATGTTCGCTTATAAGTTTATCAATAATATTTTTATTATTAATTGTTCCTTTAACGAGATATTCAGCAAATTCAACCACTTTTTCGTTCAGTTTATTATCATTTTTGATATATTTTAATGCTAAATCAAAGTCGGCACAGATATCAAATAGATATAATGATTTCAAAGCAATAATACGCCCTAATCTACGAGGCAACATTTTTTAAATTTAATAAATTTTGAGATTCATTTTATCTGACTAATTAAATTTACCATTTCTAATACTGCTTCTGCTGCTTGTTTTCCTTTATTACCTGATTTAGTGCCAGCACGTTCTATTGCTTGTTCAAGATTATCAGTTGTAAGTATCCCGAATGCAACCGGAACATTTGTTTCCAAACTTACCTGAGCTATACCTTTTGTTACTTCAGCTGCAATGTATTCATAATGTGGTGTATCACCTTGAATTATTGCACCAAGACATATCAATGCATCATATTTTTTAGTGAGAATAAGTTTCTTTGTTATAGTAGGTATTTCAAATGCACCTGGGACCCATATAACATCAATATTATCGTTTTCAACATCATGGCGTAATAATGTATCAATAGCACCATCAAGTAATTTTTGTGTAATAAATTCATTGAATCTTGATACAACAATACCAAACTTTTTACCTTTTCCTGACATTTTCCCAGAATAGATTTTAACCATAGTCAGTATTCCTCCTTATTCTATTTATTTTATTTCTATACTGTAGTGATTAGATGTCCTAACTTATTCTTTTTTGTATTAAGATATTTTTTTATTAATTCTGTTTTAGGTTTAATTTCAATTGGTATCCTTTTAGTTATTTTTAAGCCGTAACCTTCTAATCCAGCAATTTTACGCGGATTATTGGTTAATAACCTTATTGATGACAATCCGAGGTCAGTTAATATCTGTGCACCGATACCGTAATCCCGTAAATCAGGTTCGAACCCCAATTTTATATTTGCTTCAACTGTATCAAACCCCTGATCCTGTAATTTATAAGCGCGTAATTTATTAAATAACCCGATTCCTCTACCTTCCTGATTCATATACAGTAGCACACCGAGACCTTCTTTTTCAATTAATTCCATAGATTTTATTAACTGCTGTCCACAATCACAACGCAGAGAATGGAATGTATCACCTGTTAAACAAGAAGAATGAACTCTAACTAAAATATTTTTTTTATTATTGGGATTACCTTTAACTAATGCTAAATGTATTTCATTATTAAGGATATTTTCATACACATACAAATTAAACATTCCATATTCAGTTGGAAAATCTATTTTGAGTACTTTTTTGACAAATTTCTCTTTTTTTCTACGATATTGTATCAAATCAGAAATAGTAATAATTTTTATTTTATGTTTCTTCGCGAACTTTATTAACTCCGGTAATCGTGCCATTGTTCCGTCTTCATTCATTATTTCACATATAACACCAGCAGGATATAATCCAGCAAGTTTTGATAAATCTACTGCTGCTTCAGTATGTCCTGCTCTAACAAGAACACCACCTTCTTTATACCGTAATGGGAAAATATGTCCGGGTCGAACTAAATCTTCAGGTTTAGTTTTAGGATTGATAATTGTTTTAACTGTTAATGCTCTATCATAAGCAGAAATACCTGTTGTTGTCCCATATTTTGCATCAACAGAAATACTGAATGCTGCTTCGTGTGGTAAATCAGGGTTATCAATCATTGGTTTTAAATCAAGTTCATCTAAACGTTTACCGATAATAGCAAGACATATTAATCCGCGACCATACTTTGCCATAAAATTTATTTTTTCTGGTGTAATTTTTTCTGCAGCAACAACGAGGTCTCCTTCGTTTTCACGTCCTGGATCGTCGACAATTATTATAATTTTTCCATGTTTTATATCATTTATTGCTTGGTCAATAGTAGCGAAACCCGATTTCATTTACAAAAATCCTTTCTCTCTAAGAAATTCCCAAGTAATATCCGTTAAATTTTTTTCTGTATTATTTTCAATCTGATTTCTATTATTCAGTAATAAATCTAAATATTTTGCTATAATATCAGGTTCAAGATTAACTCTGTTACCTATGTTTTTAAGACCGAGAACAGTGTTATTAAGTGTATATGGTATAATAGAAACAAAAAAATTGTTATTTTTTATTTCTGTTACTGTCAAACTTATTCCGTCAACAGCAATAGATCCTTTCGGAACTATATATTTCTTAATATTATTTGGAAACGAAATTCCGAATATTTTTGATTTATAATTTTTATTCTTTGAGATTGATACTATTCTTCCCGTTGATTCAATATGTCCTGTAACGAGATGTCCACCGAATTTATCAGTATATTTCATTGCAGGCTCAAGATTAACTTTATCCCCTACTTTAAGATCACTGAGATTTGTTTTATTATATGTTTCTTCAGATATATTTACAATAAAACTTTTTGTTTTCTGTGCATAATCTTGTATTCCAGTTATTGTTAAACATACTCCATTGACAGAGATACTATCACTTACTTTTATGTCTACTAACTTCGTTTTTATTTTAATTAAACTTTTTTCTATTTTTTCGACTGTACCGATATCCTGAATTATTCCTGTAAACATTTTTTATTTAATTTTTATATAAAATTTTGCCATTAATAAGAATATCATCTCCAAAAGATTTTACAGTTATTTTATTTAAATGAATCGCTTCTGACAGTTTTTTAATTCCTGGACCTTCAACAGGAGTAGGTGCATCCTTACCTCCAATTATTTTTGGTGCAATAAAAATGAAAATTTCATCAACAATACCTGAATTTAATGCATAAGCGTTAGTTATTCCACCGCCTTCAATAAGTACTGAATATATAGATTTCTTAAATAATTTAGTCATAATTTCCTTAAAATCAATTATACCATATTTTGATTTATTTAAAAAAATAATATCAATATTTTTCTTAGATAAAAAATCAAGTTTTCTGTTATTTTTTTCCTCAGTTGCCGTTATTATTATTGTTTCTGACTGGTTATTGAGAATATTTGCATTCATTGGAACATCTAACTTTGTATCTATAAGGATTCGAATAGGATTTTTACCTTTATTGTGTGATGTAAGCACTGGATTATCTTTAATTATAGTATTTATTCCAATTAAAACAGCATCAACTTCTGTTCTTAATTTATGAACATAATTAATTGATTTATCTGAAGTTATCCATTTTGAATCTCCGGTATAAGTTGCTATTTTACCATCAATTGACATTGCTGATTTGATTATGACATATGGTAGTTTTTTAGTTATCCATTTTATATAATATTTATTTAATTCCATTGATTCATTCTCAAGTATTCCTGTTTTACATTCTATTCCGTTATCAATAATTTCTTTTATTCCTTTACCATCTACCTCCGGATTAGGATCTCTCATACCAATAATAACTTTTTTTATACCAGAACTTATTATTTTCGGAACACAAGGTGGCGTTTTTTTATTTTCATGACAACAGGGTTCAAGATTAACATACATTATTGCATTTTTACATTTTTTACCTGCTTCTTTTATAGCATATATTTCTGCATGTGGTCCTCCAAAATATTTATGATATCCTTTACCTAAAATCCTGTTATTTTTTACAATGACACAACCTACTTTTGGATTCGGTTTTACTTTATCATGACCTTTTTTTGCTAATTCTAAACATAATTTCATGTATTTTTCGTCGTTCATAATAAAAAAATATCCCGAAAAAATGTTCTTTTGAATACTCTTCGGGATTGAAACTATTTTTAAAATTAAATCATATTTTTAAAATCTTCTCCCGTCCGGACTTTTACCGTTGGTACCTGAATTTAACAGGTTCTGCTCTTTTAACAGAGCTCGTGGACTATTTATCACCACCAGTTGAGGATTAGCACCTCATCCCGAAGATTTATTTGAATTTTTTAATTTCCTTCTTCTTTATGAAGGAAAAGTTTATATAGAATGGATTCCTTTTTTTCTTTTCTATTAATGAAGATTTTAATTTTGTAATTTATATTATATCATTATTCAAATTTAATTTCAAGTATCAGATAAAGTTTGGGTTTGGTAACCCTTTAACTAACTTATTTGTTTTAACAGGTTTTCCTGTTTTCATAGAAATATTCGCTGCAATACCTGTTAATATTGACCATGCACCTTCAATAAAAGAAGCACTTCTTTTTAAAGGGTCTTTAATTGGATTTTTACTGAAGATATCTTCTAACATCGGGTCATCACCTCCACCGTGTCCACCTGTTCCTTCATTTAATTTAACAGTATATGGCTTATCAAAATGAGGATATATTTTTATATATGTTCCTTCTTTAATAAGTTGTCCGGGAATTGTTCCGTCTCCTATTATATGTGCTCCTTCAACCATTTTATGTTCAAGACGTCCTTTTGTTCCGTTAAAATCTATTGTATATCCTTCCCATGGAGTATAAGAGTTAAGAGAATATGACATAATAACATTATTTTTATATTTAACAACAAGATTCATTGAATCTTCAATATTTATCTCTTTATCAAAAACACATTTATCTCTGTAATATCCGTCATAATTTTCTTGGTCAAGATAAAGTGTTTTTAAGCCAATGTTTTCTTCAAGGTCAAGATAGAATGGACATTTCTTGGTTACAGCACAAGTATAGCAACGTTTCCCATGATTTTTTAGTCCTAATTGTATTGCTCTTTCAGGAATATAATAACCTCTTTTCCCAATAGCAAAGACTTCAACTGGAACAGAACTTATCCACCAATTAACCAGATCAAAGTGATGTGTTGCTTTATGAACCATCAGACCACCACTATTTTCTTTTTTCCTGTGCCATCTCCGATAATAATCTGCACCGTGTCTTGTATCCAATAGCCAATGAAAATCAACTGATAATATTTCACCAATAACACCGTTCATAAGTAATTCTTTTACTTGACTACGAATAGGAGAATATCTGTAATTAAAAGTGACACGAACTTTTTTACCTGTTTTTTTTACTGTATCAATTATTTTCTGACATTTTTTATGATCAATAGTCATTGGTTTCTCAGTAATGACATCGCAACCTAATTCCAGTGCGCGTATAATATAATAGTCATGTTTATAGTCAGGAGTAGTTACAATAACAATATCAGGTTTTGTCTCTTTTATCATTCTATAAAAATCTTTACTGTGATACATAGGCACACTGTGATAATATTTTTCCAAGTTATTATTACAGAGTTCCATTCTACCTATGTTAATATCACATATTGCAACAAGTTCATTATTGTCACGATATTTTTTTGTAATTGCTTCAATAAATAGACCTGAACGTCCACCGATACCGACTTGAGCATATCTTTTTACCATAATTTTATCCTCTTCTATTTTAACAATTTTTTAAATTTAAAAAAGAGTTAATATTTTATCTAAATTGTAATAGTATATATTCTGTATTTTACTGAAAGTAAAAAATTCAATGAAGATTAATAAAATATTTTATATGACGTCTTAAATGTTTTTCAAATTCTGAGTAATATTCTGTCTCATTATTGATGAGAGTATGATAAATTCTATCTCTGAATAAATATTTGCCATCAATATCTTTTGCTGTTAATACTGAACCATAAGTAACATGTAAAACTTGTCGTAAATCGTCATTACCGGATCCTGACTGCATTGCTGATACTAATTCTTCACTATTTAATTCAACTATGTTTGGAATATTGTCTATATTTGTACTCAATTCATATGTTGCACGGTCTTTTTGAAATTGTTTTAAGGAGAATTCAAATATTTCTTTAAATAAATCAGGATTATGTTTTGCAACAATTTTAAGTTCTTCAAGATAAAAAGTACCCGCTGTTTTAAGATGAAAATTATCCTTAAGTATTTTTGCTAAAATTGGATAAATTGAGAACTTATCGCTACCGGAATGGATACTCACTCTAAAATAATATTTTTTACTCAATTTTGATATCTCTTTTAAATATAGTTCAAATTCTCTTGTATCCCTTATTTTTCTACCTTTCTCTATTTTCAGATAGTAATCAATCGCTTTCTCAAAATATCCTGGGAAGCGTAGTGCTATTTCATCTATTTTAATATTCCGTTTTTTTAGTTCCTCTAGTAAAAAGACAATATCTTCAATTTTTAATATTTTTTCTGTTTCATCAAGCGAAATTTCTGTTGTGAATTCGTTATTTTCTTTCAGTTGTTTTGTCGTTTTCCACATTTCAGTTATTTTATCTAATGTTTCTTTATACCCTTTCTTTAATTCAAGTGTTACATCATAAGTAAAATGCGTGAATCCAGCACTGACAGCATCCTTTAACTCCTGCTCTGTTTTAAGATGGTCACCATCAGCGCCCCACGGAATATTAAGGTTCGCTTCATAAGCACTTATTGTTGCAGAATCAACAACTTCTTTGAAACTACGATTTGTTCTTTCTATTTCACGAGCTGATTGCTGTGCAAGCATTACATTAAGATTATATTTTTTTGATATTTTTGCCTGAATAATATTCCCTGATATCCAAGGGCTCCTATAACCTAATCCAAAAATAGGTCCTTTTGTTAAAACCGATGGTCTTGTATATGGAAATTTTTCTCGTAATTCTTGTGGGTCAAGCATATTCGTGAGATATAGTTGAATTAATTTAAAATTTAAATTTTAAAATAGTTTACTGCATTATTATAACAAATATCTTCAACAATTTTTCCTATAAATAGAATATCTGCAGGCAGTTCTCCATTTTCAATTTCATTACCCAATAAATTACATAATATCCGTCTGAAATATTCATGTCTAGGGTATGACATAAAACTGCGTGAATCAGTTAACATACCAATAAATCTGCTTAATAACCCCATGTTTGATAACGATTTCAATTGCGATTCAATACCATTTTTGTTATCAAGAAACCACCATGCACTGCCATATTGGATTTTACCTGGTATAGAACAGTCCTGGAAATTACCGAGCATAGTTGCGATTACATCATTATCTTTTGGATTAATATTATAAATAATTGTTTTGGGTAATTTACCTAATGTATTAAGTTTATCAAGAAATTTTGATAACGGTTTTGCTATTTCGGAATCACCTATTGAATCGAATCCCGTATCAGGTCCGAGCAATTTAAACATTTTTGTATTATTATTTCTAATTGCACAGATGTGTAACTGCATTGTCCAGTCACGTTCATAATCCCATTTAGCGAATTCTATCATCATATATGATTTAAATACTTTTATTTCTTGATTATTAATTTTTTCTCCTGACCGTACTTTCTTAAATATGTTGCGTATCATAGGGTAATTGAAATCTTCTGCTACAGGAATTTCCAGTGCATGGTCAGAAATTCTGCAACCGACAGAGTGAAAGAAGTTATGTCGGCTACTCAATCCTTCTAGATAATCATCAAAATTATTTATTTCCATTTTAGTTACTTTTGATAAATTATCAACCCATTTATTGAATAGCACAGAATCTTCCACTGCTATTCCTTTATCAGGTCTAAATGTTGGATAAATTTTTGTTGGACAGTTTTTATCTGATTTTAATTTAATATGGTATTCAAGTGTATCTGTCGGGTCATCTGTTGTGCATATTACTTTGATATTAAATTTCTTAAATATTTTAAACGGTGTAAGTTCCTGTTCTTTAATATACCTGTTACAGTGGTCATAGATTTCTTTTGCAGTTTCAGGATTAAGTAACTTATTTTCTATCCCAAAATATCGTTTCAGTTCGAGATGTGTCCAATGATATAACGGATTTCTTATTGTATAAGGAACTGTTTTCGACCACGCATAGAATTTTTCCCAGTCATCAGCATCACCGGTACAATATCTTTCTTCTATTCCATTACTTCTCATTAATCGCCATTTATAATGGTCACCATATAACCATAATTGTGTTATGTTCTTAAACTGAATATTCTCAGCGATATCTTTGACAGGTAAATGGCAGTGGTAATCAAATATTGGCATTTTTTCTGCATAGTTATGATACAATATTTTTGCTGTTTCAGTTTGAAGTAAAAAATCTTCATCCAGAAATTTTTTCATAGATTTGTATTATATATTTTTTTTTATCTTAATTCAAATTATTATTGTATTTGTGTATAATGATCGCGAACAGTTAAGAAAATGGGTAAATAATTTGTTACAATTATACCTGGCAAAGGTAGATGTTTCTAATTATATCAAAATCAAAAAATTTAATAACATACCTACCTTTGCCAGGAGGTGTCTAAGATGCTATCTATAACAACATATAAAGAATTATATCAAATATCACCTGTTAAAGCAAGAGAAAAACTAATATC
>Ga0078972_1011009_pt1 | contig 16466 bp, 13 predicted proteins | sample YelNatPaOPGAMG01_FD_67568 | JGI IMG/M metagenome (GOLD analysis project Ga0078972, IMG submission 67568) | Hot spring thermophilic microbial communities from Obsidian Pool, Yellowstone National Park, USA - OP-RAMG-01 (SPADES assembly) (version 2) | ecosystem: Environmental > Aquatic > Thermal...
TGTGTGGAAGTGGATTTGCAGTAGGCGTGGGTTTTGTAGTTTATATGCGAGCCTTTTTCTTGCGTGTTGGAGTGATGATTTTAGGGAGCTTATTGTTCCTTCGCCGAAAATTTTTGGGCTTGTTTTTGGCAAGGTGTTTAGCATTGCTGTCAGTTTGTGGCTTATGTTCCAGATGCGTGGATTGCTGTTTTTCTCAGGCTCGTTTAAGATGATAATTCGTCTTTCAAGGTCTACGTCTGTCCATTTTAGTCTTTTGGCTTCGCCGCTTCGCATGGCTGTTTCTTTTAACAGCTGAAGAAATGTTGCCAGTTTTTTGTTAGAGCTTGCAATTAATGCGTCAATTTCTTGTTCTGTTGGGATGAAGGGAAATTTGCGTGTGATTTTGCATTTTGGTTTTTCCCATCGCATTCCGTTGACTTTGAGGAAGAGGTTGTAGGAGTTTATCACGTTTTTGCGTCGGTTGTCGCTCCACGGCTGTTTCATAATGACCTCTTTTACTGAGTCGGTATCCAATAGATTGGCACCTCGCTGTTGAAGGATGCGTAACGCGCCGTTTGTTGTGCGTATTGTTTCCTTGGCGTAGCCTTGCTTTTCCATATACCAGATGCATGCAAAGATTTTTCCTTTGATGTCTGCTGCTTTCTCTGTGGCCCCCGCAGCCTGCTTTTCAGTTCGGGTTTCCGCTTCGACCAAGGTTTGCACCGCCTTTGAGGCGATGGGCGCTCTGCTTTGTGCTTCACTGCTCCCTTGGCAGTTAGAAAGTAAGGCTTCTGGCGAATTTAAAATCTGCCTATGAACTTTCTGAATGTGTTGAGATGCATCTGAATTGTTTCGTTGTGGTTGGGTGAAGCGGTAGCCGCATTTTCTGCATAGCCAACGTTGAACAGTTAGACCATTTTTCAAATAGCGTAATCCATCTTTGTAAAGTCTTTCTGAACTGCACTGCGGACAGCGAAGCTCTTTCTGCGTTTTTGTCATGTTGACTGTGCCTTTTCATTTTCCTTGGACATTTCGTCAATCATTTTTTTCAGTTTTTCAAGTTCTTCCATTACCATTGCTTCGTCGTAAGTTTTGCTTATGCTGTTTATGACTTGGCTTATGTAGGCGGCTATGCGAGCCCAGTTCTGCTTAGTCTCCACAGATAATGCGTGTGTGTCTATGGCTTTCTGCTGAGCCATTTCCGCTAAAGCTTTCAGCTCGAGAATGAGTTCAAACCTTATCCTCTGAGTGTCAAGTTTCACTTTGTCACTTATGCTTGCTATTCTGGCCTGCAACATCTTCGTTGAGAGTGTGCGATGCCTACCCCCTACGGGCTTCCATGTATTATGAATATTTGGAGCCAAATATGCACCTCCAATTTTATCCGTATGTTTCAATGTTTCTGAATCCGCATTTTTCGCAGTGGAAGAAATGGGATGGTGGGTTGACGTGTCCGCAGCTTGGACAACGCCAACTTTTCAGTTTAAGTCTTGCCATCACTGTTCAACCTCTAAAGGCTTCTGCGGGTCAACGTAAGGCTCGCCGTACAACACGAACTTTTGTTTGCCAAGAACAAACTCTGCGTGTTTGCGTATGCGGATCTTTCTGCCTATCCAGAGCTTCTCGTCTTCGCCGAAAGCATCCAACAGCCTGTTCGAAGTTGTAGTGTTCAGCGTCCATGTTCGCAATCCAAACTCGCGGTCATCTGGCTTTTTGATGACAATGCGGTAGCGTTCGCGACCATACTTGCTGTGTTCAGCATCCACAAGATACGGCGGTTCAGCAATAACGAAAACGTCGTTGTCCTCAACTTCGTTGACGCTAAGGAACGGCGGGCGACCTAACCTCTTAACAGGCATTTGCGTTTTCACCTCCTTTCTTCGTGTTTTTGCCATGTCGACATGACCATGAACGCTTATGCATGTCAGGCTTCAGGCGAAAAGGCTTAACATCATGCAAAAGCTGCTCTTGAATCTCAGCTATTTCTTGGGCAATCTGCTCCCGTCTTGTAGCTATTCTGCGGAAAACGCGCTCTTCTTTCGGATTCAACGCTTTCAAAGGGCGTTGGGGATCAGGCAAATGCGAAAGGCTGCGTCCAGGCTCACGCAGAACACGCTGCACATAAGCAGGCAAGTAGGAACCGCTCCTTAACATGCAAACAGAAACACGCCGCAACTCAGCCTCTTCCTTCAACAACACCGCAAGCCTCGCCCTAAGCCTCAATTCGTCAACGTCACAAGCAGCCAGAAACGCCGAAACAGCACGATTAACAACCTCATTAAAACCAACACTATGCTCACGACAAAACCTGCGAATCAAAGGCGCCAAATCACGCCAAACATAAACACTCGTATGCATATTACTCAGCTCCTACGGCTTCTATGACAAGGTGTAGCATGTTTGGAACTGGTTGAACGGAGCTTTTTCCTCGGCATTTTCGGCGAACAAGCCTTAAAAAACGCTGATTCGCTAACATGCTACATTCATGTTCAGTTGCGGAAGCGGTAGTTTCATAGGGGCATGGGTTTTGGCATAAGCCTATGTGGCCGTCGCCTTTGATGCAGTTTATGAGGCCTTTGTTGTCTGTTTTTTGGTGTGGGCAGTTTTTCATTGTGTTTCCTCCTAACATGCGAGGTGTTGGGTGCGTTGTTGGAGCAGTTGGCGTGTGCGTGCGAGTTCGTCTGCGATTAGTGTGAGTATGCAGTTTTGGAAGCGTTTTTCTGCTGGGTTGCAGTGGGTTTGGCAGTTTTTGCAGAATATGTGTTGGTAGAGTTGGAGTGGTGATAGGTGGGTTTTTGCTGTTTCAGACATGGGTGTTAGCCTCCTTTTTTACTGGTTCGTAGATTATTCTGTCTTTTTCGTCTATTTTGACGATGAAGCGTTTTCCTTTTGTTATTTTGAGTTTTTCTCTGACTCTTTTTGGGATTACGACTACGAGGCTGTCCGGTTGGCTTGCTTGGTAAGCTGTTACTATTTCCATTATTGTTTCTTGCAAATGCGTTCACGCTCCATATCTATTCTGTTTTATAGATATAGAAAGTGTTATAAATATCTATATCTTGAAATAGATATGGTTGCGCATAGATATAGAAGGCGAATAAACAATGTCATTTAACATTTCAGAAAAACAACTTGCAGTTTTAAAGTGGATAGCCGAGAATGGCCCAACAACAGAGTATGAGTTGACTAAGCATTTGAGGGAGATAGGGATAAGCAGTTTCATAGCGCATCAGGCACCCTCAGCCTTGGCACAGAAAGGGTTGTTGAAGGCTGAGCCGAAGGGAAAAGCCCGAACAGGCAAAACCATCAAACAGTATCAGCTTACTCTGAAAGGGCTTTTGACATTAGTCTTGACTATGGGTCGGCAAATTAATTTGAGGAGTATTGCCGAGAAGTGGGGGCATCTTTTGCCTCTTTTATTTGAGAAGTGGAGTTACCTGGTTTCCGCTGGTCTGGAGAGTGAAGTTATGGCTGCGTTTAATTGGTTGGCTATGTGGAGTGTCCAGCAGGCTGGAGACGTTACGGACGTTATGCTTATGGAGCAGTTGTTCAACTATATTTTTCATTTACAGACTCCGAAGGTAAAGGTGAAGTGGATTAAGGTGTTGCGTGAAGATAAAGATCTGAGGCGTTGGGCTGTAGCGACGATGAAGCTTTGGCTTGCTGAAAATCGTGAATGGATAAAGATTAATGAAAGAACATTAGAGCTTATGGAGATGGCTGAGGAGCCTGACTGGCAAAAAGAAACAGCCAATCTGCGCTGGCTTCCTCCCTTGAAGGAGGCACGCAGAGAAGAAAAAACGCTCAAGCATTAAGAATGTTGGCAAACGGTCTACGCCTCTTTTTTGTTGCAACAAAACACAAGCCAGTTGTTCAACAATTGAGCACTATGGCTTTGTCTTGCGTTGTTGTTGGTGGTTATCGTTGCTTATTAGTCGCAACTAAACACGTGGCAATAGTTGCGACTATGAAGCAGTCTCAAACATTGCTGGCATGTTAATTTTAGTAGGCACGCAGTGGAAATTGAAGAAAGACAAAACATAGGTAGCAATGGAGTATTTCAGAAGAGTTTTATATTTTCACTTTTGATATTAAAGTCTGTTACAGGAGCGAGTTTGATGAGTTTTCAACTTGAGACTGTTTATAAGCCAGATACCAAGAATGTTGATATGATTTTCTCTGATCCGGAGGGCTTCTATCAGGTCCCAGATTTTCAAAGACCATACAGTTGGGAGGATGAGCATATTGAAAAACTTTGGGAGGATATTTTTGCAGCTTTTGAGGGAAACCGCAATGAGTATTTTTTAGGGTCTATGATATTTGCTCGTGAAAAGTCTCCTTTGGGATTTGAGGTGGTTGATGGACAACAGCGACTTGCTTCATTAATGATTCTAATTTGTGCTATGCGAGATTTGTACGCTGATTTTTTGAAAAAGAATAAAGATCAGACATTGAATAAGAGGCTTAAGAACGCTATTAAAAGCCATGTTAGGGACAAATATAGACTTACCTTAATTACTCAGCGCAATTATCATGATCATTTTTTGAATAATATCCTCGAGAAAGTTAATTTTCCAAGTAGTAAGCTGACGAAAAAGGAAAAGCAGAAGCCAGAGAACAAGATTTTGAATGCCGCTTTGATCTTTAAAAAGAAGTTGGAGGAGAACATCGGCAAGGATTTTGTAGTATTTGAAAATTTCGCAAATTTTCTTTTTGATCGGGTTACTGCGGTCACCATAGTATGCAAGGATAGATCATCCGCGATAACGCTTTTTCAGGTTCTAAACAAGAGAGGTTTAGACTTGAGTCTCGCAGATTTGATAAAGAGTCATTTGTATGGTGAACTGTGTAAGAATGAGACGGATAGAAAGAAGTTTAATTCAAATTGGAGTATGATAGAAACTTATGCAGAGCAGACTGAAGAGAAAGTTGAAAACATTTTAACCTATTACATTTACTACAAGATAGGGACCAAGCCTGAGAGGGAGTTATATGATGAATTTATGGAGAAAATTGCCGCCAAAAATCCCGCTAACAAAATACTCTACGATTTTACTGAGTTTGTGAAAAGTTTTGTTAAGGTTTACAATTTGAGTTCAAGAGCTGTTTATTCTTTGTGGTACTTGCCGAATCAGGTTTTTTGGAAGACTATTCTGACGGCAGCGATGAAGGAGAATTTTGGCAAGCTTGATGAGCTGTGCGATGAAGTTAGGAGATTTTACTATTCCTATTGGGTCGCTGATTATACGACAGCTAAGGTTAGAGATTTTTCTTTTGGACTGTTGCGGTCGATTAAAAGAAAGAAAACTGTTAGTGAGATTAGGAAAGAAATGGAGAAGAAAATGCGTGAGGATCATGTTGATAAACGTGTCAAAGAAGCTTTGGAAGAGGATGCGTATGGTGAGTCGTGGCTTAAGCCTTTGTTAGTTCTGATAGAGTATCAGCAGTGGGATCCTTCTGTAAAAGTGTTCATAGATCTTAATAGAGAGATTCATGTTGATCATGTTCTTCCTGAGAAGTGGCATAAAATACCTTATTGGAAGAAGAAGTGGGATGGGGATAAGGCTCAGTTGTGGCTGAATAAGATGGGTAATCTCACATTGCTTTTGGGAAAGAAGAATGAACAAGCCAGTAATAAGCCATTTAAGGATAAGAAAGAGATTTACAAGGGCAAGCGTATTGACGGAGTTACTGCATTCAAAATTAACCAGAGAATTTTACGCAAACATGATTGGACGGAGAAAGAAGTTAAAGAACGTCAGAAATGGTTGAAAAAACAAGTTGAGAGGATTTTGGATGTAAAATTGCGGTAGTAACATTTTCTGGTTCTTGTATTTTGGGTTATTGTTTTATAAATGGTGTTTGTATTTTTGTTTTAGTGGAGGTTGCTGTGTTTGGCTGGGAAGAGGCGTCTGTTGGTATTGGGGCCTTCTTTTAGGCGTAGGAAGGATAGTGGGTTGTTGTCTGCTTTGGAGCGTTTTGATGGTTTGTTTTTTAGAGTTGCCAGGAAGTATTTGGGTAGCGTTAGGGATGTTGATGTTGTTGTTATGGTTGATGATTTGACGTTGGTGGATGGTGATGCGCCTTTGGCTTTTCGTGAGCCGGAAGGAAGCGAGTGGGGTAAGCAGAAGTTTTCAAAGGAGGTTTTGGAGAAGGCTAAGGCGCAGAATGAGGAGTTTTTGAAGAAGAAGTTGAAGAATGGAAGGTATTCAGAGGTTTACCTTGCTATGGGTAAGCAGTATGCGGAAGCCTTGCCAGACTTGGAGAGATATGGCGTTAAAGTTGTGTTTCCTACAAGCGGGGGACCCGGACCTAAAGCTCAGGCGTTGAAAGAGTGGATTATGAAGGGCTGAATAATGGGTGAAGGTTTAAGGCTGGAGAAGAATGGAAGGTTGGTTGAGGATTTTCTTCCGTTGAAAGAAACTAATCTTGATGCTGTTGTTGAGGTTGGTTTTAAGGGGCTTGAGAAGGAGAAGAGGCAGGAGTATCTGAAGGTTTTTAAGGTTAAGCCAATGGTTGTTGGACCACGAATTCGTAATCTTCATACGTGGTTTGCGAGGAGACCTTGTTCGACATCTCGTGTGTTGACCTTGAGTTCTGTAGCAAGCGCAACGACTGCTCATGATGTTTTGTTGGAGGCGTTTGGTGTTGGGAAGGGGATTTCTGTTGCTGCTCGCAGTTATGGTTCAGGTCTTCTTTTTTATGCAAAGCCTAACAGGGTAAGTGTTGAGAAGATCGTTAATGAAAGTGTGAAGAAGTCTCCGACTGAAGTGACTGTTTTGGATCCTATGGCTGGTGGTGGAAGTATTCCTCTTGAGTCTGCTCGGCTTGGTTTTCGGACTGTTGCTGTTGAGTATAATCCTGTCGCTTATCTTATTTTAAGAGCAGGTGTCGAGTTTCCAGCTAAATATGCTGATTCTGGGCTTTTTGAAGAAACCTTGAAAGCTTCTAAAGAGTTCGTTCGTAAGGCTCGAGAAGAGATAGGGCGGTATTATGGAGAAGGGGCTAAACGTTACATTTTTGCCCGCGGTGTCAGATGTCCATTCTGCAACGGACTCATTCCAATTCAAGGTGTGGAGCCGGCTGTAACAAAAGTTCCGAGGTTGAAGCAAAGGTTTTTGAAAATAACCTATGATAAAGAGGAAAAGTCGTTCTCTGCCCAAACAACGGATAAGCCTATGTTATCTGGAACAATTGCAAAACGCGGAAACAATATTAGGTGTCCTTATGAAGGTTGTGGCAAATGGTTCCAGCTACGAGGACAAGCAAAGAGCGGAACAACCGCTTTTGACCAGTGGTTCCATGACCATGCACAGTTAATGGGAAGCGTAGTCGAGGGTTTTACGCCTGTTACGTCTGAAATTGAAGAGAAAATGCTTAACCTACATATTCCGCTCGTGAAGCAAGTGGGCAACAGTTTTTATTCTGTTTGGGATGATGACGCCGAAAAAGGAAAGTTTGTTGATTCTTTGCGTGCTTTAAGCAACGAGCTTTTGGAACTTCAAAACTACATTCCTCTCGATGAAATTTCTTCGGATAATGTGTGGGCTGGCACCGCGAGAAGCAAGAATCTATCGAAGTGGTATATGCTTTACAACCCAAGACAATTGTTAGCCATAGCAAAACTTTCTAAAATTGTGGCAGAAACAGCCGAGGAGCTTGCCTCGAAAAATGGAGAATTCGGCGCAGCAGTAGCGACATATTTGGCTTTGGCACTCGACAAAATAATCGACTATAACACTATAGCTACACATTGGCAGGGAACTGGATTCAAGACGGGTATAGCGCACACTTTGAGGGGAGAGAGCACATTAGACTTCAGGAAAGAATATTGTGAAATGGGGTTCCTTCCTCCAGAACTTAGCTTGGGATGGGCTTTAGAATCAGATATTGCCGAATCTGGTAGCATAACAAAAACAACAGGAGGAGTGCTTCCAGTATTAAGATTCCTTTGCGACGAGTTTAAAGACGCAAATGCCAAAGAACGAGTAAATGTCTACTTGGGCGATGCCACTCAACTTTCAAACATTTTAGGACTGAAAAACATAGACGTCATAAACGTTGATCCTCCATATTTTGAACAGGTAATCTACAGCGACAGAAGCGAATTCTTTTGGGCAATACTTCGCAGAGCCTTAGCGCCAGTCCTCGAACTCCTATTCAAACCAAACCTAAAACTGACAAACTGGAACTGGACAAGCCCAACAGTCCCAAGAGAAAGAGAAGTCGTAACCTACGACAAGCAAGACACTCAAGGAAGATTCAGCAAATTCTTCAAAGAATTCATGAACGAAAACTCAAAAGTCCTAAAAGACGACGGCGTCCTCACCCTCTGGTTCACACATCCCACAGCAGAAGCATGGCACGTCGTCAGCGAATCAATCTATGAAAACAAATTCGTAGTCCCCAAAGTATGGCCACTCCAAACAGAAATGAAAACCCGCTACAAAAAACAAGTAAACATCATAGCCCAAGAAATGAGCCTCGTAATAATCGGACGCAAATACCCACGCCAAAAACTCTTAGAAGTATCACCCCAAGACGTCAAAAACAGCGTAATAGAAAACCCACTCTTCAAAAAAGTAGTCGAAGAAACAGTAGAAGACACAAGAAAAATAATCATAGAAGCAAACGCCTCCCCAGCAGACACAGCAGCCCTCATGTTCGGAACAGCCCTCAGCGTAGCCTCACGCTTCGAACTCCCAATAGGCGCCAAATTCTCAGACCTATACGACACAGCCATAACAGCAGTCGTATCAAAATACGTCCAACCCCTAATCTACAAAGTCCTAACAGAAACAGCACCACTAAAAATAGACCCAACAACATCCCAAAAAATAGAAAAACACATAACCCAAGGCATGCTCACAGACCCAGCCACACGCTCATACCTAACCCTATGGCTAATCTCAAGAGTAGACTTGGCAACAGCAAAAATACGCCAAGAACCATTAGGATTACACTTCGACCTCGTCCAAACAGTAGGCAAACTCTGCGGCTTCGGACTCGACAACCTCAAACAATACGGACTCATACAAGAAAGAACAATAGACAAAGCAGGAAAAGCCTACCACCCACAATTCCTCGAAATGCTAACACTCGCAGGCGGCAAAGCCTCACTCGACAAACTAAAAGAAGTAGCCCCAGGAACAGCCACAATACTTGCACGCTCAGCACTAACAGAAAGCGGAGACCCAACAACACGAGCAAAAACAATCAAAGCAAAAATGAGCATGGCAAGCGACAGAGAACTCGCAAGCAACGCAGCCCTCGCAATAATCCTACTGGAAACCACACGCAACCAAGACCTCGGCTACAGAATAACAGACAAAACAAAAATATCAGGATATTTCCCAGGCATGGACGAAAGCGAAATGGCCCGCCTCATAAGGGAATTAGCTATAAAAACCCTAACACAATTAGTCTTTTAGAGAGGACCCAGCTGTGAAAACAATAGGTCAAGTTTACCAACTAAAAGAAACCCTCACAGAAATAAAATCAGAACTAACACCAAGCTTCAACGAAGTCATCAAAAGCTACCTCGGAAAACACGTAAGAACAAAATTCAAAGACCCAACATACGTAACAGAAATAACCTGGCCAACAAGCCCACTGCAAACATTCATAAAAAGAATCCTCGAAGGCCTCACAACACCAACAGTTCAAGGCACATTCCTGATCAGAGGATTCGGATTCGGAAAAAGCCACGCCATAATACTTCTCTGGCACATGCTCAACTCAAAAGAAGGAGCAAAATCCCAACTCGCCAAAGAATTCGGACTAAAAGAAAACCTATCCAAAGAAATACTTGCTTTAGGAATGGACTTCAGCAAAGAAGAACCCTTCGCACAGATATTCGACCAACTGGAAGCCTTAGCAAAAAGAGAACCAGAAATCTGGAACATAAAAGACCCCAAACTGTCCCAAGCAAACATCGAAACAATAGGAAAAATGAGCAGAGCAAAAGCAGCCTCACTCTCATCAGAAGGCTTGGCAGAGCTCATATCCAAAATAGCTGAAGAATACAGAAACCTCGGCGGAAGCCCAAAACTCCTACTTCTCGTAGACGAACTTGGAATAGGAATAATCAGTCGGCTAACAAATTACATAGAAACACAAAACGAAGAAAGCTACCACGAAATTGAAAAAGTAATAAACTTTATTGAACAATTCTACACCAAACTTGGCGATAAAGGAATACCGACTTTCATTATTGTTGCGTTAGCAGAACAAGACCTTCGCGAGATAGACTCCATATACCTCCAACAAGCAGACAAACCAAAAACCCAAGAAAAAATCGATGGGCTCAGAAAACGCCTACTTGTATTAAAAGAACGATTAAGCCGAGCTGCCGGAGGCTTAGCAGAAGAAGCAGCATTATCCTACGACCCAGAACACGCAATAAACATAGCAAAACACAGAGTATTCAAAAAACAAGAAAACGAAAAACCAGAAGAGGAACTAATAGCCTACTTAACTCTCCAAGCCCAACAATACAACCTAAAAGAAACATTAGAAACCTACAAAGAACAAATCAGAATATACTACCCACTATCTCCAAGCATGATGTGGCTATTCAAAAAAATACTCAGCCCAACCGACGTCCCCAGAACAGAATACGTAAGAACAACACTCTACATGGTCGCAGAAGCAGCAGAAAACGCCCTCAAATACGAACCAGACAAAGCACTATCCGTCGGAACCAAACACATACCACTCGCCAGAGCGGGCGCAGTAGACCTCATGGCAGAATTCGAAGCAGACTGGGCAAGCGCAATATCAGACATGGAACACGCCATACGAGCAATAAACCCAGAACTACAAAAAACTGTAAACATAATCGCCAGACAAATACTCGCAAAAGGAACAACAGCCAACGTGACCATGCTAATAGAAGTTAGAGACCCAAAAGAACTGAAACGCTACGGAGTAACAGCCGAAGAAATGCAGCTTGACATGCTCGCTGTTCTCTCTTCAGAAGAAGCAACAAAAAGCATAAGCCAACTTCAAGAAGCAATAGAAGCACTCAAAACCCAAAGCGCAAGAATAGAAGAAAAAGAACATGAAGAACAGAAATTCTACATGCCGTCACTAATGAGAACTATATACGATAAACTCGCAGCTTTCGTCTCAGAACAAAGACGCATCCTCGAAGAGCCTGCACAACTTCCAGCATACCTCCAACAAGCAAACTTAACAAGCCTCTTCTATAACCCCAAAGCCTCAATCAGATCAAGAGAAAACGAAGTCACAGTATTACTGAAAGAATACAACACAATATCAAACATAGAAGACATGCTAAACAGCCCAGACATCAGAAATGCCCAAAATGAAGGAATACTCTCCATAGCAATTGTTCCACCATGGGACGCCTTCCTCTTCAACGAGCTATACCAAAGAAAAACAGACTATCACTCTCTCATCAACACTATATCACAAAAGCTTCAAAGCATAAACCTCGGAGGAAAAATTTCCCATCCGCTTCACATAATTGTCTTATTGCCAAACATAAACCCAGACAAACTTACAAGGCTAATCGACGACGTAATCTCATACGCAGCCGTCAAAGACTTCCTAAACCATCTAAGAAACAAAGAAAAAATCTTAGAAGAGAAAATGGTAGACTACGAAAGAACAATCCAGAAAAGACTAACCTTAAGACTAACAGAATTCTTCGAAGAACAACGCAAAAAACTGGAAATAGGATTAAAAAACTCCCTTGACCGACAAGTAAGAGACGCAAGAACATCAGCACAAAGAGAACTCGTCAAACTCACCCGCAGAATAGCCACAAGCGCCCTCGAACTCTACGAAGAAGTCATCTTCTACAGCATGCAATCACAAAACTTCATATCCCAAAGCCTAATCAAACTTTTCGGCGAACTTGGCGGAGAAGCCTCAAGACTCGAACAAGACGGAAAAGACTCACTCTCAGATTATTCACTCATAATAAACACATTCTTCAAAAGAGTAGTAGAATCAACAGGCTTCACTTGGGACCCAACACTCATCTCCGAAGCCATATACAAACACTACAAATTCGAAATTGAAAGCGGAGTAATCAGAAAACAAGACAGAATAAGCGAAATAGCAGAAAATGCATTACTTGGCACGTTTGACGTAAAACCCCTAAGCTTACAAGCTATAAAAGAAGCAATCGGCAAACTCGACAAAAAAGTCGTGGAAACCGAAAACAAAAAGATAACAATAATCATCGACGAAAAAGCAGACCAGATAAAATTCGAAATAGAAGAAATAAAACCGCCTGAAGAAAAGGAAAAGCCCCCAATAATCACAGGACCAGAGATTCCACCTCCTCCCATAGGACCCCCTGCCCCAGAAAAAGGAATGAACGAAGTCATAGTCGAGATTGACCCTTCATTCAACTACGAAGATTTCAGAACAAAACTGGAAGCACTGTACAAAACTTATGGAACGTTAATAAGCTCCATAAAACTAAGCACAAGCAGCAACATGCTAAGAGTCACATTTGACTTTCTGGGCTCTGCACATTCAGCAAGCACCATCGTTAATGTCTCCAGATTCCTAAGACAAGTTTCCAACTCATACAAGGCAACACCATACATAGAAATAAAGTTCACAAGCCCACTTCCACAAGACAAACTCCAAGAAATGCTTGGTTCCTTCCTCACAGGCAAAGTAAGAAGAAGCTGGGACACACTTCTACCAAGCTAAAAAGTGAAACAAAATTGTCCAATCTTGACGAGAAAACAACCAAAATCTTTGGCGAAGTATCAGTAAACAAAGGGTTGGCTCTACGCCACGAAGTCTCAAGACTACCACGCTTCATATCAGAATACCTCATCTCTAAATATTGCAGTGCCTATCCTGATCGAGAATTAGCATTTAGCAAGCTTGCCGAAGTCGTTTCAGAAAACTTCCCAGAACCTAAAGACAAAGACAGAATTTTCTACAAATTAAAGCGCCTCGGCATTGTTAGGCTAATGGACGAGTTCAAAGTAAGTGTCGACCTTAAAAGAAACCTCTATTTACTGCAAATACCTTGCCTGCAAATCTACGATGCCTTGGCTGATGAAGGAATCATCAGAAAGTTCGAGCGGACATTGTCAGGAATGTGGGGTCTTGGCACATTGGAATACCGCCCCGACATCCCTGAAAACGCCGAAGAAGCCGTATCGCCCATTTTACTAATTGACATAGAACCATTTCAAGTCTACAACATAGACCCAAAAAGCTTCATCGAAAACCGCCAGCAATTCTCATTAAATGAATGGATAGACCTACTGATAACAACTATCGGACTCAACCCAAACGCATATTCACCACGCCAAAAACTCCTTCAATTATCACGAATCATTCCCTTAGTTGAGGGAAACACAAACATAATGGAACTCGGACCCAGAGCAACAGGAAAAACATACCTATACCGCAACCTATCCCACTACACCAGAATATACTCGGGCGGAGCAGTAACTCCAGCCAGACTGTTCTTCGACGCAAGATTAAGAATCATAGGCGACATAGCAACACACGACATAGTAGCCTTCGACGAAGTAAGCAGGATAAAATTCGCAAACCCAGATGAAATGGCAGGAAAACTCAAAGACTTCATGGTTGACGGTTTCTTCGAACGGGGAACGCTCAAAAGAGCCCACAGCGATTGCTCATTAGTATTTCTGGGCAATATAGAAAAAGAAGAAATCATGCCAACAGACCAAATTAGACACGCATTGCCAGATATAATGCAAGACTCAGCCTTCATGGACAGAATACATGGCTTAATACCGGGATGGGAAATGCCGAAAATAATGAAAAGCGAAGAACATTTGGCCCAAGGAATAGGACTTGCCGCAGACTACTTCGCAGAAATGATCCATGAACTAAGAAAAGAAAGCTTTAGGGAACTAATAAATGCCCATGTCGAATTTGGCGACAATTTCACAATAAGAGACGAAAACGCTGTAAGAAAAATAATTTCAGGATTTGTCAAACTGCTTTTTCCACATCGCCAATTTGATCTCAACGAGCTCCAACAAATAATAGATCTTGCGGTTGAGATGCGACAATACATTGCTAATGAGCTATCTGAAATGTCTCCACCTGAGTTTCCGCGTAAGCATCTTGAATGCAAGGTAAAAGGATAACATGTACAATTCTATTAGCAGTTTAGACGCAATAGTCAAAACAATATCTGGAACAGGCACGCTACCGATACAAACAATGCATAAGATAACATTCTGTGCATTCGCCAAAGCAGGCCTATCCCTATATGGCGCCACAAACCAACAAGAAACCGAAATAGAAAGGCTAACCCAAACAATCCCTGCTTCTCATCGAGCACTGACAAACGGAAAACTCTACCTAAACGCACTAAGTTTCGTGAAGTCTTTTAACCAGTTCTTGAAAAAACCCGACGAATCAGTAATACTCAAAGAAGCAAACATTCACTACATATTAGATTTCTTAAAGGATAGAGTCGGAAAGGTAGGAGCAATAGTCGTTTTGGACTGCGGCTCAATCCCAGAAATTATCACAATGGCAGGCAAGTTTACTACTCTAAATCATAACACTGCAATTTTCGATCAAGCATTTATAAACCCAATAGGAGCAACCTCATTCGTGACAGGACAGATGCCCTCATTTGGCCGCGAAGCCTTCCTTAGGCAATACGCACAGTTGCTAAAAGAAACGTTAAAAGCAAAATTCTACATCAAAAGCTCTACAATCGATCTCATAACCCATCAAGAAGGCGTGACAATCGACAACTTTCTCACTTCATTAAACATGCAGAACATTTTCGACCAAATCAATCATTTTGCGAAACAAAACTCCGTATTGATAACCTCAGACCACGGCTACGACTTAGTCGCAGATGAACATGGGCTTTATATAACTCATGGCTATAAAAAAGAATGTCCACTAAACTTCAGCAAGATTGCCCTCTTCATGGTAGTCGATTGAAGGGAAAAATATGGAGCACAGCTATTACCTAACTTTCAAAAGCAAAAAAGGAAAAGACGAACTATTATTTAACATAGGAACCAAAGACAAAACAGCAACACTGCTTCGCCTCAGAGGACGAAATACTCGGGACACATTCAACAAAATTCTTCCAATCCTAAGCAGAACTGGATGCATAACACCAATTCAAACAGGCAACCCACGCATTTATTCCGTGAGAGATGATGTAGGTCCAGTTCTTGGAGCATATCTAATTCTTATCAGACGCGCACAAAAAATAGACTACTGGATAGCCTTCTTAGACGAACTCCTCACAGGTAGATATTCACGACTCGGAGAGACTTTCTCAACATTCTTAGAATCCACAATCGACTTGTCAAAGGGATTACCCTTAAAAAATCAAAAAAGAGATTACATTCTCTCCCCCGCAATAGTTTCATCATTTTCCTCAGCACTCAAAGTATTTATTAAAACATTAAAAAAACATGAAACAAACGTCTCCTCATAATAAAAAACCGTGAAAAACGATGCGTAAGCTTCTCCTTATTGAGGGGATACACAGATATGAAAGAATAAACGAAGCCCAAGCTCTCGCCAACGCTCTTCGTTTAATGATGAAAGGATACGATGGAAGGAAAACAAGAGGATTGCAAATAATCACGCATACTGCAAAGAACAAAGAAGACTTTCTGAAATGGCTTGAACACAAAACAGACTTTCTCCATATCTCATCGCACGGTCGAGTTGAAAATGACAAAACCGCTCTTCACATCACACAAGGCGGCAAAGTCACAGCAGACAACATAGAGAAACTCAACATAAAAGCCAAAGTAGTATTCATAAACGCTTGTCAAGCATCACGAAAAGATTTAGCAAACGCCTTCTTCAAAGCAGGCAACCCAAAAAAGAGATACTTCATAGCTCAAGAGTAGATGTTCCATTCGACGAAGCCTTCCTTATCTCCCTACTATTCTACAAAAGAGCTTTTCTCGAAAACCGTCCAAGCCTATTCAACTCCCTAAAATATGTATACAGCCTTAAAGACGTTAAGACAAACTACTGGTTATGGGCCTTCCCATAAAAAACAAAGTAGCACATCTTCAACTTTTCTTATATGCCTGAACAGATAAAATAGAATCGAGGAGAAACATGAAGGCCGCCAAACTCACCGCCATCATTGGCATAACCTTCACACTCATCTTTCTAATTCTCGGATTAACTTCACTACTCTCATGGACTGCCGCAGGTCCTCTTGCAGGAGCAACAATCGGAATAACCAGCATCATAGTAACCATAACACTTGCTCTCGAACGAAAAGAAGAACCAAAGAAAAAGGAAAAAGTTGAACAAAGACAACCACAACTGAGAGAAGAACAAGAACCAATAGTGGACGAAACCGTTCTGGTCGAAGACTACATCTCATACGACCTTAACCTTAACAAAAACGAAAAAGTATATGGAGAAATCGCCTCTCGAGGCTACTTCAACCTCTACTTCCTAACTCCACGCAACCTCACAAAATTTGAAAACAACGAAGAATTCAC
>Ga0078972_1009921_pt1 | contig 16464 bp, 14 predicted proteins | sample YelNatPaOPGAMG01_FD_67568 | JGI IMG/M metagenome (GOLD analysis project Ga0078972, IMG submission 67568) | Hot spring thermophilic microbial communities from Obsidian Pool, Yellowstone National Park, USA - OP-RAMG-01 (SPADES assembly) (version 2) | ecosystem: Environmental > Aquatic > Thermal...
TGTATACTACATTTGTTGTTCATTCTTCCAAAGATCGCTGCTGCTTTCACTCCCTTGAGCGAAACGGACTGCAAAGTTAATGCCTTTTTCTTATTCCTGCAATACCCTCCAATCCTTTTTTGCCTTCCCTCCAATTGTGCCTTCTCCAGACACCCTCCTTCGTTAAAGCGGTTGCAAAGGTAGCCTTTTTTATCCTACAGTTCCAAATATTTTTGTGATTTTCTTGTAATTTACTTATATAAATCTGTTTTTTAAGCACATAAAATTGATCATTTTAGTACAAACATATCCATTTGATAAGGATTTATTGGTGAAAGTGCCTTATCTTTTCTCGCAAAAAAGACAAAAGGGAAGAGAATTTTTCTTGACTTCACAAAAATAAAGCTATTTCTTAGTCAATAAGACACCCTTTTACGTAGTCAGAAAAAGTAATAAATAGGGATAAACCGTTCAACTAAACAATCAATCAAATTGAGAAGAAGAAAGAATTGTTTTTTCAATCACTTGAGGAAAATGAAGTTGTTCGAGTTGATGTACCTTTCGCTCAACATCTTCCACCTGATCGGAAGGTAATACAGGAAAAGAAGCCTGAAAAATAATGCTTCCGGCGTCATATTGATCATTGACATAATGTATCGTGATTCCCGATTCAATCTCTTTAGCTTTGACGACAGCTTCATGAACAAAATGTCCATACATGCCTTTACCGCCAAATTTAGGCAAAAGAGCAGGATGAATATTAATGATTCGATTCGAAAAAGCACTTACTAAGAAAGGAGGAATTTTTAACAGAAAACCGGCCAAAACAATCCATTGAATCTCATAAGACCTTAAAAAAGGCATCACCATATCAGGAAGAAGTAACTCATCTTTTTTGATGACAAGCGCAGGCACTCCGGTATGAGCAACTCTTGTTAATACATAAGCTTTGGGATTGTTAGAAACAACAAGTGCCACTTTTATTAACGAGTGATTGTTAAAATAATGGATGATATTCTCTGCATTGGTGCCGGATCCGGAAGCAAAAATAGCGATTTTAATCATTTTAAGAGGCACTAAAATGCACAACAAGACGTAGTTTGTGCAAAAATAAAGATTTTTTAAAGAAAATGATATTGCAGTACAAAGAATTTTGTGTTCCTTTGCACCACAAAATTATAACAAATTTCATTTACAACCAAAAATCTTTAAAGTTATGTCAGAAGTTGCAGACAAAGTAAAAGCGATTATCGTTGACAAGTTAGGTGTTGACGAAGCAGAAGTTACACCACAAGCGAGCTTTACAAATGATTTAGGTGCAGACTCATTGGACACCGTAGAATTGATCATGGAGTTTGAAAAAGCATTTGGCATTACCATTCCAGATGATCAAGCAGAAAAAATTTCAACAGTAGGCGAAGCGATTGCTCACATTGAAGCAGCACTTAAATAATTAACAACTCTGTATGGAATTAAAAAGAGTAGTAGTAACAGGTCTTGGCGCAATTACACCGTTGGGGAATACAGTTCCTGAATTTTGGGAACATTTAATTAACGGAGTAAGTGGGGCAGGGCCTATTACTTTATTTGATGCATCTCAATTTAAGACACGATTTGCATGCGAAGTTAAGAATTTTGATCCGACCACACTCATGGATCGAAAAGACGTTCGCAAGAATGATCGATATACCCTTTTAGCCATTGCATCAGCCAAAGAAGCAATTTTGAATTCTGGGCTGAATTTAGACACCGTTGATAAGGAACAAGTTGGTGTGATTTTTGCAGCAGGCATTGGAGGAATACAAACATTCGAACAGGAAGTTGGCAATTACTTCACGCACATTGAAGCCGGACCAAAATTTAATCCATTTTTTATACCTAAAATGATTTCCAATATGGCTGCCGGCCAAATTGCGATCATGTACGGATTTCACGGACCTAATTATTCTACTGTTTCAGCCTGTGCTTCATCAACCAATGCTATCATCGATGCATTCTACAACATTCGTTTAGGAAAAGCAAAAGTGATGGTTGCCGGCGGATCGGAAGCTGCCATCACACCCAGTTCAATTGGAGGATTTAATGCCCTTACTGCCATTTCCACTCGTAATGATGATCCTCAAGGAGCATCCAGACCTTTCAGCAAAAGTCGTGATGGCTTTGTAATGGCCGAAGGTGGAGGTTGTCTTATTTTAGAAGAGCTTGATCATGCTTTAGCACGTGGAGCCAATATCTTATGCGAAGTAGTCGGCGGTGGATTATCAGCCGATGCTTATCACATGACCGCTTCACACCCTGAGGGATTGGGAGCAAAATTAGTGATGAAACGTGCATTGGATGATGCTGAAATGAAACCTGAAGAAATTGATTACATCAATGTTCATGGCACATCAACTCCTGTTGGAGATATTTCAGAATCAAAAGCAATTCTCAGTGTTTTCGGAGACCATGCTTATAAACTAAACATCAGTTCAACGAAATCAATGACAGGTCATTTACTTGGCGCAGCCGGAGCAATTGAAGCAATTGCCACCATCTTGTCGGTAGTGAATGATATCGTGCCTCCAACCATCAACTTCCACGAAGGGGACGAAGATGAGAATATTGATTACAAACTCAATTTCACTTTTAACAAAGCACAAAAACGAAAGGTGAATGCCGCCTTATCCAATACCTTTGGATTTGGAGGGCAAAATGCCAGCATTATTGTTAAAAAGTTCGCTAAGTAGAACAGTGATTTTTTTTCGACACATAACTGAGAAAGTAAGGCTCTTGACGAATCATCGAAAAGAGCCTTATCTGTTATTTAATCAATTGATCGGATTTTGGCCAAACCAAATTGATTTGTATCAAATGGCATTTCTACACAAATCAATGGACGTTAAAAATAGAGATGGCCAATCCATCAATAATGAGCGTCTTGAATTTTTAGGAGATGCCATCATCTCGGCCGTAGTGTCCGATATCGTGTTTCATCATTTCATCCAAGAAGAAGAAGGTTTTCTGACCAACATCCGATCGAAAATTGTCAAACGCGAAACATTAAACAGCATTGCCATCCATTTGGGAATTCCCTCATTAATCAAACTTCCTGCCGGAAGTCAGGTTCACGGAAACAATGTTTTCGGGAATGCCCTCGAAGCTTTGGTTGGTGCCATTTATCTAGATCAAGGATTTGAACGCAGCAAACAATTTGTTCAGCATCGCATTATCAATCAAATCACCAACATGGACACGTTGGCTAAAAAAGAGGTCAACTTTAAGTCACGATTAATTGAATGGGGCCAAAGTCATCATGTTATGATCAATTTTGAATTAATGGATGTACATCAGAATTCGCAAAATGAAATGACTTTTCAAACAAAAGTCATGGTAAATCAACACATCTGTGGCATTGGAACAGGCCATTCAAAGAAGGAATCGCAACAAAAAGCCTCAGAAATTGCCTGGCAAAAAATTAATGAAGATACTGATTTTCAAACGTACATTTTGAATCAAAAGGACATTGACACGAAAGAAACAGAAGGGTTAGAACCAATATCCACTTTTGAGATGGAACCGGAAATAAAAACAAAAGAAGGAATCAATGTATAACGATCAGAAATCATCTCGGTGAAAAACACGTTTCAACCCATTCATTTGATTCGATTAGGTAGTAGAAAACATGGAAATTCTTTTTTTAGGAACAGGAACATCAACCGGAGTACCCTCTATCTGTTGCCAATGTGACGTATGTACCTCGTCAGACTCACGGGATAAACGATTAAGATCTTCCATCTTATTGAGCGATAAAGGAAGAAATATACTCATTGATTGTGGACCTGACTTTCGACAACAAGCATTGACACATCACATCTGTTCATTGGATGCCATTTTGTTAACGCATGAACATTATGATCATGTCAGTGGATTGGATGATGTACGAGCTTTTAACACGATGAACATTTACGCAGAAGACAGGGTAGCCGCCATCATTCAACGAAACCTTCACTATTCTTTTGCAGCTAACAAATATCCGGGGGTTCCTGATTTTAAGATGCATACTATTAATGAATTTGATATTTTTCAAGCAAGCGATCTCTCTTTCATCCCCATTCGAGTGATGCATGCTCAATTGCCGGTATTGGGATTTCGCATTGGCAACATGGCTTATTTAACTGATTTGAAAACAATTCCTCCCGAATCAATTTCTTTCTTACAGGGATTAGAAGTTTTAATTTTGGGAACGCTGCGTTATAAACCTCATTTTTCTCATCTGAATGTGGAAGAAGCCCTGCAAATTGTTCGTACGCTTGCTCCAAAACAAACCTATTTCACTCATATTGGACATGACATGGGGAAACATGCCGATGTAGAAAAGCAATTGCCCGCTCATGTTGCATTAGCATATGACGGGCTACAGCTCAGCATTCATTAGCATTTTTCAATGTTCAAAATCAACTCATTAAAACACACGTTCGATGAACGTACGTTTGATGATCTTTCGAAAGCAGTCGTGAATTTTCATGACAAACTTTCAACCCATCATAAACAACATTTCAACAAATAGTAATCCAGCACGTTTGAGAAAGCTCAAACAAACAAAACCAAATTAACAATGCAGAGAATTAGAAACATTGCCATCATTGCGCACGTCGACCATGGCAAAACAACATTAGTGGACAAAATGCTGTTAGCCACCAAACTTTTTCGTGAGAATGAACAGGTTGGCGAATTGATCTTAGACAATAACGATTTGGAAAGAGAACGAGGCATCACCATTTTGTCAAAAAATGTATCGGTCAATTATCAGGGCTACAAAATAAACATTATTGACACTCCGGGGCACGCCGATTTTGGCGGTGAAGTAGAACGCGTATTAAACATGGCCGATGGGGTCCTTTTGTTAGTAGATGCTTTTGAAGGTCCTATGCCTCAAACCCGATTTGTATTGCAAAAAGCCATACAATTAGGTCTCAAACCCATTGTGGTCATCAATAAAGTTGACAAACCCAATTGCCGGCCTGAAGAGGTTCAGGAAGAAGTCTTTGATTTAATGTTCAATTTAGATGCTTCGGAAGATCAATTAAATTTTCACACCCTTTTCGGATCAGCTAAACAAAATTGGATGTCCAACGATCCTCATGTGATCAAAACTGACATAAACGATCTATTCGATGCCATCATTGAATACATTCCCGAACCGCTTTATTTGGATGGAACACCTCAAATGCTGATCACGTCACTCGATTATTCTTCGTATGTAGGGAGAATCGCTATTGGACGAGTTCACCGAGGAACACTCAAAGAAGGTATGCCCGTAGCGTTGGCGAAACGAGACGGAAGCATTGTAAAGTCAAAGATCAAAGAATTGAATGTATTTACCGGTTTAGGTCGAACCAAAGTAAGCGAAGTACAATCGGGAGATATTTGTGCATTAATCGGCATCGATGACTTTGAGATTGGCGATACCATCACTGACATTGATCAACCGGAACCATTGGATCCGATTTCCATTGACGAACCAACAATGAGTATGCTCTTTACCATTAATAACTCACCGTTTTTTGGGAAAGAAGGGAAATTTGTGACTTCAAGGCATATTCATGATCGGCTGATGAAGGAATTAGATAAGAATCTGGCATTACGAGTTGAAAAAAGTGATGCTCAAGATGCGTGGATTGTATATGGACGGGGCGTTTTGCATCTTTCGATTTTGATAGAAACGATGCGTCGCGAAGGCTATGAATTGCAAGTTGGACAGCCACAAGTGCTTTACAAAGAAATTGCCGGTGAAAAGAATGAGCCTGTAGAACAGCTAACAATTAATGTCCCTGATGAATATTCGGGGAAAGTCATTGAAATGGTCGCATCACGAAAAGGGGAAATGCTAAACATGGATCGGAAAGGGGATCGTGTGAATCTTGAATTTATCATCCCTTCAAGAGGAATCATCGGATTGCGCAACAACATCTTAACCGCCTCTGCCGGTGAAGCCATTATGGCACATCGATTTTTAGAATATCAACCCTACAAAGGAGATATTGACAGACGCACCAACGGATCCATTGTTGTCATGGAAGCAGGAACAGTCTTTGCCTATGCGTTGGACAAACTGCAGGATCGAGGCAAATTTTTTGTCATCCCTCAAGAAGAAGTATATGCAGGACAAGTAGTTGGCGAACATTGTAAAGAAGGAGATCTGACGGTCAACGTGACCAAATCGAAAAAATTAACAAACATGCGTGCCTCCGGATCGGATGATAAAGCACGCATTGCTCCTCCTGTTATATTTAGTTTGGAAGAAGCATTGGAATACATCAAAGAAGATGAATACGTAGAAGTTACTCCAAAATCGATTCGATTACGTAAAATTATTCTCGATGAAAACGAGCGGAAACGTTTAGCTAAGAAATAATAGAAGTTTTGCCTTCTTTGAAAATGGTGACGGCTTCACGAATAGAGGCCAACCCAAAATCATCCGGTTGAATGTAGTCGAGTTTAATGAAAAAACTTTCGACTACATCATCCAATGGTTTTAACTGACTTAAGTCTTCTACTTCACAAAGATAAAATAAATCGAGGGTGGGTATCGTCATTCCTGACCAACGATATCGATTCGGAATGGTAAAAAGCATTTCTGCTTTGGTAATCGTTAAATTGAGCTCTTCCTTCAACTCGCGACGCACCGCTTCTTCGCCTGTTTCGCCCAACGCTACAAAACCTCCCGGTAAATCCAATGTCCCTTTGGCAGGATCATGCGCTCTTCTTCCAACCAGCAATTCGCCTTCCTGATTCAGGATAAAGGCAGCCACTGCAGCTGATGGATTGATATAATATTGAAAACCACAATTATCACATTTTTTTGCATTTTCTTGATAAACAACAAAATGAGAAGAGCCACAAACAGGACAATATCGAAACAAGGATAAAGGATGGTTATTCTCTTTTTCAATCAAGGCCATCGATTCTTCAATGCGTTTTTGATGATTTGCTTCGTACAACGTAGCCACTACGGATAAAACGCCAATGGCAGCCACCACCGACAAAACCAGAACGGTAATGGTAATTCGTTCTTCCGGAAAATTCTTTGTCAGCAACGTTGTAATTTCATACGTTAAAGCCATTACAATAAGCGTAACAATAATCGTCAATGTGACTTTTAATGATGGTTTCATAGATTTGGTTAATTTAAAATAGGCATTAATTATTGAGGGAATATACTGATTGAGGGTTAATCAAAAATGAATCAAAGCTTCTCTTATACTAAAGCAGTCGAATAACCTGAATGTGTTCATTCAAAAACCAAACAAATATTACATATTTTAATGGTTTATTTTTCAAATTTATTTGCAAAGATAACCTATATATGAATATCTCGATTGAATCAAAACAAAAAAATCAGCTCATTTTTTGTTATTTTATGCTAATTATAAAAATTTATTTCTCCAAAGCAACTCTTCTCTTTTAGATAAAAATTAAGCAACGATTTATTTCTCTAATTCAGAAATTATTGTAACTTTGCATACTCAAAAAAAACTGACTCCGTAGCTCAGTTGGTAGAGCAAATGACTCTTAATCATTGGGTCGAGGGTTCGAGCCCCTCCGGGGTCACAAAAAAAAAGCGATAAATCATCGCTTTTTTAATTTTAAAAGAAGAATATCATAAAAACAGCGTTTCTGATCAGTAAAAAGATATAATATATTAATTATAAAATAGTTAAACAAATTCCGCTTAACGTTCCGGATAAAGCAAATAGGGCTTACGTTCTTTCTTAAACTTCTCATCATCGCTTTTCCAATGCGCTTTGATTTCAGCAGCGCTTTTGCCGGCTTCAATCATTTGACGCACATAACCAACTCCGATCAGTTTTTCAAAGAAAGAAGAAAAAAAGGCATCGCCCATGTTCAAATTTCGATATGCCTCAATGAGATAGGATAAATCCAACCCATTCTTGAATAAAGTTCGATCCGAAGGTTGTGTGCGTAAATCTACCCCATAGCATAGCTGATTAAGACAAGGAGGATTGGTAGCTCCCGACATGCTCCGCGGCGTAAACGAATAGGAATAACCTCTCATTTTGGGACTTCCAAACTGCTGAAAAGGAGCATCAGTCCCTCTGCCAACACTTACCGGAGTCGCTTCAAAATAACAAAGCGATGGATAAAGATAGACTGACCGCATATTGGGCAAATTGGGCGATGGTTTTACCGGTAACTGATAATGCATGGCATGAGTGTAATGCAAACAAGGAATAACCGTTAAATCGCATTTCATCCCGTTGACAAGCCATTTTTCACCATTAATCATTTGAGCCAGTTCTCCCAACGTCATTCCGTGAACCACCGGAACAGGCACGGCGCCAACTCCCGACTTGTATTGCATGTCCAAGATTGGTCCGTCCACGTAAAAACCATTGGGATTGGGACGATCAAGTACCATCATTTTTACATGATGAACTGCACACGCGTTCATTACTTGAACCATCGTCGTCAGATAGGTATAATAGCGCAACCCAACATCCTGCAAATCAAAAACCAAAACATCGATTGAATTCATAATCGAATCCAAAGATTTAGCGGCATTTCCCCCATACAAGGAACAAATAGGAATACCGGTTTGTTCATCGATTGAATTGCCTACATGTTCTCCTGCATCCGCCTTTCCACGAAACCCGTGTTCAGGCGAAAAGATCGTCACAATATTTACCTTTTTTTGATGCAAAAAATCAACGATATTTTCATTGCCAATACGTCCTGTTTGATTGGTCAAAACCGCAACACGTTTTCCGTTCAACAAGGGCAAATAAAGAGTGGTGCGTTCAGCACCTACCACGATTCGTTGCGGGTGCTGTGCTTTTATGGAAAATGCACTAAGGCACAAGATGAAAAAAATCAATAGTCTATTCATAATCAAAGGTATTTCAAGCATTACTTTATGGCATCATAGATAGCCGTTTGCACTTTGGCTCGGATGCGAGTGGTGAAAATTTTATCGTTATCGCGCGTTGGGAAAACATGGTTCGACAAGAAAATATAGACTAAATTGTATTTCGGATCAACCCAAAACATGGTGCCGGTGTATCCTGTATGACCAAAACTTTGCGGGCTTACTTTATTTGATAAGTAGGAGGTGCCAACCACTTTGCCATCTTTCAATTCCGGTTTTTCAAAACAAATGCCGCGGTAAATGCCATCAGCCGCATACGGTGTTGAATTAAACAAATTGAATACAGCTTCGCTAAAATAGCGCTTGCCGCCATACTCCCCTTTTTGCAAATAAAGCTGGTATAACTTGGCTAAATCATTGGCATTGGCAAATAAACCGGCGTTTGCCGAATGTCCACCGAGAATAGCGGAGGTTTCATCGTGTACATAGCCATGCAAGAGCGTTTGTCGAAAATACGTGTCTTGTTCAGTAGGAACAATGCGTGACAAAGGCAATCTCCGCCATGGATTGTACATGATTTCAGTAGCTCCCAACGGGTTATAAAAAGTTTGTTGCAAATAGTTTTCAAAAGGTTCATGGACAATCGCCTCAACGACTGGCGGCGTCACCACAAACGGCCAATCGGAATAGACATAATGAAGTTTCCCATCGGATTTCAACAATGGTGACCGTGCAATAGAATCGTACACCCAAGTAGCAATGTCTTTCCGAATGAACAAAATGGGACTGATACGAATCGGAAAAGCAGCCGATGAATCGGAACGAATGAAAGAAGATTTTAACGTCCCGTCCGGATTGACCATCAACTTATAAAAAGGATAATAAGGTTGCAAGCCACCCACATGACACAACAACGCTTGTACGGTTATGTTTTCTTTATTGGTACCGCGAAACGGCGGAAAATAGAGACTGAATTTCTCGTTTAATTTGATTTTTCCCTCATCAACCAATTTCAAATAAGCGGGAGCGCCTCCGGTAATTTTAGTCACTGACGCCAAATCGAACAAATCATAGATATTTTCGGGTCTGTTCAGAGGATCATTGGGATATCGTTTGGCCTCGGAGGTAAAATAGGTATGAAATCCATATGCTTTGTTGAAGACCACTTTTCCATCCTTAGCCACTAAAATCACACAACCCGGAAAGGCTTGTTGTGCAATGGCATCATTGACCAGAGAGTCAATGGTGTGATTCAGAAAAGCACCATTCATTCCCACTTCTTCGGGCAACGTATATTTCAACCGGATTGGTGGTGGAGTGTTCAATCCGAACCCTTTATGAAATTTTCCGATTTTCATTGGCAAACGTCCCTGAGCACTGATCCCACCAAAAATCAATTGAGCAGCCATCTGTTGCGAGGCAGACTGATTATCGTAAGCCTCAATCCAAGAGGAAACAGGCAATTTCGCCATCCAACTTTGCGGTGACACAAAAGAGCAAAACACCACTTTGTGACTGTTCGCCACATCGTGCAGCCACGTCATTTCTTGCGGAGACAGCGTCTGTTTGAAAAGGGAAATGACGCACAAGTTCGATTGCGAAAGGAGTTGATTCAATTTATCCACCGCCGTCGAATCAAAAACAACTTTTTCAAACGTCAGGTAGCGCCGCATCATGTCGTTGAAATCATTATGAATAGGCGCTCCGATGGAAACAGAAACGATGCGTAACGTATCCAACGAAGCGAGGGGAATCAAGTGAGTTGAATTGCTTAATAATGTAATTTGTTTCTCAGCAAGGGTCAACTGGCTAAGCGTTGGTTGCTCGGCCTTCGCTGCTATCAAGTTGACAAGCAACAGTAACCATAGAAAAGAATGTTTTTTCATATTTAATAATGATTAAGGTCGTTTGGAATTCGTCCCGAACATCGGAACTCGTTTCATTGGAGTGGTATTATTATTATTTTGAACATCAAGTTAAATAGCACAAGTACACTTGCCTTCAGCATACTAAAATTAACCACTTTATTTTTTCTCGTCAAAAAAACCGATGATTTGTTGCATCATCTTGTCACGCTCTGTCGCAATGATTGATTCAAAAGGAACACCGAGAATGCATGTTTTGTAAGATCCTTTGTATGCCACTCCGGCACCCATTCTGTTGGCCGAATAGCGAAAGATTGTAAAAGCATCTTTCTCGGCCGGGTCAATGGCGTTAGGCTGTTCGACCACATAAGAATCCCTGTTGAGGGTATGGCAATAGGTGTAATGACCTGAAAAGGGAAACGGCGAGGGAATGGCCTCCAATTTTCCGTCAACGGCACCGCAATCATTCACCCATTTGAATTTCAATACTTTCTGAGCCCACGTACGATCCGAATCCGTTGCCAATGGATTATCCCAAAGATCAGTGCCGACAAAAGCACCCGAAATAAAAATGTTGCCGCCTGATTGGCAATAACCTGAAATTGCATCCTGCAACGCTTTTGGAAATGTTTTGAAAGCAGCCGGCTTGACTCCTCTTCCCATAACGGTTTCTCGTTCTTTGCCCAAAATCAAATCGACTACGGAGTACTCATTCAAAGAAATCTCTCCATTGCAAACGGACGCTTTGCTGCAAGAAACAAACGAATAACCGGTTTGCACAATCGCTTTGCCATGAACATACGGATAGTCAAAACTGTTTCCGGCAATCACCTTCGTTTCATCATTGGCATTGCTTGCGCCGAATCCAGGTGAATCATCGCTTGTCCAAGGAATTTGACGACGAAATTCATACATGCTCCCCACATAATTGTACAGAACTTTATCAGGAACTCCATGATCAATAAAATCCACAAAACCGGCAATACTGTCGTTTGTTTCAAAACTTGCCGGTGCGCTAAGGCGATCAAAGCCGTTGATAATCATCGCTACTCCACGTTCATTTGACTTTCGACAAACTGAAAGAATTTCGGATGGAAAACTTTCACCGCCGTCGTTTACGGCTGTCACTTTGAAACTATAAATGGAATCGGACGGAATCACCAACGTGATGGTGGTGTCATTCACCAATTGTCCATTGTCGAAACCTTCATGATTGATGCATGTATAAACCACATAATGGTTAGGTTTAGCCGTTACTTCCAACGAATCATTCACCGCTTTCCATTTGAGTTGCACTCGATTTTGCCCGACAAATTGCGTGCTAAAATCAGAAACAGGAAGCGGCTCAACCACATATTTATATCCATATTGTCCGGCAATGAATTTCAACATGCCTTTGTATATGGCACGGCTCACGGTGAAGCGGAAACGCGGATCCAGGCCGTAGCGCATATCGGCAAAATTCTGATGCGAAAGCACTTCCAACAACATGGTAGGCACTTCCGGCACACGAGCCTCGCTGTAGGAACGATCCCACAGTTGACGACGCGTCCATTTGGGCTCATACACTCGACGAATGTCGTGCACCACTTCATCCATGATCATTTCGGCCAAATCGCGTGATGCCCATCGAGATTGACCGTCAGCAAATTTACCATCGTTGATTTTCGTCATGTAAATGCCTAACGTTCCAATGATGGAATCATTCATGGTGGTACCGGCATCCGAATGCAAGGCGAAAGCCAAATCAATCGGGATATGCAACCCGTTGACTTTCGGCAGATCAGCCGAACCTCCGGCTAAGTAATTCACCCAAAATCCCCGACTTTGAAAATCATCGGTATAGTCATTTCTTCCTCCACTTTTGTTGTAAACGCTATCCGGCATCCCAGCCCATTGCAACCAATAACGAGCGCCTTCCGTGTAACGCGGATAGCCGCTGGTTTGCAACGTGTAATGAATGGGCAAAGGTTGCACCACTTGATTTACCTTGGTCGTGTCCGAACTTTTTTTATTTTTGGTCATCTCTCCCTTCGCATTCGGCATTCGGGCAATGTTTCCCATGCCACCACCAATTTTCACAGCGTCGGCCGTAACAATAGCCCCATTTTTATGACTTATATTTGAAAGCGTGATTTTACATTGATCGGATTTCCCTTTCGAAAAAGGGAAAAATCCCAAAAAGATCCAAGTGCCGCCTCCCATTTGCTGATTCACTTTGAATTGCGTTTTTCCGCCAAGATGATAGACCGTGTAAAGCGCATCTTCCGTACTTTTGGGTAACGTTTTGTACGAAACATATACAGCATAATGGCCTGCTTTCGGCATGTCAGGAATCCATTCGGCGAAACTTGCCTTCCCTTTTTTAATGGTTTCTACCTGCCGATATGTACCGGATCGAAACGGATTTTGACCGTCAATGTAATAAACCTGTCGATGAGCAAAGCCAACGCTATCACCGGTCGTCCAATGTTCTTTCCCGTCAATTTCCTGATATGTTGAATGATAATCAGATGTGTCGTTATCCACAATGACTTCCGTGCGATGGTAATCGCGTTCACGCGGCAACAACACGTTGGCGCCGGCATTTTCCAACATCGGCACCAAATAAGGAAGCACGTAACTTTGCGTATATAAATCTTCTACCGTTTGCAGAATCCGCGCTCGCTGCCATTCCCAACGATCTTTTTCCTGATTAAAATATAACCCGTGACTTTGCCACATCGCGAGATGTTTGTTCTGAAGCCCTTTTTTGATGACAAAAGGTTTTGAAACACAGGTAACCAAAGGCACCCGATTTTTTTTATTGTTAAAAATACGGCTTTTATCTTTTGGGATCGAAGTTCTGTACATGTTAGGCACTAACTCTTGAATAGGCAATCCTTCAGAGACAATGATCAGCCGGAACGATTGCAATGAATCCGGAAGCAATTGTTTCACTGCACGATACATGGCATCCACTTCATCTTCTTTCAACGGCAAATACGCCAACGCTTCATCCATGGTCACGGTAATCGTGCGATTGTTTTTATCCACATCCATCTGTTGAACAGAAGTACTGCCGGCTATCTGTTTTTGAAAAAAATAAGTCAATGTGTCTGAAATGGATTTTTTCAAAGCACGATTAGTCATGACTTCCGCTTGCGAACAAACGGAGATAAGCACAAAGAGCGATAAAAACAGCGTGATAAATCGATCGTTTTTCATCCGTTCAAATTATTTTTTCATTAATGTCAGATGGAATTCATTATTAGCCATTTATAGGCTTCACACCGATGCCGGGCTGATCGTTCAGCGTAATCTTTCCATCAATAACCTTCATGCCCGAGAAACAATCATTGGACAGCAACAAATTCCCATCCAAATCGGCATAATCCATTTTGGGCGCTAACTGAGCCGCTGCTGAAATGGCACATGATGTTTCCGTCATACAGCCAATCATCAGTTTCATTCCGAAAGTTTCAGCCATGCTGACCATTTTATTGGCTTCGCGCATGCCGGTGCATTTCATCAACTTGATGTTAATGCCGTCAAACACATCTTTCAAACGTGGAATATCTTCCAATCGTTGACACGATTCATCGGCAATGGTTGGCAACGGGCTTTGTTCCGTGAGCCAGGCCATATCGTCTAAATCATGTTTTGGCATCGGTTGTTCTACGAACTCGACATTTCGTTCCGAAAGCCATTCAATCATTTTCAGCGCATAATGTTTGTCTTTCCATCCTTGGTTGGCATCCACTCGAATCGGTTTGTCGGTAACGGAGCGAATCGTGTTAATTAACATCTTGTCCGTCACCTCATCAATTCCCAGTTTCACTTTCAAAACTTTATACGGTGCAGCCTCTTTGGTTTTTTGTTTAACCACTTCTTCCTTGTCAATGCCAATGGTAAACGTCGTAACCGGTGCTTTGGAAGCTGTGTAGCCCCAAATGGCATGCCAGGGTTGTCCCATCAACTTGCCGACCAAATCATGCAGTGCGATATCCACAGAGGCTTTGGCTGCCGTATTGTTAATGGCAATGGCATCGACATACGTTAAAATATCATCCAATTCAAAGGGATTATTGAATTGCTGTAAATTAACTTTTTGTAAAAAAGCCATCACAGACGCCTGCGATTCACCAAGATATGGCGGCATGGCAGCTTCACCGTATCCAGTCACACCGTCATAAGTTACCTCAGTAAGCACAATGGGCGTTGATGTACGTGAGTACCCCGAAATTGTAAACGGATGTTTTAAAAGGCCTTCAAACGGACGAAAACTCAATTGCATTTTCCTGCTTCCACCTGATCTGGGCGTGTAATTTTGTTGTGCCAACATAGCTGTCGGATTTATAAATGATGCTGCCGTTAACAGCGCCGATGATTTAAGAAATGATCTTCTGTTAATCATAATGATATGTTTTTGAATGTCGTATTATTTTTTCAAACACCCATGATATAATAATGTCCTTTCAACAACTTTTCCCCGAAAAACCAAAGAAAAAAGCCATATTCTGTGCCAACCTACATACTTTTATCCCTGACCAATGCATGCTACTTCGACTGATAAAACGGATGATTTGCAATGGAAACAATTCCCGAATCCTTGTCAATGCGCGTCAACATGCGTCGGGCACACAACAACCGTTTTGTATTGTACGCATCATACGCTTTGGACGTAGGCAGTAAACTGCTGATATGCACCATTCCGGACGAATGAATAAATTCACCGTTCCCAATGTAAAGTCCCACATGCGAAACATGAATTTTGCCTTCTTTTTTGGATCCAAAAAACAACAAATCACCCGGTTTCAAATGCTCATATCCATCCGAAAGAGACACACTGTCGCCGGTCAATGCCTGTTGCCAGGCATCACGTTTCAAAATAACACCATTCAGGAAGAAACACGTTTTCACAAAACCGCTGCAATCCATTCCTTTAATAGAAGTTCCACCCCATAAATAAGGGAATCCGATAAAACATTTTGCGGTGGCAATGATATGTTGAGCCGTCGGTCGGCGTGTCGTCAACCATTGATCGAAAGGTATCGCATAGGCTTTTTGCAAATAGGCAGTGCGTCCATCCGGCAAAAGCAGCCGATAATAAGCCCCATACGTTCCATCCTGTCGCAAAATATCACCCCAAACCACATCCGATACCACGGGTGCATTCTGCGTCGGTTGTGCACGCAATACAGTAAAATAGGCCGTAACAATCATTTTTGGAGCTGCATTCCATGTCTTATATTGATCAATCGACATAGGTTGCACACTTTCTTGGGTTGTCCAGGACGTGTATCCGTCAGGCGTCATCACACGACTCCAACCATGTTCCGTTTCCAAAATATGCACGGGAGTGCCCATCAAGGCTTGTGTTCCCATTTCAGCAGCAAAGGAAGGATGCTGTCGCAAATTAATAACAGATTGATTTACAATTCCATATTCCACTGTTTGACTTTGAACAGGGAATAAAAAAAACCAAAAAAAGCAAACGAAAACAGAAAATAAAATTTTCATGGTCAATAAATTACATTAGATGGATCAATGATTCTTTAATAACATCCCGATCGAAACAAAACGATACCCTTTTTGTTGTAATATTGTAATAAGCTGATCCAGTTTATCATAAAATTTATCTGTACGGTCTTTATCGGTTCCCAAATGAGTAAGCAATAAAAAACCATTCAGTGAATGACGTGCTTCATAGTCCAACACATTTTTCATGATTTGATCAGATGACTGATACGATTTCATATCGGGCGTGGT
>Ga0078972_1011012_pt1 | contig 16464 bp, 14 predicted proteins | sample YelNatPaOPGAMG01_FD_67568 | JGI IMG/M metagenome (GOLD analysis project Ga0078972, IMG submission 67568) | Hot spring thermophilic microbial communities from Obsidian Pool, Yellowstone National Park, USA - OP-RAMG-01 (SPADES assembly) (version 2) | ecosystem: Environmental > Aquatic > Thermal...
AGATTAACCACCATAGCATCCGATCAATACAAATAAAATCGGGAATCCCTTTTGAAAAAACGGTTAGGCGAGCGCACCTGGAGTCGCTACTTAATCAGTTTATCGATACAAACTACTCCGCGATGGCAATTGTTGCACCCGGGGGATACGGGAAATCAACCTTGATTGCCCATTGGTTTCTGAATATCCCCAAAAAACGGAAAGAGCAAATAATCCCAATTATTATTTCGGCTTCAAAGCTCGAGAATTACTCATTTTCAGAGCTAAGTATTGATGAATGGCTTTGGGGCCTGATCGGCATAAATGCCTTCTCGTACCCTAATTTGCAGGATGAACTCGCAAAGCTTCCGGGTAAAGTTGTTTTTATTCTCGACGCCCTCGATGAGGTTACCCTTTCCGGCATTAAACTCGAAAGAACACTCAAAGGAATTCACGAACTGGCCAAAGAGTTTGAAAAATCGGCCAATACCAAATTGATAGTAACCACCAGATTTGCAACATGGAAATCGTTGCAGGGGTATCTTATAAATCCTGAGATATGGATGAACATTGACCCATCAAATTTTAATGCCGATGGCGCCAACATTCCGCCCCTTTCATACGATGAAATCCAAAAGGTTCTGGACAATACGATAAACGAGAAGAGAACTGAGCGATTACTGGTATTTGAACTTCCCCCTCTGGTTCGCCAAACCATAGCTTACCCATTTTACCTTCAACTATTTATAACTACCTATTCCCAGTCAAACAACCGACTACTATCCGATCCACTCAATATAATTAACGAGTTCATTAAGAAAAAGGTATTTGAATCGATTTACCCTGAAGAGAAAGCCGATATACTTATTGCCTTGGCTAAGGAATGGTGGGTGAAACAAACGCCAATTAACAAGTTAGAGTTAAAGAAACAATTCCCCATTCACCTAAAAAGTGCTGGCAACTACTTTGATGCCTACCATGAACTACTTTCATTCGGAATTATCGCCGAGGAAAAAGTTTACAGCGATTCGCTGGGTTACTCAACTCTTGTTAGCATCAGTAACCTTAACGTTTTAACATCGATTATAGCCCAAACGCTGATCGGAGAATTTGGTTTAACTGAACAGCTGATTGAAACTATTAAAGGTGTTTATGCCCAGAATGAGTATTACCCAAAACTTATCAGCTACATCTTTAGCATAGCCTTCAACAACCGAAAAGCAGAATTTCTGGGTGATTTAGCTCCCTTGTTTTTGCCCAATCACGTTACCGAACTCACTAACACACTTACACTTTGCTTGAAAAGGGATGAGGCTTTACTCAAGGAATTGCTACCGCAAATGCTCAGCAATCCTTTAGTTGCAAGGGAATTAATTGTTTCAAATCCCGATTTAAACGGCATTACATCAACCTACCGAAAAATACTAGAGCAGGTGCCGACAGAAAGTCAATTTTATATAACATCGGGGATTGCTTTGGATTACTGCAATGTTATATCGCTGGATATCAACCTAATAAAAAACATTAAAGCATGGTCAAAAGATTTTAATGCAACTACCAAAAACTCTGAAAGAATTACAGGCATGTGGTTCTGCAATAATTTGTTCTTCTCGCACAACAGCAATACTGCATCCTTAGTTAAGGACACAATAACATACTACAATAACATTGCTACAGATGAATCAAAACAAGAGTTCAGGGAATCGTTACTGCCTTTTATTTTTACCGATAAGCGTTTTTCCGCATTAATCGATATCTTCAACGAACCACTTAACGTTTCGGCTCACCAAAAAGCGTTGGATTCAATCATTTTTGAATACCAGGAACTCATCCAGAAACGTGTCCCTTTCACTGCCGATAAGCATCAGCGGTTAATGCAACACTACAGCCAGCTCAACCCCAACAGGAGTCATTTTGGGATTGTTCTTGGCGAACTTGCACGCTCAGTATCATACTTTTACGAAAGTAATTTGAATGAAGCGCATGTATGTATAAGAAATGCCATTGAACTTTGTGGCATATCGGGCTACCGATTGCATGAAATGATTCTGATGAACATACTAGGCCAAACCTTAATTCGCTTAGGCGAAGTAGAGCATGGTAAATCGTTTATGTCCTATGCCGAAACGCTTTCCGAAAAATCGGGGATTAAGGCATACTCGGACTATCTTGTGTATGGTATTTAATTAGCTCATCAATAGGATACCTAAGGTATTGCGATATTTTAAAACCATACTCTTGGCCAACCGAATCGAGAACTTTGCTAAAAAGACACCCCACCGATCCTGTAACCCCAATAGGTAGTTCCGGTAAATTATCGAATACAGTAAAGTGATATCTATAAAGCGCCACAAACGATTCCTTGACAATAGAGTAAACGGAAGGGTTATCGATATTTTCAAGAATAAACGGTACAAACGATGCAAGATAGGCCGATGGTCGAGGAGCGCTGTAAACCATATTTAGAATATGGCTTAACTCCACATTGAACTGTTGTTCTAACTTTCTGGAGACTTCGGGGTCGAGGCTCTTGTAAAGGTAAGCCCGGAGTAAAAGTCGCCCCATGTATGCCCCGCTTCCTTCATCACCTAAAACAAATCCTAGCGATGGGGTTCGATTGGTTAGCAGTTCCCCATCGTAATAGGCAATATTGGAACCTGTGCCGAGGATTACCACAATGCCGTGCTTGCGCTTGAAAAGCGCCCGGGCTGCACCAAGTGCATCGGAAACAGCCTGAATTTTTGCATTGCTGAAAAAAATGCCCAGATACCTTGCTACATCTTGACCCCGTTCATGTACCCCACAGCCAGAACCATAAAAGAATATTTGCCTAACCCTCTCCGGGTTAACTTCCTTTGGATAATTCTGGTTTAAGGCGCCTAAAAAATCTTCCTGCTTGTTAAAGTATGGGCTTAAACCAATGGTTTCGAAACTAGCAATAGATTTTCCGTTGTCTAATATTCTCCAGTCGGTTTTGGTTGCTCCGCTGTCGGCAATAATTATCATTTTGGACTATTTTACTTTTACCTTTTTCAAAACTAAGAAATTCATGGGATTTACCCCTAAGCCATCAACTCGGTTCGAAGTAAATCGAACTACCTTATCGTAATATAAAGGTATAACAATGGCTTTTGCAGTAACAATTGAGTCGAGTTGATGGTAGTAAGTTAAACGTTGATTGTATCCGGGCAGTGTCATTGCTTTTTTATAAAGCAAATCGAATTGTAAATTACTGAAATGGGTGTAGTTAGGCCCATTGGGCGCAAAGTTATTGGTGTAAAAGCAGGCCAGGTAATTTTCAGGGTCAGGATAGTCGGCTATCCATGAACCCCTAAAAACGGTTAGCTTACCATTGGCAAGCATTTCGCGATAAGCCGCCCCAGGCAAAATATCGATATTTAACTTAATGCCAATATCGCTAAGCTGATGTTGAATGTACTCAAATAAATCGAGGTAATCGTCGGTAGTTGAAATTGTTAATTCAGGAAATCCTTTTAAATTCGAATACCCGGCATTTTCCAGCAATTCCTTGGCGTGACTTGGATTGTAATCCAAACCATAGGTGATTCTGGAAAATCCTGGCATGCCAACAGGAACAAACCCACCTCTTGCAGCGTAGCCCAGGTTATTCCTTAGGTAAAGCATCATCTTTTCCTTATTGAATCCCATGGCAATTGCCTTCCTAACCCGTTCATCGAGCAAAAATTTTTGGTTATCGGGCAATAAGGCAGAATCGACGAGTATTCCTATATACTCCGTGTTTAGGTATGGCCCTGTAATCATGTTTACTTTGCCCAAATACTTTGGGTTTAACTTACCAGTCCGGGTAAGCAGCTCATCTTTCGATGCAGCGTTAACACCCGACAAAAAATCAATTTTACCATTTATGAATTCCAAAAATTCCGACTGTTTATCGGGAATAAAAGTTACAGAAACAGCATCGAGGTATGGCAAGCGGTTCCCCCTTTCATCAACCTCAAAGTAATTTGGGTTTCGACGCAAAACCAACTTTTCCCCATCGCGCCAAAGTTTGAGATAAAAGGGGCCAGTGCCTACCGGATTTCGGCCGAAATCCTTACCGTAATAGGTAACCGCCTCGTGCGGCACCACATAGCAGTATGGCATGCAAAGCAAACCAAGAAAGGGAGGGAAGGGTTGCTTTAACCTTAACATCAGCATACTATCGTTAGGAGCAGCGCACCCATTTTCAAATCCGGGATAATCCTTATCTAACACGCTTAAAACCCACATGCCGGGCGATGCCGTTTTGGGATCGAGGATTCGGTTAAAGGTGTAAACAAAATCATAAGCGGTTACCCGTCGTCCCGTGCCCGAAGGAAAAACAGGAGCATTATGAAAATAAACATCGTTCCGGAGATAAAAGGTATAGGTCAATCCATCGGTGGAGATAGCCCAACGCTTGGCAATGGAGGGTTCAACGGTAAGGGAGTCGGAAAATTGAACAAGCCCATTGAATATTTGACTCACAGGCCAAATTAAAGCAAGGTTACGAGCATAAGCCGGATCGAGTGAAGTTATTCCCTTACTCTCGTTATACCTGAATACATTGGTTGACTGGTTGTTGGGAACCCGGGTGCACGATACAACCAACAAGGTTGACAAAAGAATTGATATCCTGTTACAGAATTGCAACATGCTTGAAAATTTTCACTCAAACCTACAAATTTTTGGGACACAGAAGGGCATTTGAAAGTATAAAGCGATAAAAAATAAAGACGGAACCGAAAACACGGCTCCGTCTTTACACCCTAACTAACCTAAATCAACTAAACCTAACCAACTATTAACCCTAAAACCTATACTTTTTATAACGCAAAAATATAACCATGGTTTCACAAATTTCAGACCAAAAACGATGATTTAAAACATCTTTTTTGAAACGCCCATAAAAACTGATTATCAACGGTATATGTTATACAACATACCAAAAAGTTTAACAATTATTAACCCTAAGAATGGGAATGAACTTTAGAATTGCCGTAACCGAGTCTAAAGTGTTTACTGGAGGCAAATCGGCAAATTTACGGGCACGGTTAATTTTGACAATATCCAGGTCATCGCGTTCAAATCCAAATAGATACCTGTATGCAATGGCTACCTTGAGGGTTGTTGGTCGGCATCGAACAGTTAAGGGGGAGTATCGGCCCGGGTGAATGTGAATGTAAAACTCATCGTTTTGACCTAAACGCATAACCCATCGGGAACCATCACTTAGAATTATACTACGGAAGGCCTTTGCCGGTAAGCCAAGCCAGTGTTTAAAGGTATCGGCATTGTTTACCCCATTGTTCCTGAAATGCAGGTTTACCTCATTAATAATCCCTTCTACTGTGAGATTACCCAAGTAAAAATCGAGCAAGGTGCCTCCAATATAATTCAAATACTGGCTGAAATCCGTTTCGTCCTTCCTCCTGTTTTGCTCAATTTGGCTGCAAACATAATTGCGATGGTGTTTCCATGGATTAAAAGCAACCGGCTTATACTCCGGTATACAAACTGCATGTCCGTTTTGATATTTAACACCCATCGTTTTAAGCAAACCTAACCTCTGAATTGTTTACTTTAGGGCAAATTACAAAAATCATGTATAAAACAATAGCCCTATCACCAATATTTCGAGGATTATCGGAGGTTGAAGTAGCGGAACTACTAAACGCGACTCCGCATAACTTACGCTCATATAGCAAAGGGCAAACCATTGCCCAGCGCACCGAAGAGGTTCGAAACCTATGCATTGTAGTTGAAGGGAGTGTGAAAGGCGAAATGGTTGACTTTTCGGGTAAAATCCTCAAGATTGAAGAGATGCATGCCCCAATGCCCATTGCCCATGCGTTTCTTTTTGGCGATAATAATAAATTCCCTGTTGATGTAATAGCACTTGAGGATTGTAAAATATTTTACATCTCTAGGGTTGAATTTCTTGGCTTGATGCAAAAAAATGCACAGGTGCTAACAAATTACCTCAATTCAATATCAAATAGGGCGCAGTTTCTATCGAATAAGCTATGGTTCCTATCGTTTAAAACAATAAAAGAGAAAATAGCTCATTACCTGCTGAACCTGTCAAAAAGCGAGGTGCGAACTACCTTAATCCTACCAAAATCGCATCAGGAACTGGCAGAGTTTTTTGGGGTTACCCGCCCGGCTTTAGCCAGAGTTTTTGCCGAAATGCAGGATGAGGGAATAATTCACATTAACCGACGCGAAGTTACCATACTAAATAGAGCCAAACTGCTGGAAATGATAAAGTAGTTACCGATAAAAGCTTTTGGTAAACGCGCCACTTGGCTTTTTCCCATGCACCACCCATAACCAGAGAGCGTACATAAAACCCAAACCATAGCCGTAAAGTTGCACCCATGCTGCTGCAACTCCCAGAGTGGCAATCGTAAGTGAGTTACCTTTTAATATCGAATCGACAAATAATGCAAAAGAGTAAATGAGTGGTATAATTAGAGTGATGGGATAAATCAACGAGAGCAAAATTGCTGCACTCATTACAAATACAAACCCCGAGGGTAATAGGTGAACCAGTTTTAATGAGTTTTTGTGATTAATGCTAAGGTTTATGCGAGCCATACCCGAGTTGAAAACCTGTTTGAAAAACTTTCGGAAATCGGTACGGCGCTTGTGGTAAACAAATGCCTTAGGGAAAAGCCTACTCCGAAAACCCATCTCGAAAAGCCGAAGGCTCAAATCAACATCCTCGCCAAAGCGCATATTTGAGAATCCACCAACAGTCCTAAAAACCTCAGCATTAATACCCATGTTAAAGCTACGAGGTGTAAAGCGCTCCAGCTTAACTTTACCGCCACGGATACCTCCTGTTGTGAAAAACGAGGTCATGGAATATCCAATGGCTTTCTGCACATCGGTGAATGAAGGGTGTGTGGCATCGGGCCCCCCAAAAAAATCGACATAGCCGGAGGCAAGCTCTTCCTCAACTTGAGTAAAGTAGTCACCAGGAATTATACAGTCGGAATCAAAAAAGATTAAAAATTCGCCTTTAGCCCTTTCGGCACCATAGTTTCGTGATAAACCTGGACCGGTATTGTCTTTAAAAAAGTATTGAATATTCAGGGTTAACGAGTAACGATTTACCACATCGCTGCATGTTTCCGCTGAACCATCTTCAACAACTATCACCTCAAAATTCTTGTACTTTTGGGAAGCCAGGCTTTGAAGAAGTTCATCGACTTCGCCGGGGCGGTTATAAACTGGTATGATTACTGAAAAACGCATATTTTCAACTTAAATCACGAAGATAATACTATTTGGATTTCCATTCGTCAACAAAAATATGCCATACACCATAAAAAAAACTTTATTAGACAATAACTTTTGGCAAATGTTTAATTGAAGTCAAAAAAAAATTTATCAAAAAGAACAATTTTTAATTTTTGTTAATATATTCGACTGTTGAAAAAATCAATCTTTGGCATGAGGCAACTAAAAATAATCAAACAGGTAACTAACCGTGAGGCCGTATCGCTCGATAAGTACCTGCACGAGATAGGCAAGGTTGATTTGCTCACAGCCGAAGAGGAAGTTACACTTGCCCGAAAGATTAGGGAAGGTGATCAGGAAGCATTAGCAAAACTGGTAAAAGCCAATTTGAGATTTGTGGTATCGGTGGCTAAGCAGTACCAGAACCAGGGATTAAGCCTACCCGATTTGATTAACGAAGGAAATGTTGGATTAATTAAGGCAGCCCAACGCTTTGATGAGACCAGAGGGTTTAAATTCATATCGTATGCGGTTTGGTGGATTCGTCAATCGATATTGCAGGCATTAGCCGAACAGGCCAGAATAGTTAAACTCCCGTTAAACAAGATTGGTTCAATCAATAAGGTAAACAGGGCATTAGCGGAGTTGGAGCAACGTTTTGAGCGGGAGCCAACCATTGATGAACTTTCCGAACTCCTTGAACTGGCACCCGAAGATATTAAGGAAGCCCTTAGAGGTAATAACAGGCACCTATCGATGGATGCCCCGCTTACCCAGGATGAGGATAGCAGCATGTACGATGTGCTGCTCTCGCCCGATTCACCAATGCCCGATAAGGGCTTGCTGAATGAAAGTTTACGCAAGGAAATTGAGAGAGCCTTATCAACCCTAACTCCCCGCGAGGCAAACATCATCCGACTTTACTTCGGATTGAATGGCAAGCACCCTTTAACGCTTGAGGAGATTGGCGAGGAGTTCGACCTAACCCGTGAGCGAGTTCGGCAGATTAAGGAAAAGGCGCTTAAAAGGCTCAAGCAAACCACAAGGAGTAAAATACTCAAGAGCTACCTAGGCTAAGCAATATGCAACGACCCGCTAAGCGGGTCGTTGCCTTTTTTTATTACCTTTGCATAAAATGTTAACCCCATGGAACGTTTAGTAGCCCCATCGATGCTGTCGGCCGATTTTGCAAACCTGGCCTGCGATATTGAGTTAGTAAACAAGAGCCAGGCCGATTGGTTTCATCTGGACATAATGGATGGCGTTTTTGTTCCAAACATTTCGTTCGGTTTTCCGGTTATAGAACGCATCAAGACATTGGCTACAAAGCCACTGGATGTACACCTGATGATTATTGAGCCTGACCGTTACCTTGAGCGCTTTCGCGAAGCCGGTGCCAACTGGCTTACCGTTCACTACGAAGCATGCCCTCATCTAAACCGAACCCTTTCGAGAATCAGGGAGTTAGGCATGAAAGCGGGCGTTTCGGTTAACCCCCACACGCCCGTTGAATTGCTATCCGATATTGTGGAATATGCCGATATGGTTCTTATCATGTCGGTAAATCCGGGCTTTGGCGGGCAAAAATTTATACCCAACAGCATTGTTAGAATTGAACGATTAAGAAAACTTATCGACCAAAAAGGGCTATCAACCCTGATAGAGGTTGATGGTGGCGTAGGTCCAAGCAATGCCAAGCAACTCTATGAGGCCGGAGCCAACGTTCTGGTTGCTGGTAATGCCATCTTTAAAGCCGACAACCCATTGGCTGTCATTGAACTCATAAAGAACGCCTAAAAACTATTTAGCCAGTTCTGCACCATTTTCATTCCGTAAGGAGTCATAATAGATTCTGGGTGAAATTGGACTGAGCAAATATCATACTTTTTGTGACTTAACGCCATAATCTGATTATCGAAATCAACAGCAGAAATAGTCAAACTATCGGGTAAGCCAGTTGGATTAACGACCCACGAGTGGTAGCGACCCACTTCAACAACATCGGGTAAACCCTTAAATAGATAATGCTTGGGGTTAAGTATTTTGATAGGGGTTTGAACACCATGCAATACCTCGGGCAGATTAAAAAGCCCTGCCCCAAAATATTCGGCCAAGGCTTGATGACCTAAACATACACCAAATATCTTTTTGCTCGAATGGTAGTTTTGAATGACATCCATTAACAGACCTGATTCCTTTGGCAAACCAGGACCAGGCGAAAGAACTATTCCATCATAGTGTTGGATGTTGGAAAGAACAACCGCATCGTTCCTAATGACATCTACTTTAAAACCACCTGTTGAATCAATGTAATGGTAAAGGTTGTAGGTAAACGAGTCGTAATTATCGAGTAGTAAGATTTTAATCATACCGGTTACTTGCAAATGAAATTCAAATTTCTGCAAAAATAATCTTAATCATCCTTTTGATTTGTGAATTACATTATTTAATATTGCAAAACAAGGACGAGAGAAATGAACACGAGAATCAACAATTACTATTACGGCTACTACTTCTACTTTAGCAAGTGGGGGCTTGGTAATTGTTGTACATTATAAAAGGTATAACCAGTTAACAATAAAACCAGCCCCGCTAAAACGGGGCTTTTTTGTTATGGAATATAAGGCAAAAATATTTTTGGATATGAGTACTACCGTAAGGAAGCATTATTACTACTACTATTACTATTTCCCTTAACCAGCGGGCTTGAATACCTATGTCTATAATGACCAAAGGAATAAAAAGCTCCGCTAAAACGGGGCTTTTTTTATTGATACAGGACTAACGCATATATGAATTTCAATGATGAAAGCAATGAATTTTAATGATTTAACCCTTGGAATAATTGGCTTAGGCCAAATTGGGGCATCGATTGCAGCAGGACTTAAGGGAAAGGTTAAAACGACAATTGGATACGACATAAATTCAACCAATACTAACTACTGCCTAAGCACAGGGTATATTAACTCCGCTTCAACGCTTGAGAGAATAGCCCAAGAGTCTGACGTTGTGGCTGTGGCCACACCGGTTAACCAAATTGTAACAATAGTTCATACACTACTCCACAGGGCAAAGCAGAATCTTGTTGTTTTCGATGTGGGCTCAGTAAAAGCAGCCATTAACGAGAACCTGCTGACGCATCCCATGCGTGGACAATTTGTTTCGTCGCATCCAATGGCAGGAAATTCAGGGCAAGGGCCACAATGTGCATCGGCAAACCTATTTAGCGGCAAATTAGCTTTCATATGCGACGAACATCTTTCCACAATCCGTTCGGTTGAAATGGTTGCGGGGCTATGGGAGTTGCTTGGCGCAAGAATCGAATTTGCCGACTCTACCGAACACGATAGGCTAATGTCCTTTGTATCGCATCTTCCACAACTGGCAGCTTATGCCCTTGCAAACTCGGTAGCTAATAATCCCAATGATATCAGCAATACGCTAAAAGCCGCATCAAGCGGCTTCGATTCCATGACCCGCTTGGCTCAGAGCAGCGCAAACATGTGGATTCCAATTATCCATCAGAATAAGGAAAACATTTTGAATGCTCTTTCGGAGTTACAGCAACAGTTGAGGCAGATGGAAGCATATATACGACAAAATAACTACAGTGAACTGCAAACCCTAATTGCTCGAGCCAATAGTGTTCGAATAGCATTTGAAAATCAACAAAACCAAAACATAATAAACCATGATAAGCAAAAAGTTAAAAACTGATGATGGATCTGATTCATCAATCACCGATGGAAAGCCCTTGATAATTGCAGGGCCTTGCAGTGCCGAATCGCCGGAACAGTTGCTTAGCGTAGCACAGGAACTTAAAAGCATCAGCAAAGTTAGCTATATGCGAGCAGGTGTTTGGAAACCGCGCACAACCCCTAACTCCTTTGAAGGTTATGGAACCGAAGCCCTAATCTGGCTTAACCAGGTAAAGCAAGAAACCGGAATGCCCTTTGCTACTGAGGTAGCCAACGAAAAACATGTTTACGAAGCATTAAAGTTTGGCGTTGATTTGCTTTGGATTGGCGCACGCACCGTTTCCAATCCCTTTGCTGTTCAGGAAATAGCATCGGCTTTGAGGGGCGTTCAAATCCCGGTTCTGGTTAAAAATCCGTTAAGCCCTGACCTTAAACTCTGGGAGGGCGCAATTAACCGACTTCGCCTGGCAGGAGTAAAAGAAGTTGGCGCCATTCACAGGGGATTTACCGTTTGGCACGCATCGCCTTTCCGAAACTTCCCAATGTGGGAGGTAGCCTTACAGCTAAAAGCCAACAATCCTGAGCTCAGGGTTATTTCAGACCCTAGCCATATTTCTGGCGATTCGCAGTATATTGAGCTACTCTCAAACCGTGCAATCAACCTTGGATTCGACGGGCTAATGGTTGAAGTACATCCAAACCCTAGGTTAGCACTTAGCGATGCCAAGCAGCAACTTACTCCTAACCAGTTTAAAGACATGCTGTGCAACCTGTTTGAGGCAAGCAACCCTAACGCAGAGCTGATGACCGAACTCAGAGCCGAAATTGATGCGGTTGACGAATTGCTGGTTTGGGCATTATCGCACCGTATGGCAATAGCAACCGAAATAGCCAAGGTTAAAAACGAAACCGGACAGAGTATCATTCAGCCCGACCGTTGGAACGAGGTATTAAACAGGGTGATTGGGAAAGGACATAAAATGGGGCTTAGAGCCGATTTTGTGAAACGGCTATTTAATAGCATACATCGTGAATCGCTACAAACACAGGAAGCAATTACCCAAAACCAAACCAAAATGGTAAAATTTGGTTAACTTTGGCATAAGCCTAATTAAGAGAATGGAAACCATTGTAATTAAGGGAAAATATGGCAGTTCAACCATTCTGGTGGATGAACGAATTGAGGAAGTTACCAAATATCTTCCCAGCAAACCTTTGTATATTATTACCGATAAAAACGTTGAACGGCATCACTCTAAAAGGTTTCCCAATGCGCCGGTATATGCAATTCATCCCGGTGAAGCATCTAAACAGCTGGGGTATATCGAAAACATCTACCGCTGGTTGCTCGAAAAGAATGCCGACCGCAATAGCTTTATTCTGGGAATTGGCGGTGGAGTGGTTTGCGACATAGCAGGGTTTGTGGCATCAACCTACATGCGTGGGGTTGAATTTGGGTTTGTGTCAACCAGCTTACTCTCGCAGGTTGATGCAAGTGTGGGCGGGAAAAACGGCGTTGACCTTGATGGCTATAAAAACATAATCGGTACATTCAACCAACCCCAATTTGTGCTTTGCGATACCTACCTACTGCAAACCTTGCCTAAAGAGGAACTGATCAACGGCTTTGCCGAAATGGTAAAGCATGCCCTGATTTCGGACATCAAACTTTTTGAGCAGTTGGAAATTGATTATAATGACTTGCTTCATCTTAATCAACCTGTAATTTCGAGACATGTGGCAGAATCCATCAAGGTAAAAGCAACCATTGTTAACGCCGATGAACGTGAAGGCGGAATAAGAAAGCTACTAAACCTTGGCCATACCTGGGGGCATGCAGTTGAAACCTTTACAGGCATTGCACATGGCAAAGCGGTAAGTGTTGGAATTGATTTTGCTTGTAGGTTATCGATGTATAAAGGATTGATAAACAATAGGGAATACCTTAGAGTAATAAATTTGCTTCAATTGTTCGGGTTACCAACCTGCCTTAAGGTTAACCCTGCTAAAGTTTTTGATTATCTGGTTAAGGACAAGAAACGGAATAACAACAACATCGATTTTATTCTACTTCAAGGAATTGGGAAACCAAAAATTGAAGCCTTGGCAATAGAAGAAATCCAAAACTTCATTCAAAAATAAACCCATACAATGACTGTAATTCGACCTGATATCTGTGTGAGCATAGGGAATATTGGTTTTCAAGAGATTACGTCCCTACTCCCTACCCTAAAATTAGCCGAAATAAGAATGGATTTGCTTAACCTAAGTAACGATGAGCTAAGACAAACCTTTGCCATGCATAAAAATCTTATTGCAACCTATCGGCCTAAGAACAATGAATTTGAATTTATGCTTAGCATTTTGAATGAAGCCATTGACTGCGGTGCGGCATGGGTTGATATTGATATTGAAACGCCTACTGAAATTATCAGGGAAATAGTAGCTAAAGCCAAAACCGCTAATTACAAGGTAATAATTTCATACCATAACTATAATTCTACACCTTCCATATCGAAACTTAACGAGATTGTTGCCAGGTGTCAGGCATATAATGCGGCATTAACCAAAATTGCCTGCATGGCCAACAGTCCTACCGATTGTGCCCGTATGCTTTCGCTTTACGATAACCACTCAAACGTCCTTGCCTTTTGCATGGGACAAATCGGGACAATTACGCGCGTTGCCGCACCTTTTCTGGGTGCACCATTCACCTATGCCGGTTTACAAGAAAAACAAACGGCTCCGGGTCAGCTGGACTATATCAGCCTAAATAATCTACTCAATACCATTAAACCCTTATAGGAATGGAAATCTATGCTGTTTTTGGAAATCCGATACTGCATAGCAGAAGCCCGCAACTCTTTAACGGCGTTTTCAGGTCAATGAATATAAACGCAAGGTACACACGCATTCGCCCTATTAACGGAACCGACCTGGTAAATATCATTCTAAACCATAATATAAAAGGTGCCAATGTAACCACACCATTTAAAGAAGAAGTTATAGGTTCACTACATAGCATTAGCGATGAAGTAAATGAAATTCATGGAGTTAACACCATTATCAACATTAACGGCAAACTAGTAGGTCACAATACCGACCATATTGGAGCTGTTAACTCGTTGATTTATTCAGGTATTGCCATTACAGCAAGAAAGGTTTTAGTATTGGGAGCAGGGCCAGCAGCAGCTGCTGCTTCGTATGGACTTAGGAATGCTGGGGCAAAAGTATTCATTGCAAACCGAACAGCCCATAGGACAATAGAAATAGGTAAAAGGTTGAATGTGAATTACATTGATTTTGCCGATATTACAAATAATCTTAGCGAATTCGATATTGTTGTTTCGGCATTACTGCCTAATGCCAACCCCTTTGAGAACATGTTTATTCCCAAAAAACTTATCCTACTCGATGCTAATTACCGTCCATCGAACCTTAGCAATTACTTCGCAACCTATGGTTGTAAGGTGATTTCGGGTAAGCACTGGTTAATACATCAGGCGATTGCATCGTTTAAGGTATTTAGAAGTGAAATTCCTAAAATAGAAATCATGACCGCTGCTGTGGAAGATGAACTGGATAGGAATACCGTTAAAGCTGAATGGCTACAAAGAGTTGAAAAGGGAAAAGCACTTGGCAATTATGATTTATTGATATCGGCAAGCAACGAAAATGAGTACAAGCAATTTTTAGATGAAGAGATTGATAAAGCCTTTGGCGGTTAAAGGGGCTGTTCAAGCACCGGCATCGAAAAGTGTTGCCCAACGGGCAATTGCCTTGGCTTGCTTAGCCAACGGACAATCAATTATTTACAATGCAGGCAACAGCAACGACTGCCTTGCAGCAATTGACATCTGTAAGAAATTAGGAGCCCAAATATCCGGTAATGGAAGTATGTTAACCATTAACGGGGGGCTGGTTAGCCCAAAGGAAACCTTGAATTGCGGCGAATCGGGGCTAAGCATTCGGATGTTCTCGGCCATAGCATCTATACTCGATACACCTGTAACTCTTACAGGAAGCGGCACTTTAACTGATCGCCCGATGAATATGGTAACCAATGGCCTTACGCAGCTTGGGGTTAAATGCATAACAAACAACGGAAAACTACCCATAACAGTTCAGGGCCCCCTTGTGGGAGGTGTCGCAAAAGTTGATGGTTCAGTAAGCTCGCAAGCCATCACCGGCTTACTAATGGCTTCCCCATACGCCAAAAGCGATGTAACCATTGAGGTTGGAAACTTGAGTAGCAGGCCCTACATCGACCTTACCATTCAAATTATGAGGGATTTTGGCGTTCGGGTTGATAAACTACCAAACGACATATACCATATCGCCGCTAAACAAAACTACAGGGCATGTGAGTATAATGTGGAAGGCGATTGGAGCGGGGCGGCGTTTATGCTGGTGGCGGGTGCAATAGCCGGCCATGTGGAGGTAATCAACCTTAACCCAAAATCGTTACAGGCCGATAGGGCAATACTAGAAGCACTAATGATTGCCGGCGCTTCACTATCAATCAAGGAAGGTAGTATAGTCGTGAGGAAAGCCAGCCTGAAACCCTTTGATTTCGATGCCCGTAACTGCCCCGACCTATTCCCACCACTGGTTGCCCTTGCTGCTAACTGCAATGGGCAGTCACGTATCCTTGGGGTTGACCGCTTACACGGGAAGGAATCGGACAGGGCGCTAACCCTTCAGCAAGAATTTGGCAAGATGGGTATTAAAATAGACATTATTGGCGATTTGATGGTGGTAAACGGAGCGGGTATCAACTCAGCAAGCACCCATTCACACGGCGACCACCGGATTGCAATGGCATGCGCCATTGCAGCCCTTGCGGCAAACGGTACTGTTGAAATTGATGGCTCGGAAGCGGTTAATAAATCGTATCCCAATTTTTTTGACGACCTTTACAAAATTCAAATAGATAATTAAGGGTAGATATATGAATACCTTTGGACGAATACTACGCATCAGCGTTTTTGGTGAATCGCATGGCCCAGTGGTTGGAGTAACAATCGACGGGCTACCACACGGTATAAAGCTAAGTGCTGACGACTTTGCAGCCGACATAGCCCGGAGGCAGCCAGGGAAAAAAGGGACAACACCCCGTGTGGAAAGTGATATGCCCGAAATAGTGTCGGGCTGGTTCAACGGTTACACAACCGGCGCTCCCCTTACAGTAATATTTAGAAACGCAAATACCAAATCGTCCGATTACGATAAACTAAAGGATATTCCCCGCCCTGGCCACTCCGACTTTGTTGCCTACCATAAGTATGATGGGTACAACGATTACCGGGGAGGCGGCCATTTCTCCGGCCGACTAACCCTTGCGCTGGTTGCCGCAGGTGTAGTGGCCAAAAAGGTTATTCCAGAGGTTAGCATCACTGCAAAACTGATTGAAGCAGGAGGTAAAACTAATATTGATGAAGCCATTGAGGAAGCCCAAAAACAAAACGATTCCATAGGAGGGATTGTGGAATGCACTGCAACCGGAATACCAGTTGGGCTTGGAGAACCATTTTTCGAT
>Ga0078972_1011015_pt1 | contig 16460 bp, 17 predicted proteins | sample YelNatPaOPGAMG01_FD_67568 | JGI IMG/M metagenome (GOLD analysis project Ga0078972, IMG submission 67568) | Hot spring thermophilic microbial communities from Obsidian Pool, Yellowstone National Park, USA - OP-RAMG-01 (SPADES assembly) (version 2) | ecosystem: Environmental > Aquatic > Thermal...
TGACCCGTGGAGGACTCGAACCTCCAACCCGCGGATTAAGAGTCCGCTGCTCTACCAGTTGAGCTAACGGGCCACAGCCATAAGTTTAATTAACTCTCGCCCTCAAGTCAAACCCCCAACCTTTCCCTTTTTAGCTGATTAGGATATAATGCCAGCCATGAATCATTTAGATATTGCCCTGTGGGCTGGCTTTCTGGCCGTTGTGGTTCTCCTCTTCTTCCTTTTGCAGCGAAATCTCTATCGCCTTGAGGAAAAAAGGGAACAGCGCCTGGAGGAAAGGAGACAGAGCGAAAGGCAGGAAATTTTTGATCACCTCAGGGAGTCCCTTAACCTGGTGCAGCAGCAGGTCTCCCATTTAGCCCAGCTGGTTAACCAGCAGCTTCAGGGAATCCATTCTCAGTTCCAGCAAACCACAGGTCAGATCGGTGAAAATCTGGGTCAGGTGAGAGAACATCTGGGCAAAATGGAGATGGCCACCAGGGAGGTACTGGAGAAGGCTAAAAGCATTGCCACCCTGGAGGAGCTGCTGCGGGCACCCAAATTTAGAGGCGGCCTGGGAGAATTATTCCTGGGAGACCTTCTTGCCCAGATTCTGCCCCCGGCCCATTATTCACTTCAATACCGGTTTAAAAATGGAGAAAAGGTGGATGCTGTCATTCAAATCGGCAACAATCTGGTCCCGGTTGATGCCAAGTTTCCCCTCGAAAACTTCAGGCGTTATCTTCAGGAGGAAAATCAGAAAGAAAAAGAGGCCTGCCGCCGCCGTTTTTACCAGGATGTGCGCAAACACATTGATGACATTGCCAGCAAATATATCCGCCCGGAGGAAAATACCTACGATTTCGCTCTGATGTATATTCCCGCCGAAAATATTTATTACGAAACCATTATCCGGGAAGAAACAGGCGGGGAGGAAAAGAGTCTTTTTAACTATGCTCTTCAGAAAAGGGTCATTCCCGTTTCCCCCAATTCTTTCTTTGCCTATCTTCAGGTTATCGTTCTTGGTTTAAAGGGGCTGCAAATTGAAAAATCAGCCCGGGCCATTTTTCAGGCTCTGGCTCAGCTTGAAGGTGATTTAAATCGCTTCCGCTCGGACTTTCAGATTCTCGGAAGCCATCTCACCAATGCCAGGAGCAAATTTGAGGAAGCGGAGAAAAAACTTGACCGTCTTTCCAGCCGCCTGGAGCAACTGGCGGCTTCTGGCGAAAAGGAGCCAGAATTACCTCCGACAGGCTGAATCCGGGCCGAAAATTCCTCTTAATTTGATAAATTCTCTGCAGGATGAGTATCTCGCCAGCTGAATTTCAGGTAAATCCGGGAGATAAAAAATTGGTTCTTCAGATTTCTTGTGGCTAAAGACGATAGATTCTATTTCACTCAACAGCAGATTGAACCCAGGCCAGTTCATCTTTGCGGAGGGCGATTAGAGAAATATCCAAAAAATGTACAATAAATAGCTTCGTCTCGCCTTTAAAGAATTAGCTGCAGGTTCTCAAACTATCGGAGATGGATAATCCTTTTGGTCTTTCCATGAAAAACCGTAAAGGCCAAAAAATTATGGCATAAGCTGCGATTAAATAGACTTTGAATTGGGAATTCAGAAAGAAAATTTATTCTTCCGGCCTGATATCCCCGGAAATTCGGTTAATTATTTTCACGGGAATTAAGGTCGAAAGCAAATTCATCGCAGCTGAATTCCCTATTAAATAACTGAATATCTCCTGTTTCTGCTCCAGGAAATTAGCAGGAAGCAGAAATAACCACAAGGATCAAAAAAATTTAAGAATAAACAGAAGATAATCTTAAATGGATAGTCCTAAAGGCATAGCTTCAGGCGGCATTCAAAGGGATGGCCACCTCAAAATAAAAGCAGTAATTCAGGCCAGAAAAAATTTTAGCTAGTGGAAAGAGACCTGATTTTATCCAGCATCTCTGGACTGGCAATGAGAATCAAAGTTTCATTAGCTTCAATTTTATGGGAACGGGGCGGATTGAATTCATAATCCGTTGAAAGAGCTTTTTTGATGGCCACCAGGAGAGCACCCGTTTTTTCCTCAATAGCTGCTTCCGCCAGAGTTTGGCCGCAAAGGGGCGAATCAGCCTTTATGGTTATTTCTTCAACTCTCAGCACTTTTTCCTTATCCCGAAGCATCATATCCAGAAAGGTGGTGGCTGCTGGTCGAACCATCTCTGAAACCATTCTCATGCCGCCAATGTAAGATGGTGAGATGGCACTTGTCGCTCCAGCCTTAATCATTTTCGCCTGGGAGCGAATATCAATTACTTTGGCGACGATTCGCACCCGGGGATTTAAGCCCCTGACCGTGACCGTGCCAAAGAGATTGGCCTCATCAGTCGGCAATGAAAGAAAGACTCCCTGGGCGCGGTCAATGCCTGCCTCCTTCAGAATGTTTTCATCCAGGGGATCGCCCTGGATGAAAAGAAGAGGGCCCAGAGATTTTAATTTCTCTATTCTTTCAGCTGAAGGTTCAATGACCACAAAGGGACGCCTGGTTAGCAGGAGCTCCTGAATGGCTGTTTGGGCTGTTTCATCGCTACCGCAGACGATATAATGATTAACAAGTTTTTTAATTTCCTTTTCCATTTTCTTTCTCCCCAGAATATTCTTGAGCTCACCTTCGACGACAAATGCCGTGATGGAAGTAACTGCAAAGGCAATGGTACCCAGGGAAAGAAGGATAAAGATGGTGGTGAAAATCCGGCCAACCGGATTGTGGCTGAGATCAATAATTTCGCCATAGCCCACGGTCGAGATGGTAATCACCGTCATATAAAGGCAATCGAGAAGTGAGGCTTGCTTGCCGGAAATAATTTTAAATCCCAGAGTCCCCATCAAAAAAATAGAGACGAAGAGAATCAGGGAGAGGCGGAGTCGCCTGGTGCTGGTCATTTTTCTCAGGTAGATTTTAAAGAAACAGAAGAAAAAAGACAATCAGTTCTCGCCGCACTGAATTTTAAGGCCATTTTAAGACCGGACTGAATAAAGATAAAAAGTCCCTTCAGGGGTTTTAAAGCGGGCTAGACCAGGAATTTTCTTCGCCTTCGCTTTAAATTTTCCTGGCATTGATTTGATTTCGCTGAATAATTACAAATCGTCTTCCAGGCTATCCCCATTGATTCAGTTTAACCTGAATGACTCCTGGGGCTAATTGTCTCAGGACCGGGCTTTTTGACTGGCCAGAGGGGAAAAGAATAACTCAGAGCGCCATAGGAGCAGGCATCAAGGCAGCGCAGACAGCGGATGCACTCCGGGCTATTGGGATTGGAGGAAGGATCAATTTCTACCGGGCAAACCTTCTGACAATCTAAACAGTGAAGGCAGCTTGCTTCATCCACGGTCATCTGAAAAAGGCTGAAACGATTAAAAAGGCCCCAGAAGGCTCCGAGGGGGCAGGTTGTCCGGCAGAAGGGCCGATTGATAAAAAGCATCAGGGCAATAAAAATCAAGAGAATAGCCATCTTCCAGGTAAACATGAAGCCAATCTGAGCCCTAAGGCCGGGATTGAGGGCAATGAGGGGAAGTCCGGCCTCCAGGGTTCCAGCCGGGCAGATCCATTTGCAGAACCAGGTCTGGCCAAGGCCGAATTCATCGACAATCAGAAGCGGCAGGAGAATGACGAGAAAGAGAAGAACAGCAAAACGAAAATAGGCGAGAAAATGGGGCAACCTGATTCTGGCCCACTTTTTCTGATGAATCAATTCCTGGAAAAGACCAAAGGGACAGAGCCAGCCACAGGGAAGGCGACCAGCAAGGCTGCCCACGATGGTTAAAAAACCCAGGACATAAAGTCCAAATTGCTTCTGGCCTGAGGCCAAATGAAGGCGAATTGAAGCTAAAGAGGCCTGGAGCGAGCCTATGGGGCAGGCTCCAAGAGCTGAGGGACAGGAATAACAATTGAGGGCAGGGAGACAGATTCCTTTGATTTTGCCTCGAAAAATGCCGGCTCGAAAAAATGCAGGTAAATAGGCATTAAAGGCGCAAGCAGCGCCGATCTGATAAAAACGGCGTTTTCTTTCCCGGGTCATTTTCCTTTAATTAATAGACACATATGCCAGAACCCAGTCCTCCCCTCCCCGGCCTTGCTGGCCAAATCCTGCCTGAACTAATTTTTCTTTCATGTCATGTGGCGTCATGTCATATTTGACTCTTTTCCTTCAATCATATCCTGGCCAGCCAATCTTAACTTTAACCATCCATTCCTATTCTTAAAAATTTCTTCGCTCCCAGGTTAGCTCAGGCTAACCAATCCCGATGCAATCGAGACAAACAGTTATGGCCTTCTCGACCACACTCCAGTATTCACCTGAAATGAGTCCCAGAATCAGCCATACAAGACCGGCAGCAAGAAAAGCGAAGGCTAACCAGGGCCGCTTCCTGCCTGCTCCTGGCTTCTCTATTTTTTCTCTTTCCCTCATTGATTACCCTTCAGAAGAGAAAAAATTATTTTCTCCATTTCCTTTATATATTCTTCTTTAAAGCCAACGTGGCCATAAACAATTTTTCCCTGGCGATTGATTAGATAAACCACAGGTATCTCCTGAACTCGGTATTCAGAAGCCATCTCCTGGGCAGAACAGATTAGTCCAGATAAAGACGATTCCAGAGAGCCACAGAGCTGAGGGTAAGATAATTTTATTTTTTGCAGAAAGGGCTTAATTATAGGAACTCCCGGCTTATCCAGAGCCACGCCAAAAAACTCCACCCGGCCTTTGTTTTCTTCTCTGGCAAGAAATTGCTGGTAAAGTTTTTCTAAATGAGGCATGGCTGCCCGACAGGGAAGACACCAGGTCGCCCAGAAATCAAGAAGAATCACCTCTGGAGTCGAAACTGAAAGCAGATTGCCTGAAGCCTCAATCCGCTCAACCTTCAGCTGCCCTTTATCCATTCTTACCCGAAAAATCTGGCCATCAACTGCGGGCAGAGAAAAGGGCCGCATATTTTCTCCGGGTTTGAGCAAAGCAGCGTCGGAATTAAAGGTGAGAAAAAATAATAATACGAGTATCTTTATAGGAATAATAGGCATTCTCATATTGTTATTATAATTTTCCTTTTCGCCAAAAGTCAAACGCTTCGAGCTGGCCAGGTCAATTTTTGTTCGGCTGCTCCTGAAAAACAGTGTTGACTTCAGAAATTTCATGTTGTGACTAATTGGGTATTATTTCAGCCTCAACCGGCTCTCTCATAATAGCGCGGGTGATGTTTTAAAAAGACCAATCCGGGTCGCCTTAATTTCCTTTTCTGGGTCCTTCCCTTCTTTTATGATAGCGATGTTTTAAAAAACTTCTCTCGATCTCTTTTTAAAAGATAGAATAAGGAAAAATTTGTTTCCATTTCAGAATTGGTCTTCATTTCATTTAAAATTCATAAGCTTATTGATTTTAAAAAATAATGCCGATGGGGGCCTGATAAATTTCATATTTTTACAGGCGAGCTGATAGGGGCTTGACATCCTCCATTCAAATGGAGAATCTTAAGAACGCCAGGGTGCTTGATGACAGGAATTGATTTAATTATTCTGATTTTATTTTTAGCTTCGCTTTTCTTTTTCGGCTCTATCTTTTTTAAATGGATTGAAAGGCCGGATGACTTTTTTGTTGCTGGCCGGCTGCTGCCACCTTTTATTCTGGCGGCTGCCTTAACCGCAACCAATGTCAACCTCTACAGTTTCATTGGCCAGGCTGGCAAGGCCTATGAACAGGGTATTTCCATTGTCTGGCATACCTGGACGGGCAACATGGCCCTGGTTCTGGCTGGGCTCTTTGTTCTGCCCATTCTCCGTCGGCTTGAAATTCGGACCATTCCTGAGTTTCTGGAAATAAGATATGGCCGGCCGATGCGTCTTCTGATTGCCTTTCTCTGGATTCTGAGGCTCTCCTTCTGGCTGGGCATAGTCCTTTATACCGGGGCCACGGCGGCCGTGGTCATCACCCGTTCCGGTGAAGAATCCTATCTGCTCTGGGCCCTAATTTTCTCTGTCATTACTATTATTTACACGACTGCCGGCGGCATGTGGTCGGTCGCCCTGACCGATACTCTTCAGTTCAGCCTGATGCTTCTTGGTGCCCTGGTCTTTTTCCCCATTATCATGACGACAGCCGGGGGTCTCAAGGGTATTGCCCGCACCCTCCCGCCCGAACATCTTGAACTTGTCCCTCAATCGGGTCAATTGAACTGGGCCTTTATTCTGGCCATCTTTCTTCTGGGGCTTCAATGGGCCTGCACTGATCAGGGTATGCTTCAGCGAGCCTTTTCCGGACGCGATGTCCGCACCGTGGCCCGGGGTCTGGTCCTTTCAGGGATTCAGACAACGCCCTTCGCCCTTCTCTGGTATCTTCCCGGGCTGGCAGCCAGAGCCATTGATCCCGGTATAAAGGTGGCGGACGCCGTTATTCCTGAAATGCTGGTCAGATTTGTGCCCACCGGAATCTTTGGCCTCATCCTCTGTGGGCTGCTTTCGGCCCAGATGTCAACCATAAGCTCCAATATCAATTCTGCGGCCACCTTATTTACGAGCGATCTTTATGCGCGACTGAAGCGATTGCCTCCATCGCCCCGAACAACTCTCGTCGTGGCTCGCCTCATCACTCTGGTTATCGGTTTTCTCATGATTATCTTTTCCCTTTATGCGCGACAACTGGGCGCTGTCAATGCTTACCTGCTTATAATTGGCATCATGGATATGCCTCTTTTCGTGGTGGCTATCGTCTATGGCCTGTTCTGGAGCCGGACAACTATGGCCGCTGCTTTTGCTGGCTATGTTTCGGGCGCCTTCATGGGTGCTCTGAGTGTTTTTTATCTTTTCGCCCGGCACCCCAATCGAACAACTATCGCCACTTTCATCAGTGCGGCCACGGCTTTGATTGTAACTCCCCTGATTACAGGCCTTTCCAGGCAAGGGCAGCAAGGACAAAAACAAATAGCTATTAAAGAGGCATTTAAACCATCGCCAGAAGAAATAGCTTCAGGCCGGGCCTTCCATCTTTTTCCCCGATCGAAAAAGGGAAAGACAGTTGTCTTCATTTTCTTCATCTCTCTGGCTGTTTTTATTACATCTATTTTTCTCGGTGGTCTGGGATTTAGTCAGGCGGCGGCCTATCTCGCCGTTGGGTCCATGATAATTTATTTTGCCTCAGGCCTGGTTCGCTTGAACTATGATTAAAACTGATGGAGCGAACTATTGACTGTCGGAGTCAGTTGTGCGAGAGAAGTAAGGGAGCTATGGACTATGTGATTGGTTGCTTAATAAATTGATTATTAATTGGCTTGCTGACTGATTGGTTGGTTAATCGATTGATTGATTGATTGATTGATTAATTGATTGATTGATCGTTCGATTGATTAGTTAATTTATCTATTGATTTATTTTTGTTTGTTCTTGATTTATTTTTGTTTGTTCACTGATTTAACAAAAAAGGGGATGCGAGATTTCGAGCTAGGGAAAGGAGTGGTATTATTTTTCATAAAAACGGCGGCTCCCGGATCCACAATCTGATACTCTCGTCCTCGAAAAAGACCAAAAAGGATTTGAAAAATCAGGACCGAGATTAATAAAATTTCAGGGGAAGGTTTGATTTAAATGAAGTTCGATCTTTTGAGCTGGCTCATCTGGCTGACAGGGATTGTCATTTTTATTCTCTGGATTATTTTCCCGGTGAGGGAGTTCCTCTCCCTTTTCCGGGAAAAAATGAGAAAGGGGAAAAGCCAGCCATAGCCTAAAATTTAAATTTAAAGCAAACTTAAAGCTGAAAAAATTCAAGAGTGAACTATCAAGTTCAAAAAGAGGATGTCTTTTGCATTCTTTTGCCATTTATCATTTATTCTCATGCAGCTCTGACATTCAGGCCTGAAAAAGCTTTTTAAGTTCGAAAAGGGGAAAGGAAGCACAAGAAGCGTTTTTAGGGCTTTTTTGAGCCAATTTATGGCATAGGATAAGAAGGAATCATCTAGCCTACTCCAGGCAGAATTCAGGGCTTACCTGGAATTTTTTCTTTCCTAATCTTTAAAAGAAACCTTTCTTTAAAAGAAATCTTGAAAAAATAGAGCCGCTATGAGAGAGATGATTTTTCTCTTTTTGAAACAAGATCAAGGGAATAAAAATCAATATAAGGGAATAAAAATCAGCATAATATAAATAGCTAAATTTTCTGCTAAAACTTGTGGCTTGATTTTGGCTCTATTTTTACCCGCGAGCCCCAGGCATCATGGTCTCTTTAATTTTGATTTTGATTTTAATTCTGTCCGGCAATGTCCTCAGCTTTTCAGATCCGGAAAGAGCTCAGCAATTTCTACTGAGAAATCTTTTCCGCAGGGATTGATAAATACTCCTGGAGCAGACCATTTAATCCAGCTCTCTGCCTGAAGGCTGGTAAAATTTCTCTGCAGAGGATTCAGGATTTTCATTTTGGCACAAATTTGGCGGCAGAAAATAAATCCCCTCAATTGCTGAATGGAAAATTAGGAAAAAGGACAAGAAAATGGCGCGCCTGACAGGAGTCGAACCTGCGACCTACGGATCCGGAGTCCGTCGCTCTATCCACTGAGCTACAGGCGCGCCTCCGGGCCTCCGCCTCCAGGGCCCATTCACCCTTATTTATAGCGCAATCCCCATGTCCAGGCAAGACGCTGGCTCCCTCCCCTTAGATCTGGTGAATTTTATTGGCTTTTTCGATCCAAGCCTCTTTGTTATTTGTGCCAGACTGTATTTCTCGGCAAGCAAAACAAGCAGGAAAGTTATCAGGATATATCTGAATATCAATACTATATTTCCAATATCATGTTTCATCACCATCCTCCTTTTTGAACTGCAAAACATCCTTCCCTCTAATTGCCGACAATTGTGCCAGCCATCCTATGGCCCCCATCCAAACATGTGGGGGCGTTTTAAAACCGCCTTTCCCCTCATGTATTTCCATTCGCTCTAAAAGCTTTCTATTGGCGTGCTTGCCGCCCAGACCATTTGTTCGCCCGGAAGAATAACGGGCATATTTCTGACATCATGGGCGCTAAACTTTGTGGATATCAATATGACCATTTTCGCATCGTCATATCTTCGGCTGTGAGCCTGATATCATGAGAATAGCAATATTTTTATAACATCAAATAACACAAATAGAAATTTTAAATAGGGTAAATAGGTAAGCCGGCACGATTTTTGAGTGATCATACTAAGTAGGGTGTAAAAATAGGTAAATAGGTAAGACGGCACCAATTTTGTGGTTGACAGGGGATGGGGTTTGGCTTAATTTTAAGGGCATGGAAAGAGTGATTCGATTCAGCATTTCCCTGGAAGCTGAATTATCTAAATTATTTGACCAGTGGATGAAAAGAAACGGTTATGATAATCGTTCAGAGGCCATCAGGGATCTGATCAGGGATAAGCTGGTCGAGGAAGAATGGAAGGATGAAAGCAAGGAAGTTGTGGCCGTCCTGACTCTGGTCTACGACCATGAAAGCCGGGAACTACCTGAAGTCCTGACTTCTATCCAGCATGAATATTATCAGCTGATATTAAGCTCAACTCATGTCCATCTGGATAAGCATAATTGCCTTGAAGCCATCATCCTGAAAGGCAAAGCAGGCGAAATCAAAAAGGTTGCCAGCCGGCTCCTCAGCCAGCGCCGGGTGAAGCACGGCCGCCTGATTTCTACCACTACCGGGAAAGATATAGTCTGAACCTTTTTATCCGCTCCGGGGGCTTAATCTTTCCAGTAAGTAAAGGACTGGAACCTCCAGGCCATGGGACTCAAGTAAATCCTTATTCCCCAGAATTTCTTCTCTCCCTCCTCGAGCCACAATTTCTCCCCTCTCCATGATTATCATTGTTTCCCCCACCTCCCAGGCGAAATCTAAATCGTGAGTCGCTGCGACCATAGTCCTGTCGCTTTTCTGGAGATAATTAATCAGCCAGCGACGACACCCAGGATCCAACCCAGAGGTGGGTTCATCCAGGACTAAAATGTCTGGTTCAAGAACCAGAACCGTAGCCAGAGAAACCTTTCTTTTCTCACCCAGACTGAGCTGATGGATCGATTTTCCCGCCACAGACTCCAGGCCGAGCTCCTTTAAAACTTTTCTTACCCTGCCTTCAATTTCCTCTCGCTTGAACCCGCGACCAAAAAGACCGAAGGCCACATCGTCCATAACTTTCGGCATGAAGAGCTGGTCTTCCGGATTCTGGAAGACCAGACCCACCTGACTTCTTATTTTTTTCAGGTTTTCCAGGGTAACCGGTTCCCCAAATATCTTCACCTCGCCCTTCCCACGGAGTAATCCGTTAAAATTAAGAAGAAGGGTGGATTTACCCGCCCCATTCGGCCCGATAATCATTACCTTTTCCCCTTCCCTTACCGAAAAGCTGATATCCTTCAAGGCTACGGTGCCATCAGGGAAGGTATAGGAAAGATGATTGACTTCCAGGGCAATTCTCTTCATGGCTCTAAAACTTTATTTACCTTATTTATCTTCGTTATTTATCTTTGGTTATTATTCTAAATATTGAGCTTTGTTCATTTATATAAATTTGATGGCAGCTATCACTGAACTGAATAAAAATAAAAAAAGATAATCGCCCTGGCTGAGTTTGAAATTTACCAGAAAATCCAGCCGGCCCTGAAATCCCCGGCTCAGGAGGGCTGCATAAATCCTTTCACTTCGCTCAAATAACCTGAGAAAATACTGGTTAAGGATTAGTCCTGTAATTTTCATTTCTTCCAGAAAGGACCTTCTTTTAACTGTCCTGGAAAGCCGGGCTCGCAAGATGGAAACAAGTTCTTCCTGAAGAAGAATAGAGTAACGATAGGCAAAAGTCAGCATCGCCAGAAAGCTTGCGGGCAAACGAAAAAGATAAAAACCTTTGATGACATCTGCGAAATCGCCATCAAGGATAAAAACAAAGATAGAAATCGAAACAAGAAAGGCTTTCATGGTTAAATCAAGGCTGCGGTCCAGCCTGTTCCTGAAATTTTCAGGCGAAAAAATAAAAGTAACGGCTACAAGGAATAATAAAAGGGAGATAAGAAACAGGCTGAGTCTGCAAAAATTTCTAAAGCTTCTGATGCTTTTCGGGCTGATCAAAAAGAAAACCACCAGCAGGCAAAGCAAAAAAACTCCGAATTTCCAGTAAGCCTGAGGGAAAAAGGTACTGAGAACAAAAGTCAGAGACACTGCGAGGCAGATAATTCTCACTCGCGAATCAGGAGAAAAAACAGGCTTTTTCACTTCTTTCGGCCGGCCACAAAATAAAGATGGGAACTGTCAACAAACTCCATGAGCTCAAAACTGGCGTCGAGAATAATCTTTCTCATCTCCTCCTCTTCAGGCAAAAAATCTTCACAAAGCGGGTAAGCCAGGCGGGCATGAAATTCGTTAATCTCTTTACGGCTCGCCGTATGGGCAATGAAAATTTTTCCGCCGGGTTTAAGCAGGCGATAGAACTCTTCAAGAGCCTGAGCTTTCTGCGGTAGATGAGGAAAAAGGGCCAGAAGGATTATCCGGTCAAAGAAATTATCAGCAAAAGGCAGCCTCATAACATCAGCCTGAAGAAAAATCAGGTTGGGCGCCGCCAGTTTTTTTCTGGCCAGATCGACCATCTGAAAGGCAAAATCTGCGGCCACCACCAGACCAGATTGGCCCACAGCCTTAAGCAAATAGGGCACCAATCTTCCCGAACCGCAGCCCGCATCGAGGACCCTATCTCCTGGACGAAGATCAAAGCGATTAACGAGCTCCGCCAGCTCCACATCAGGGCCGGCCCTTTCATGTTCTCTTTCCCATTCACAGGCTATATTTTCAAAATATTCTCTGCGCTTGAGCATGATCTTTTATCCCTGACTGAGAAGAGGCGAAGTTTCAATTTTCTGCCTGAGTTTAAGCACCAGGGGCGGAATCGTCATAAAAATGAGGATCAGGCCTGGCAGGCCCTTGATTAACGAAGAGATCCCCAGGATTACCCCGGGGAGCCTGAGCCATTTGGAAATTACGATTATAGATAGAAGGAGGACAAGCCTTTCACCCAAAATGGTCAGCCCAAGCGAAAGCCACAGATTAATTTTTAATTTCTGATAGAAAAAATAGGGCCCGGCGACAAGAACCACTCCTTCGGCCATCATGACGAAGGCAATGGGGGGGTAAAGGGGAGGCATGCCTGTAAGCAAAGCTGAAAGGAGCGGTGAAACCAGGGCAACGACAAGCGAAATTTTCAAAGATAGAAGATAGCCTGACAGAATTATCGGGAAAAACATGGGCAGGAAAGCGCTTCCAAGACCAAAGAGATGGAAGGCCTGAGGAAGAGCCAGGGCTAAGGCCAGGAATAAACCGCCCATCAAAATCTCAGCTGATGACCTCAAGGCTTAATCCTGAGACCAAAATTGATGGATCTTCCCGGCATGGGATAGGAACCGGCAGCCTGGCCGGGTAAATTGACATAAATTTTGTAATCTGTGTCCAGGACGTTGTCGAGAGCCAGAAAAAAGCCAAAAGAGCGACTCAGATCCAGATCTATTTTGGCGTTAAGCAGAAGGAAAGAAGGCAGCCGGTTAGTCTTATTGTTACCGGCATAATAATCAGTTACATACTGAGCCATTAAAGAGGAAAAGACTCGGCCTTTTTTAAAAATCAAAGAAAAGTCATATTTCTGCTTGGCTTTCCCCATGGTCTCTTCACCAGGATCAAGATAGGTCACAAAAACCGAGGCCATCAAAGAGGGGGTTATCTGCCCTCTCCAGGAAGCTTCAATTCCCCTGGCCCTGTACTGACCAAGATTGGCCAGTTTAAATTTTGGCGGCGGACTGGGATTTACTCCAAGCTGAATCAGGTTTTTTCCCTTCATCTGAAATAAGGTCAGATCGAAATAAAATCCTGCCAGGATTTTTCTTGAAAAGCCAAGCTCATAATTCCAGATTCTCTCCGGCTGCAAAGCTGGATTGGAGGTGGGATAAAGATAAAGCTCGCTGAGCTGAGGGGAGCGAAAACCCTTGCCAATAAGGAAGCGGCCCGAGGTCCTTTCATTTAAAAGAAAAATGGCTCCTGCACCCGGCACAAATTCCCAGCCGTAGCTTGAATCGCGATTAACTCTAAAGCCGCCGTTAAGAATAATTCTATTCTTCAGGACAAAATGGTCTTGAAGGAAAAGACCCCCCTCATTCTTATCCCATTTGCCAGCAGGAAAGTTATAACTTTTGCCCTGAAGAAGGCGGTAATCGGCTCCCAGGGTTAATTCATTATATTTCCAGCCCGTCCATGTATACCGCAGAATGCTGCCAGAGACACGATCACGGGAATTCCAGCCATCAGAAAAAACATGATGACCAAGGTCAGTATAAATTTTGAGAGAGAAATCCTGATTGCCTGACTGATAATTCAGGGTTAAATCGAAGCTACCGCGTTCATAATCATTCCAGAGTTCAGCTGGAGGGCTGACATAGGTAATGAGGGGTTCATATTTTTTGCCATCATAATATTTTCCGCTAAGAGTCAGACGCCAGCTGCGGCCAGGGACGGCGAAAATTTTACCGGTAAAACTTCGGCCGGCATAGGCCGAATTGGCCACATGGCCATCGCTATGGCTATCATCAAAGGTAAAATAATAGCCGAAGCGCTCGAAACCAGCGCCGTGGCGGAGGGTGAAGCGCCGGGTGTTAAAGCTTCCATAGGAACCAATCGCCTCTGTCTCCCACCCTTTCTGGGGTGTGTGAGTGATAATGTTGACCACTCCGCCCAGGGCATCGGAACCATAAAGAACTGAGGCCGGGCCTCGGACGACCTCTATTCTTTCCACATTATCAAAAGGAAAGGTCTGAGTAACGACACAGCCGAAAAGGCCCATTTTTTCCGGTCGACCATCAACCATGACGCCGATTCGCTGGCCACGTTGTCCCAGCCCTCGAATTTCAACATCAGCCCGGCCAAAATCGCCTGTTCTCATCACAAAAACTCCTGGCATGAACATTAGGGCATTCATGGCATTGGTTACATGAAGAGCTTTAAGCTCCTGAGGCGTAACCACAGAAGCCGTCACCGTGCAGTCCTTTATGGCCTTAGGTGTCATCGTCGCGGTGACGATAACTTCTTCCCGGGGATGAAAGACCCCTTCTTTTAGGCGTCCTTCGCTTGCTTCACTCCTTTCTGTTTTTAATTTCTTAGATTCGCCCGATTGAGCCAGGTCAGCTGTTTCTTCCTGCTTTTTCTGGTCGCCTTTTTTTTCATGTAATGGAAATGCCGGGAGCGACCACAAAGATGCGGTGATTAAAATTACTGAAATAATCAGCCTCATCAGCCTGAGCCCATTCTTTCCTTTCATTGCCGCTCCTTTCATTGTTCTCTTTTTAAATATAGTATTATAAAATTAAATTTCGTAACACCAAAATATAATTGGCTTCAAAAAGAATGTCAAGACCCTTTTGGCTCTTCTGTAAAAAGTGTGGCAATATATCAGGCCTTTATCGACGGTATTTCTTTTGATATTCAATAAGTTATAAGATTTTAAGCGAGATAAAAATCAATTCTGAAATGGAAACAAGTTTTTTCTCATTCTATCTTTAAAAAATGATCCAGATTAGACTTTTTAAACCCCGCTCTTGCCCTCTTAAGAGAGCCGATCGAGGCTTAATTAGGACCAAATTATTCACGATATAAAATTCCTGAAGTCAACACACTTTTGAAAGAGGAGCTACTTGCATATTGACAAGTAATTATTTTCATTATAGCATTTGCATAGATACTTAAATAAAAAGATATGCTTAAATAAAAAAAGGGTAAAAAGATGAAGCAGGAAGAGAAATTGGCCAAGCTATTTAAGATTCTTTCGGTGGGTACCAGGATCCGTATCCTTAACCTTATTAAAGAACGGGCTCTCTGTGTGAATGCCCTCTCCCAGGCTTTGAAAATCACGCCCGCGGCTGTTTCCCAGCACCTCAGAGTCTTACGGGATGCCGGTCTGGTCACGGCTGAAAAGCGGGGATATTTTGTTCATTATAAAGCCAATGCCGCCAGAATGAAGGAAATAAACAGATCAGCCAATCAATTGTTGGAGATAAAGAAGCGGAAGCAAGAAGAGGATTTAGGTAGATTGTCCCAGAATAAAAGAAAAGGCTTAGAAAAAACGAGAAATAAATGAAGCAAGCAAATAATTTTAGCCCACACAAATGGGTCTAAAAAAAAGATATTTTGCAGGCGGTAAGAACCGCTTGAAATCAACTTCAGGAAAGAATGTTGGGCAAGTGACGGGGAATAACATTTAGAGATTAAAAGAAGAAAGCTATGGAAAAATATGACCCGGTAAAAATCAAAGCCGCCGGCTATGTACAAGGGGAGAAAAATGTTTTATATGAGAAGCCTGAGTTTAAAATGAGAATCGTCAACTTCGAGCCGGGCTCTGAAATACCGAGCTGTATTATGAGTTCATATGTCATTTTTATCTATCTTGAAGGGAAGACCGAGATTCTGATTAATGGAAATAAAGTTGATTTAGCCGCAGGCGAGTTAATAGCGAGTGAACCAGCCATTTTTACCATGCGAGTCGAGAGGGAGCCGGGCTTCTGGGAATTCAGGTCAGGCCGCAGCCGGTCTGAACCGGGGAGGTTTTAGAAGATGAGCCCTAACGGCAGTTTAGCCATAGAAGTAAGTGATTTAAGAAAGAGTTTTGGCCCGGTTAAAGCAGTGGACGGTATTTCTTTCAGCGTCCAGCGTGGTGAGCTTTTTGGTTTTCTGGGGCCAAATGGGGCCGGTAAAACTACTACTATCAATATGCTGACCGGCCTGGCTCGACCCGATTCCGGAACCATAAAAATAGATGGTCTTGATGTTACCCACCATCCCAAGGCTGCTCAGCATCTGGTTGGCGTGGTGCCCGATGAAAGCAATCTTTATCCTGAGTTAACCGGGTTTGAAAATTTATGTTTCTGTGCGGCTCTTTATGGTCTCCCCAAGCGGGAGAGAAAGCGCCGGGCTGAGGAGCTTTTAAGATGGTTCGGTCTGGCGGAGGCAGCACACCGCAAATTTGCCGGTTATTCCAAAGGGATGAAACGCAAGCTGACCATAGCCGCCGGAATAATTCATCAGCCGCCGATTCTTTTTCTGGATGAGCCGACTACCGGCCTGGATGTGGCCAGTGCCAGGCAGATAAGGCAATTGATTGCTGAGCTCAATAACTCCGGGACAACCATTTTCCTTACGACCCACTACATTGAAGAAGCCGAGCGCCTGTGCCAGCGGATTGCTTTTATTGTTTCGGGAAAAATTATCAGAATTGATAACATGGAAAATCTTTTAAAACCGGTCAGGGGACAATATACCCTCCTTATCACTCTCTCGGAAAATTTAGTTCTCCAGGAAGTCTTTCCCGAAAAGCTTTCAGCCGCCTTTCCCTCACTCCGGTTTGAACTGTCAGGGAATGGGCAGGTTAAGGTAAAGTCCAGCCAGCCGATTCCGGTTGGACCGCTGG
>Ga0078972_1011017_pt1 | contig 16460 bp, 17 predicted proteins | sample YelNatPaOPGAMG01_FD_67568 | JGI IMG/M metagenome (GOLD analysis project Ga0078972, IMG submission 67568) | Hot spring thermophilic microbial communities from Obsidian Pool, Yellowstone National Park, USA - OP-RAMG-01 (SPADES assembly) (version 2) | ecosystem: Environmental > Aquatic > Thermal...
GCGATTCGGGATTAAAGAAAATAGTGGGGAAATCGCTCTACGAGCAAAGCAATTACAACGAGCTCGTAGTTGACCCAAAGAATGGGGATATAATCTATGTGGGCGGGAGGTCCTGGTGGTGCCCCGGCGTTTATAGAAGTAGGGATGGAGGTGAAAGCTGGGAGTGGGTCTCCCGCCCGTCCCCGCCTAATAAGAATATGGATTATGGTTGGATAGATTTCTGGGGTCCATCCGTTGAATGTCTGGCAATCTCCCCAGCCGACCCCAAACGCCTCGCTTTCGGAACAAGCGGACACCTCTTCCTCTCAGACGACGGAGGGGAATCCTGGCATCAAGCTTATTGCATCACCTATCCCGATGGAAGATTCAAGGGAAATGGATTGGAAGTCACCTGCCTCCATTCCATTGTCCGGGACCCCGTGAGGCGAAATCGCCTCTATCTCTGCTACTTTGATATCGGGCTGCTCATAAGCGATGATGGCGGATTGAGCTTCAGGAGAAGCTATAAGGGGATGAAGGGAGAGGGAAATTGCTTCACCGTTGTCGTTGACCCCAAGTCTCCGGAGACGATTTGGGCGGGAACAGGTCAATGGGCTTGGAATGAAGGGTATCTATGCAGGAGCAAGGACGGAGGGAATAGCTGGGAGGTCGTGGGAAGCGGTCTACCAAATGGGCAGGTCAAGCAGATTGTCCTGGATTTGAAAAGCCCTGTGGGAAAGAGGAGATTGCTGGCAACCGTTAACGGCTATGGCTTCTACGAATCAACGGATGGAGGGGAAAGCTGGCACAGCATAAATGGAGACCTCCCTGAGGATGCTGTGAAAGAGCCGAGAGGGATTCTCCTTGACCCAAAGAACGAAATGCATATCATCGTAGCCTGTGGTGGTTCGCCGAAATTCGCTGGAGTTTATGAGACGAGGGATGGTGGGAAGAGCTGGAGGATTCTGAATGAGGAAATGATTTTCGCCAATATTCAGGCTTTAACCGCCGACCCCAAGGATTTCTCAAAGCTCTATCTTGCGGTTCGGGAATATTATGACCAAACGGAACAGAGGATGTATCAGGGCGGATTGTTCAAGAGCGTGGATGGAGGGAGGAGATGGGAGAGAATTCTTGATTATCATTTCGTCTCCTCAGCGATAGTGAGCCCCGCCAACAGCGAAATCATCTATGCCACTACAACCGATCATCCCTATCACGATGACTGCGTTGCGGAGGGCGTTCTGAAGAGCTCGGATGGAGGGAAGACCTGGCGGAAGGTGAACGAAGGGCTCAGCCACCTGAACATCTCCTGCATCTCCATAGACCCATTTGACCCCTCCCGCCTCTTTGTGGGCACTGGCGGAAATGGAGCCTTTATAGGAAGGGATTTCGCCATCAAACCTCCCCTTCAGGGCGGATTCTGGCAGATAAGCAAGGTTCAGGCGAAACAATTCACAAGGGATGAGGATATCAAAAGAAATGTTAAAGAATTGGCTAAATTGGGGTTGAGATGTCAGATAATTCAATATACTGGTTGGGAGGTTGAGGGCGCATTTCGGTCTCTCTATCCCTCAAAAATCTATCGTCAGATAGAGGAGTGGAGGGGAAGGGAGCCGATAGAGGCTATTCTTGAGGCGGGAGATGAGGTGAATGGCGAGGTCTATCTCGGGCTCTTTCCCCTCCTCACCGATAAGCCGAGCAAGGAGGAATTGAGGAGATGGGAGGAGGAATCCTTCAAGCTGATGGGAGAATTGGTCAGAAGATATGGGGAGCATAATTCCTTTAAAGGAATTTATCTCCCTCCCGAGGTTCATTATAAATGGGAGATTGATGTGAGGGATTGGATAGATTTAATCAATCGCTTCGCCGATTTCTGTCATTCTCATTCCCTGAAGCTGATTGTTCCCGTGGGGTTATATATGTATGAGGAGGAAGGGAGATGGCGAAGGGCTGTGCCGGAGGTTCTCGCTCCCTTCTGGCTACCGACCATATCGGAGGCGAGGGCGGATATCTTTCTTTTGATTGATGGGATAGGGACGGGATTGAGCGATTTTCCGAGCTCGGAGGCTTGTCAGGAGTGGTTAGCGGAGAAATGCAGAACGGCGGGAAAGGAGCTCTGGATTGAGGTTGAGGCTTTTGATTCAAGATATAATTCCTGCGATTGGGAGAGGTTCAAGCGTCAGATGGAGATGGCATCGCCCTATGGGGATAGAATCCTTGTCTTTGATATCCCCCATTACTTCTCGCCCAAGGGCTTCGCCCCCAAAGCGAGCGAGTTGTATGGGGAATACGGGAAATGGCTGGATAGCTTAACCAATCGCTCTTCCTTAAATGATTAAAATCAGTTAAAATATAATTGAAGATGCAGAGGATGAGATTTGAGGATTTGGTAAACCTCTACGAAGAGAAGAAAAGGATTTATGGAGAGGATACATATAAACATATCTCTGAAATTCTCAGAGAAGCAAAAGAGCTTCATAGGCGAGCTTGGCAGAGAGCCCCTACTCCTCAGAGGGACCCCGAACAGTCTTGGCGTGCCTTTAAGGGGAAGAACTTGGAGAAACTGGTTATGTATATAATCAAGGATGAAGTAGAGAAGCTCGGATTGAAAGTAGTAGAGGGAAATTTGCTGGAAAGGACAAATAGCGAGAGATTATCTTATGAATTAAGCCAAGTCAAAAGGAATCTATCAATTGATTACGGTGAGTTTGGCTTCCACTTGCCTGATGTTGATATAATTATATATGAGCCAAATAGCTGTAAAGTTATAGCTGCTATTTCAAGCAAGGTTACTTTGAGGGAAAGGATAGCTCAAACAGGTTATTGGAAATTGAAGTTAAGCCAGGACGAGGTAACGAAGCATATAAGAGTTTTCTTCATCACACCTGATGAGGATGGAACTTTAAGAACGAGAACGCCCGCCAAAAAGGGACGGGCGATAGTAGAGGTTGATACAGATGGCGGTTATGTGATGAGCGAGGAAGACATAGAAGAGAGCGAAAAGGTGAAGAAATTTGATAAATTTATAAACGATTTGAGGAGGTTGATAGATGCCCAAACAAAGGAAAAGTAAATATGAACAACCTAAATTGATAGAGATAGAGGAGTTGAACCCTCCAGAAGAAGTTTCATCTAATGAAGAGGAAGACGAGAAGCCTCCTTTTGAAACGACTACTTTATGGGATTACCCAAAGCAAAGCTACGGAAAGAAACCAAAAGGGAACAATAAATTTCAGGGAGTAACCCCGGCTTTTATAATTTGGAATATGCTTCAAAGATACACCAAGCCCGGGGACCTCGTGGTAGACCCGATGGCGGGAAGCGGGACGACGATTGATGTCTGTGAGGAGGAGGGGCGAAGGGTCATCGGCTATGATATCAATCCCCAACACCCAAAGGTAATCAAAAACGATTCCCGCCATATCCCCCTTGAGGATAATAGCGTGGATATGGTTTTCATAGATTCTCCCTATGGAGACAATGTTAATTACTCCGATGACCCCGCTGATATTGGAAAAATTTCTGCAGAGGACCCCAGATTCTATGAGGAATTGGAGAAAGTTGCAAGGGAGATTTATCGGATTCTAAAGCCTGGCAAGGTTCTCGGCTGGTTAATTGGCGACCAGTGGGTTCGGAGAAGATTTACTCCAGTTGGTTTCAAAATCTACCAGATGCTAACCGAGCGAGTCGGATTCGAACCAATTGATATCATTTGCGTAGCACGAAGGGGGCAAAGCTCCAACACCCCACTCTGGCACTACAGGGCGAGAAAATTTAATTTCTTCTTGCGTGGCTTTAAATACCTTTTCTTGATGCGCAAGCCAGACAATCGTCCAAAACGCCAAAAAGAGGAAAAAATTAAATGGCAGAAATATAAATGAGAAGGTGATAAAATTGCGAATTATAAAAAATGGCAAAGCAATCATTTTCGGATAGCCCTAGGCGGATATCTTTCTTTTGATTGATGGGATAGGGACGGGATTGAGCGATTTTCCGAGCTCGGAGGCTTGTCAGGAGTGGTTAGCGGAGAAATGCAGAACGGCGGGAAAGGAGCTCTGGATTGAGGTTGAGGCTTTTGATTCAAGATATAATTCCTGCTATTGGGAGAGGTTGAAGCGTCAGATAGAGATGGCATCTCCCTATGGGGATAGAATCGTCGTTTTTGATGTCCCCCATTACTTCTCGCCCAAGGGCATCGCCCCCAAAGCGAGCGAGTTGTATGGGGAATACGGGAAATTCTTAAGCAGTTTAGAGGTTGAGAGAAGCCACTTTTAAAGGGATATATGCAAAGCCTCGCAATCCATCCCCATTTGTCATTGCGAGGCTTCCCTTCGGGAAGCCGTGGCAATCTCGTATTTGCCCACCACTTCTGTCATTGCTGGCATGGGTATAGGTTTTGGAAACGGGGGGATAAAGAGTATAAATAGCGATTTTATGTATAAAACTTAATCCTTTTCTAATGGAGGGAAAGAAAAAGAAGCATCGTGTATATCAAAAAATATCAAACAAATTAATTAGAACGAATTTTTAAGTTAGCGTTAGGAGAATGGATTTATATAAGTGGATGAGACAAATATCATAGCAAAAACCTATACCCATAGATTGCGAGGGCTCCCGTAGGGAGCCCGTGGCAATCTCTTATAGATTGCCACGCCTGAACGCTAAAGCGTTCAGGCTCGCAATGACAAAAGCATCGATTGCTTCGTCGCTTCGCTCCTCGCAATGACATAGGGTTTGATTGTCATCGCGAGGCTTTTGTTTGACTTTTCGGGATTGAAATGTAAAATTAAAAATTTGGAGGCGAATGATTATGCAGATTTTAACTGGAACTTGGCGCGTTAAAGTCGGTCTCGCCCAAATGCTCAAAGGCGGAGTCATAATGGATGTGACTAACGCCGAGCAGGCAAAGATAGCCGAGGAGGCGGGAGCAGTTGCCGTAATGGCTCTCGAGAGGGTTCCCGCCGACATCAGGGCGCAGGGCGGTGTGGCGAGAATGGCTGACCCTGCGAAAATCAAGGAGATTATGGAAGCTGTAACCATTCCCGTTATGGCTAAATGCAGAATCGGACACTTCGTTGAGGCACAAATCCTTGAGGCTTTGGGCGTTGACTTCATTGATGAATCGGAAGTCCTCACTCCCGCAGACGAATCCCATCACATAGATAAACATAAGTTCACCGTTCCCTTCGTTTGTGGAGCAAGGGATTTGGGTGAGGCTCTGCGCAGAATCGCTGAGGGGGCGGCGATGATTAGAACTAAGGGTGAGGCGGGAACGGGAAATGTCGTTGAGGCTGTCCGCCATATGCGCCTGATAATGGACGAGATAAGGAGGTTAACCGCTCTTCCCGAGGAGGAATTGATGGCGGAGGCGAAGAGATTGGGCGCTCCCTATGAGCTGGTTAGATGGGTGGCGGAACATGGTCGCCTCCCCGTTCCCAACTTCGCCGCCGGCGGAATAGCAACTCCTGCAGACGCAGCTCTTATGATGCAGTTGGGGGCGGAAGCGGTCTTCGTCGGCTCGGGAATCTTCAAGTCCGAAGACCCTTACGCGAGAGCTAAGGCGATAGTGGATGCAGTCACTTATTACGATAATCCTCAAATCCTCGCCCAGATATCGGAGGGTCTCGGCGAGCCGATGCCCGGCATTGATATAAGGAAGCTTGAGGATAAAGACCTATTGGCGACGAGAGGTTGGTAATGAAGGTAGGAGTCCTCGCTTTACAAGGCGATTTTCAGGAGCATCTTGAGGCTTTAAGGAGCCTTCCCGTGGAAGCCTTCCTCGTCAAAGACGAGGAAGGCTTGAATAAAATAGATGCCCTCGTCATTCCCGGAGGGGAATCCACCACGATGGGTATCCTCCTCACCCGTTGGGGCTTGAAGGAGAAAATAGTGGAGAGGGCAAAGAACGGAATGCCCATACTCGGCACCTGCGCGGGAATGATTCTCTTGGCTAAAAAGGTGGAGGAACACCAACAACCGCTTTTGGGTTTGATGAACATAACAGTGAGAAGAAACGCCTTCGGCAGGCAGAGGGATTCCTTTGAGAGCGATTTGGAGATTAAAGGACTGGAGGGACCACCTCTAAGAGCGATATTCATCAGAGCTCCAATCATAACAAGCGTCGCTCCCTCGGTTGAGGTTTTAGCTCAAATTGAGGATAAAATAGTCTTGGCTAGGGAGGGGAACCTTCTCGCCTGCGCCTTCCACCCAGAGCTAACAGGAGACACCCGCCTATATCGCTTCTTCCTCGGCATATAGATGCGATTAAGGCTCATCCCTCTTTTTCTCCTCTCCCTCCTCGCCCTTTCCGAGCCCATCAGCTCCCTCTGGAAACTTGATATCCAAGCGGAGGGAGGTAATTCAAATGGAAAGGACCTCCTTCTTTGGGGAAAAGGGAAGGTATACAAGATAGATAGGGGAGGAAGGGTAATCTGGAGGCGCTCCTTTAAGGGATTAACCCGTGCTTTCCTCCTCCCCGATGGGCAGGCGCTGGTGATAACCAAGCAAGGAAATGGTTATAGGCTTTCTCTCCTCAACTTAAGTGGTTTTCCCTTCTGGCAGTTCAATATAGAAAAAGTCAACTTCATCGCCTCAAGGGGAAAGAAAATAGCCCTAACAGCCGCTGATACCTACCTTTACATTCTGACTTTAAGGGAAACGCCCAGCAGGTTGAGGGGCTGGCGAAGATATAATTTCCACAAACGAATAAATCATTTAGCCATCCTCCAGGATGGGAGAATCGCCCTCGCCCTGCCAGATAAACTCTGTATCTTCACGGAAGGAAAACAGCCCTTGTTTTTCCCCTTTCCCAAAATAGAGAGAATATCTCCCTTAAGCGATGGAGGCTTCTATTCCCTCATATCTCATTCCGACCAGCTCTATCTATCTCGCCATATCTCCTCCGGCTATGTTTTATGGAGCAAGGAGTTCAAGGGGAATGCCAGCTCTTTCCTCTCCACCCCTCCCTTCCTCTGTCTGGGATTGGAGCAGGAGATAAAGGGGGGAATGAAGGAGCGAAAGCTTCTCGTTTTGGACCAAAGTGGAGATGTTAAGTGGAAAAGGGGTGGACTTCTGCTGAAGCCCATCCCCTTGCTTTTATCGCCCAAAGGAGAGCTCCTTTGTATGGATGAAAGCAGGGACAAGCTTCTTTTATTTAATCAGAAGGGGCGTTTCATATGGGAGAAAAAATGCAGCGGGGAAATAAAAAATTTCATTATCCTTAATCCTTACAATATTTTCATCATTTACAACGATAAAGTTGAGATGATGGAGGTTAGGCTGAGTGAGAGATAAGGAAGAGCTTTTGAGGATTTTAGAGGCTTTCAAGAGAGAAGAGATAAGCCTTGAGGAAGCAATGAATTTTATTTTGGATAGGGGATGGGAGGATTTAGGGTTCGCTAAGGTGGACTACGGTCGCTTAAAGAGGATTAGAATCCCGGAAGTCGTCTTTTGCCCGGGGAAAGCTAAAGAGGAAATAGTTGCTATTTTTAAAAGGCTCTATGAGAAAAACGGAAGAGCATTAGCGACCAGGGCATCGCGCGAGGTTTGGGAAGCGATAAAAAGCGATTTTCCTCAAGCGGAATATTATCCCAGAGGAAGGTTGATAGTTGTGGGAGAGCTTCCCCAGCCCAAAGGGGAAAGGTATGTGGCTGTTGTTACGGGAGGAACATCCGATATACCGGTTGCCGAGGAAGCGGCGGTGACCCTTCGCTTTCTTGGAGAAAGGGCGAGGGAAATCTATGATGTGGGAATAGCGGGAGTTCATCGTTTGCTTGATAATATTGAGCATTTAAGGGAAGCGAGCTTGATAATCGCCATAGCGGGAATGGAGGGAGCGCTCCCTTCCCTCCTCGCAAGCCTTCTCGGCAAGCCGATAATCGCTGTGCCCACGAGCATAGGCTATGGGGCATCTTTTGGGGGAATCGCTCCCCTTCTATCAATGCTTAACTCCTGTGCGCCCGGCGTTGCGGTCGTTAACATAGATGGGGGATTTTCCGCCGCCGTCTTCGCCCATCTTCTGCTTCAATCCCTTACTTGAGTCCTGTCTCCTCTAAAATTTCCCTTGCCTTCTCGGCAAAGCGCGCGGGCACAACAATCTCCACCTCTCCTAAACCATCAACCGTTATGCCGTAGAGCGTAAAGCCAACCGATTCATATCTCAATATGACGGGAATGCCCTCGCTCTCCAATTTGCCCTTCAATATGATGGCTTTGGGATAATCCGTTATCCAAACTGGCAAGAGTTCCTCTTCTTTCTCCATTCAAAATCACCGATAAAAGTTTATAATTTTTTCAAGTATTTTAAAAGTTGATATATTTGCATAGGCTACCCTAAAAGGGTGGCTTGAAAATTTTTTATGAAAGAGAGGGTTTTGTTGCAAAATTAGCATAGCCGTAGAAGAGCCATCACCACTTTTCAGGAATTTAAAAGAACATTTACATATTTTCTCAAAATTCATTTTTATTTCATTCAAAAATCTGTCTTTACCTTTACCAATTTTATTAAGAGATATCCTCATCTTTTTATACTCCTGCCCAAAAGAGATTGCCCTTTAAATTTATTTATGCAACAAGACCAAAGAGAGTTCAAAATAAGGAAAAATTTGAACTTTTCTCCATATTTTATCGTCTAAATTTATGGAGGTGATTGATTATGAAGAAGTTTGGTTATTTGCTTTTAGGTATTTTCCTCGCCACTCTCTTGGTGGCGGTTCCCCTCCTTTCCCAGCAGGCGCAGAGGGGAGCAAGGACGCCCGCCCAGCCCGGACAAGGCATCCAGCAGGCGCTGGCGAATCTTGAGAAGGTTCTGGATAGCCTGAACCTCACTGCAGAGCAGAAGGAATTGGCGCTGAGGATAGCGAGGGAGCGAGCGGAGGCTTTCGTTAAGTTCGCTACCGCCCAGGCGCAGGTCGGCAGGCTCGCGAGGGATATAAGGAATGGTCAGCAGGTCTCAGACGATGAAGCTAGGAGGGCTCTTGAGACCTATTACAAGGAGCAAGCAAGCTATTTCAAGACGATACAGAGCACCGAGAAGAGCCTGCGGACATTGCCACCTAAGGCGCAGGTGGTTATTTTGGCTCCCGGTTTTGCTGGCGGTAGAGCTGTAGGTGGGAGAGTGGGAGGAGGCTTCGGGCGAATGCAGGGACCTATGGGGAAGGGTCCGATGGGGAAGGGACCAGCAGGTCGGTAAGGATAGAATTTAGGAGAGGATTTAGGGCGACGCCCTCCAAAGGAGGGCGTCGCCCTTTTTAAAGTCTTTCTATAAATCTTCTCTTTGAACTATTTCCTCCTTCCCTTCGTCATTATATTTGGAGGTGATGTCCTATGAAAAAGCTCGCTTATCTTCTCCTCTTTGTCTTCTTAGCCACCACCTTGGCGACGGTTCCCCTATTCGCCGCGGATAAGCAGGTGAAGGCTTCTCGTCAGACTGGACAAGGCGTGAAGCGGTGGCTGGCGAATCTTGAGAAGGTCCTTGATAGGCTGAACCTCACCGCAGAACAAAAGGATTTGGCGCTGAAGATAGCTAAGGAACGAGCAAAGGCTTTCACGAAATTCGCAACCGCTCAAGCAAAGCTCCGCAGACTCGCGATGAATATAAGGAGCGGTAAGAAGGTCTCTGAGGATGAAGTGAAAAAAGCGCTTGAGAAATACCATAGCGAGCAGAAGAAATTTTTTGCTACAATAGAGAAAACAAGGGAGGAACTGGAGAAACTTCCTCCAAAGGCGCAGGTGGTTATCTTGGCTCCTGGCTTCGCTGCTGGGAGATACGCTTATCTTGGAAGGTGGTGGGCAAGGCGGATGATTTCTCCTATGCCCTGGATTGGAGGGAGGTGGGGTTGGCGAAGGCAGATTTTGCCTTCAAGACCGGGGATTAGAAGATGGCGTAGCGGAGAGGCTTAATGAGATAAATTTAGAAAGGATAGGGGGCGACGCCCTCCTTTGGAGGGCGTCGCCCTTTTTATGAACTCAACAAAGGGAAATCAAAATCTGAGCAAGCTTCCTATTATCGTGGCGCAGTGGCAATAACTGACGCATTAAAGGCTGGGCTATAACCCTCAACCTCATCTTCCTCAATTCCTCTATATCGGGCTCAACGAATTCCGCCCCCTCCTCTTTATACCTCTCCAATATCTCCGGACGAGGACGAGCCGTATTGATGATAACATATTGAAAGGGAATCTTGCCTATCGTTTCCTTTATCGCCTTTATATGGTCGGAAGCCTTGAAGCCATCCGTCTCTCCCTTTTCCGTCATCAAATTGCAGATGTAGACCTTCTTCGCCCTACTGCTCTCCAAAGCCTCAACCATCCCCTCAATCAGCAAATTGGACAACAAACTCGTATACAAGCTCCCCGGTCCGATGACTATCAAATCAGCCGACCTTATCGCTTCCTCAGCTTCGGGCAAAAGGGAAGCAGATGGCTCTATGAAGAGACGCTTTATCCTTTTCCCATAACTAACAATATTCGTCTCGCCCGCCACGATTTCCCCATCCTCCATCTCCGCCTTCAGCTTTATCCTCTCCTTTGTGGAAGGCAAAACCCTTCCTCTAACCGCCAAGATTTCGCTTATCTGCTCTATCCCTTTCTCAAAATCCCCCGTTATCCTCGTCATAGCTGTGATGAGGAGATTCCCCAGGGAATGTCCCTTCAACCCTTCTCCTTTCTCAAATCTGAATTGGAAAAGGTTCTGCATATAGGGCTCGCACTCGGCGAGAGCCACGAGGCAGTTCCTTATATCGCCTGGGGGAGGTATATCGTAATCCTTCCTCAACCTTCCTGAGGAGCCGCCCTCGTCTGTCACCGTCACAATGGCAGTGATATTGGAAGTGAATTCCTTCAACCCCCTTAATATAGTTGATAATCCCGTGCCACCGCCTATCGTTACGATTTTGGGACCAGAGGAAAGGAGTTTCCTGTTGTAGATGACATCGGAAAGAGATTTATCCCTTGGCGTTTTGACATTCACCAAGATTCCCTTTATCGCCCTTTGGATAGCGATTACCAGTATTGCGGTTCCTATAAATAAAAGACCAACTCCCGCCCAACGCGTGGGCAATAACTTGCCAGTGAAGAGATAAAATTGTTTTATCGTCCAGCCGAGAGCGTCAACGAGCCTCAATTCAAAGAGGAGGATGATTCCACCGCAGAAAAGAACAGCTCCCAAAAGGGAAAGGAGAATCCATCTCTTCACCCCCATACCGGGATAGAGCCATCTGAGGCGTCTCTGAATCCTCGCCAATGTCCTTCGCCCACCTATCCAGCGATAAATCTTTCTCGTTATCTTCCTCATTACTCCTCCCCAACCTCCAAATCCCTATGGAAAACGACGACGCTGTAGCCCTCCCCTCTTAAAATCTTCCCCAACTCCTCCCCTATCACAACTGACCTATGCCTTCCACCCGTGCAACCTATCCCTATGGAAAGGTAAGCTTTCCCCTCTTTCTGGTAGAAAGGCAAAGTGAAATGGAGGAAATCCACCAAACATTTCATAAATTCCCTCGTGATTTCGCTATCCAAAACAAATCTTTTAACCCTCTCATCTAAACCGTTTAGCTCCTTGAGCTCTTCCTCGTAGTAAGGATTGGGGAGGAAACGAACATCAAAGAGGAGGTCAACCTCCATCGGGATTCCCCTCTGATAGCCGAAGGAGATAATGGATATAGTGAGGGGTTGCGTTTCCCCTGCGAAGTATTCCCTCAATCTTTCCTTCAGTTGCGCAGGGCGTAGGGCGGAGGTATCAATTATCAAATCCGCCCGCTCTTTTATCTCGCTGAGCCTTTTTCTCTCCTCTTTTATCGCTTCAGATATAGTCCTTCCTTGCTGGAGGAGGGGATGCTTTCTCCGCGTTTCCTTAAAGCGATTGATGAGGACATCGTCCCTTGCATCCAAGAACAAGAGCTTTACATCAACGCCTTCCTTCCTCTCCTGCTCCAATGTTTGAAGGAGCTCGCTGAGGAACTCACCTCCCCGAGCATCAACGACCGCGGCAACTCTCTCAAAACCTCCTGGGGAATGGCACATCCTCAAGAGAGTTGGTAGGAGGGAAGGCGGGATATTATCGGCACAGAAATATCCCATATCCTCAAGGAAATGCATACATTGGGTCTTCCCCGCTCCAGAAACACCTGTTATTATCACGAGTTTCATCTTATCTTCTCTTTAAATTTAAACCATTTTGCGGGTAAAAGCAAGGTTTTTGTCATTGCGAGCCTCCCGCAAGGGAGGCGTGGCAATCTCGGTTCGCAAACCAAAGGTTTGCGAACTGTGTTGGCGAAAGCCAATCTCAAAAGTGATTGTTCCCCATCGCCTGTATTGAAAAGAAAGTTGATAGGGAATTAGAGGGAGTCTAAAATCTTATGGAATTGAACAATGGTTTGACCGATTATCTTTTTACTATTATCATTTTTAGCATATGGAAGAAAGAGCGAAACGGAATTACGGTCATCTCCTATTTTCCCATTCGCCCTTCATCTTCTACCCTTCCCTTCTTTTCTCGCTCATCATTATCATTTTCCTCTTAACCGCCCTGTTGTTTAAATACGAAATGCGAAGTCCAAATAACTTCCTTTCCCTTCTGGGAATAGAGAAAACCAGAGATTTCCTCTTCTTCCTCTTCGTCCTCATATTTGCCCTCTTCGTCCTCTTGGTTTTAATCCTCTCCCTCGGCTTCCTTCCCTCATCTCCGCCCCTCCCCGCCTGAGAGACTATGGACCTATCCTTCCTCACCATTCCCGCCACAATCTTTATGCTCGCAATCTCCTTCACCTGGCTTTTCATCCTCCTTTCCAGCCTCGCTTATAGAAGAGAAATGAACAAAAATTCAAATTCCTATTCCCCTCTCATCTCAATCCTCATCCCCGCCCACAATGAAGAGAGGGTCATCTTGGATATTTTGAACGATTTTCTCAATCAAACTTGGAAAAAATTCCAATTGGTCGTCATCTGCCATAACTGCTCCGATAGGACATTTGAAGTTGCGAGCTCGCTTAGAGACGAAAGACTAAAGGTCATAGAGCTGAAGACGAAAGAAGCGGGGAAGGCGCTCGCTTTAAATGAGGGATTAAAGCATTGCATAGGAGAGATTGTGGTCCAGATGGACGCTGATAACAGGGTTCCACCAAATTTCCTTCAGAGAATCATCGGCTATTTTTCAAACCCCAAAATTCAAGCTATTCAAGCGAGGCTATTAACAAAAAATGCGAATTTCAATCTCCTAACGAAATGTCAGCAATTGGAGTATGACCTATTTGGGATGCCGTTCTGGGAGGGGAGGATGGCGCTTGGGCTCTCCTGCACTATAGGAGGAACGGGAGTGGTCATAAGAAGGAAAATCTTGGAGGAGGTGGGCGGATGGGAGAACGAGCTGATAGAGGATTTCGACCTCTATTGCAAGTTAACCCAAAGAGGGATAAGGGTGGTATACGCACCAGATGTTGAGTGCTACGATGAGAAGCCCCCTTATTGGTCATCCCTGATAATTCAGCGAGCTCGCTGGATTAAAGGACATTTCAAAATTTTGAGAAAACGAATGTTCCAACCTTTCCCCCTCTTTGATATAATCTATATGCTCTCTCCCTTCTTCTATTTTCCCTGGTATCTCTGCGCCCTCATCACAGCCCTTTATTTCCCCTTCCAAAAGCTCGGAGTAGGGATAACCTTCTGGTTTCCCTCAGTTTATCTCTGGCTTCTCTCTTTGATAGCTATGTATCTATTTTTCGTTTATAGAGCGATTAGCCAGAAAGAGCCGCGAGACATCATTTATCTGCCCGTGTTCTTCCTTTTTTCCTTTCACTGGCTGATATCCTTCCTTCGCTCCTTCACGATAAGGAGCTGGGCGGAAACAAAGACGCCTCACGGCTTCGTCACGAAATGAGGCTTTAGAATTTCACGCTATAGCTCAAGTTTATCCATCTGCCGGGAGCGGGATAGAAGAGGAGGTCTTGATATTCCTTGTCAAAGAGATTCTCAACGGAGAAAGCGAGCTCTCCATCCTGCCCTACAATTTTCTTTATCTTGAAATTAACTATTGCGTAGCCACCAACCTTATCCGGAGGGATGTTAACTCCTGTTCCCCAAGGACTTCCTGCTGGAAGCGTGACCTTCTTCCCATCGGTGCTTCTCGGTCCGTAGGCGAAGAGCTCCAAATCGTAGCTCGTTCCTTTCTTGCCGTTCAAGGTAAACCCCGTCTTGAACATATTTTTAGGGGAGGCTGTGCGGAAAACAAGAACTAAGTCTCTATTGTTCACGAGGTCCTTCGCATCAAGATAAGTGTAGCTTGCCCACCAGGAACCATTACGCATTCCCTTCTCGTATTGCATTTCGATACCCCTCAACCTCGCCCTGCCGATGTTATAGTATTGGTTATTGGTGCTTGCATCTGCGCCAATCACATTATCCAGCTTCGTGTGATAGATTGTTAAATCAAGTTTCGCGGAATCAGCCAAACTTCTCTCCCAATCCAGCTGATAGGTCCATCCCGTTTCAGGTCTAAGGTCGGTATTGCCTTTAAATATACCCTCTCCATAGAGCTCATGGAGGTCAGCGAATCTCCTGTTCTTTGTTATCGCCAGCCTCAGCGTGCTTGTTGGGTTGAGCGAGAAGTGAGCGCTGATGAAGGGGGAATATATCGTCTTGCCAGGGTCGGCGTTGTCGTAGCGGAGGGCGAGAGTATAAGCCTTTCCCTCAGAGGGAGTAAAGGTATTCTGAACGAAAGCCCAATTATAGGTGAGGTCGTGCTTCTGCCAAAGGGAAGCGGGAATGCTGCCTCCGTATTTGTTGATGATGTCCTTATAAGTGATTTGTCCGGGCGATTTTAATGTATCTTTCTCGTAGCCGAGCCCAAACACCCAAACCGAATTTGGATTTGGACGAAGGTTGTATTGATATTCGGTTTTCCAAAGAGCATACCGCCAGGGCATAAGAGCGGGTCCCTGCATAGTCTGTATCTTCTGCTCGCCTGAGAAGGAGAAGGGGACAAACCTCAGGAAATAATCGGATTTCTCGCTTATTTGTTTGCTGTAAGTGACCGAGCCAAGCGCTCTGTGGTCAATCGTCCATTCCGGTAGCCAGGTGTTAACGGGGTTTGGACCTGTCTGCATCAATCCCCAGAGGATGCCCGTTAGAGATGTCCCAACTATCGTCAGCTTTGATTTCTCTTCCGGCGTGAAATTCAGCTTAAGAGATGCTTCAGTGAAGTTCTTCTTCTGATGAGGTTCCCAGCCGGAATAGTATTCCTTATTGACGGCGATGAAATAGTTTTTCTCCTCGTTTCCTCCACCGCTCCAAAGCTCGTAAGTCTGCCTATCGTATGAACCTAAAGTCAACCTCGCTCCCGCACCGGGATATTTGTCTCCACTCTTCATCTTGAGGAGGACCAATCCGCCTATAGTTGAGCCGGGATATTGGGGAGGAGCAGGTCCCTTTATCACCTCAATGCTCTCTATGCCGGTTAAGGGCATCATATTCAGCATAAAGGGTCTGCCTATGGGCGAGAGGATAGCGCCCTCAAGGAGGACTTGCGTCCATTTGGAGTCGTTTCCCCTAACGACTGGCATAGAGGCACCGAGCCCGGGTCCATAATAGGTCTCCGTTCCGGGAAGACGCTTGAGAACCTCCGGGACGGAGCGGAGATTGACCATTTTTTCTATCTTCTCCAAGGGGACTTCATCCACCTTAGCTGGTTTTTCCTTCTCCGCTTCCACCTCAATCGCCACGGCGATTTCCGGTACCTCCTCGCCTACAACCGCTTCCTCTTGCGAGAAGGCTAAGCCGATAACCAAGAGAAAAACCAAAAGATACCAGCCTTTCCTCATCTTTCAAACCTCCTTCGGTTATTTTCCGAAAATTTTATAAAAGAAAAATTCATTGGTCAATCGTAATTTTTAATGCGATATTTATGGAAAAAATTTCATTCTATCCCGCTATGTCCGAACCCGCCTTCTCCCCTCTCGGTCTCATCAAGGATTCCCTCCTCCAATTCCACCCGGATTACCGGAGCAATCACGAGCTGGGCTATTCTATCTCCTCTTTTTATCTGGAAATCCTCTTTTCCTATATTTGCGAGAATGACTTTCACCTCTCCCCTATAATCCGCATCTATGGTCCCGGGCGCATTGGGGACGATTATCCCCTTCGCTGATAATCCGCTTCTCGCCCTGATCTGCCCCTCATAGCCAGGGGGAATTGCTATTTTGAATCCACAGGGGATTATCTTTATCTCGCCCTTCTTTAGGACGCAATCAACTGCGGAACGAAGGTCCATTCCGGAAGAATGAGGGGTGATGTATGAGGGAAGGGAAATGTCCTTCGCGTAGGGGAGGCGTTCTATTTTGATTTTCATTTAAAGGGAGGATGTGGGGGGAGGGCGTTCCGCCCTCCCCCCATACTGAATTTAAACTATCTCTACGACGGCGCCCTGCTCCTCCAACTTCTTCTTCGCTTCCTCGGCTTCCTGCTTGGAAACTCCTTCCTTCACCT